>Ga0209563_100164_pt1 | contig 54448 bp, 46 predicted proteins | sample AraplaCvi_mMF_r2_FD_184271 | JGI IMG/M metagenome (GOLD analysis project Ga0209563, IMG submission 184271) | Arabidopsis root microbial communities from North Carolina, USA - plate scrape CL_Cvi_mMF_r2 (SPAdes) (version 2) | ecosystem: Host-associated > Plants > Roots > Endosphere | place: USA... | reverse complement strand
GACAATGGTTTTCAGATCAATGTGCTTCCACTCAGGCCTGGCCCCCAGCCGCGCATTGAAGCGGTAGTTGAAGGTGAAATCGTCCGCCGTCGGCAGCGTCAGCGGTTTGCCATATACCGCCTCGATGCCCGCCAGGTCGTAACCCATCAGCTGCAACAGCGTCGGGAAAATGTTGTAGTGACTGGAACGGTCCTTGTTCACCGGCAATGACTGCGCCCAATCCGGGCCGTGCAGTTGATCGCCCTGAATCACCACCAGCGGCACCAGCCCTTCTTCCTCCACCGGATCGCCACCACAGTGAGTATTGAGCCCGGGGTTGCCGCGCTCATGCAGGTCCTGGCCGTGATCGGAGGTGTAGATCAGCAGCGCATTGTTCAGCCTGGCCTGAGCAAATACCCGGGCGAAGAACTCGCCCACGTTCCATAACAGCGTGTTCTTGTAGGCGTTGCGGTATAACAGCCAATCGTCCGGCTGGCCGTTGAAACCGTCACGTTTGCCGGTGTCGGCGACTTCGGTGAACTGCCCGCGCGGCAACGTCGGACGGTAGGCCATGAAGGCGTCGGGGTACTTGTCGTGCACCGGGAAATGCGCGCCGACTTTATTGATCACCACCAGCTCCGGCTGATCGTCGTTGAGCAACTCGATCAGCTTCGCGGCGGCAGCCATGTCGCGGTCTCGCACGCTGGTCTGGTCAAACTGCACGAACTCGTCGATGTCCTTTTTCTCGGTGTCGGTCATCAGGTTCTGCAGATTGCCGGCGGTGCGCTGGGCGTCGATGTACACCGTGCGCAACCCGGCCTTTTTCGCGTACTGCCAGATCGACGGCAGCGTGCTGTTGATCCGTATGTAGTCGGCACGCGTACCGCCGTAACGCAACGTAACGTTGGTATCGGCGCTGCAGTTGGCAATGGACGCGGCGTAGCCGTAGTTGAAAATCTCGACCCCCGGATGTGCCTGCTTGAGGTTGCTGTGCACCCCGAACGGCGCATTGATGTCCAGGTAATTGCCGGAGATGCTTTCGTCGATAATCAACACGATGTCGTGATTGACCGTCGCAGCGCTGCGCGCCAGCGTCACGGGCTCACGCGGGCCGACCGTGTTGTGCAGCGCTTCATAGGTGAACAGGTTCAGATAGGCCAGCGGCGTGTACATGATCGGCAAGCCCCGCGCGCCCTCGCCCGCCCGCAGGAACAACACCGCGCTCAACAGCAGCACACCACACACCGGCGCCGCCACCCGCAATGCATTGGGCACCACCAGCGCATGCCGCGGTTTGAGCCCGATGCCGAACAGCAACAGCAGGCCGCTGAGCGCACCATGAATGATCGCGTCGCGATACTGGTAAGCGGCTTCCTGAATGAAGCCGCCGGAGTACACCAGCGAGACAAAGCTGCTGTAGCTCAGGTAATCCGCGGTGACCCGGGTATAGACATCAAAGAATACCGCCGAAGCAAATAGCGTTATTGCGAATAAGTGTCGAATCAATGCCTGACGAATATAAGCCGTTAGATATAACGCTAAAGTGAGCGCCAAAAACATCGCGCCAAAAAGAAGCACAGCAAAACCGACCCCGATAGCATTTAACCGCTCAATGTAATATTCGGAATAAAGCAGCAGATAAATAACTAAAAGCAGTTCTTTTAAATATCGAAACATGGCGATTCCGGTCGTACGAAACGGCATTGGGTCAATAGTTTGTCGGTCAAAATCTGACACTAGCACCCGGCCATCAAAGCGCAAGAAAAGCCTGACTTTTCTGTCAAGCGTCAAAAAACTGTTGACTCATTCCTGACACACTCCAGCGGCTACAAGTCGTTAATTTAAAGGCTTTCGACCGTTTATCGCTTTCTTCAGGATGTGAATAAAGGGTCAAGGACGCGACAAATCCAGCAATAGCAAGCACTTGATGGCCAATAGCCTGAAAAAAGCCCGGTGTTATACACGTGCAACATGTCATTTTGCTGACACGCTTTTCCACACCTGCGCTATACCCCTTTTGACAGTTCCATTTTGATCTTCTTCCACCGTCTTACGAGGCACGCCAATATGGACGTGAGCGTATTTGGTACGGGCTATGTTGGCCTTATTCAAGCAGCCGCACTTGCCGATGTCGGACATCGGGTTTTATGTGTGGATATTGACCCGAACAAGATTAAACAACTGCAACAGGCCGTACCGCCTATTAGCGAACCGGGTTTATCCGCCGCGCTGGAAGAAAATATCAAGGCCGGCCGTCTGCTGTTCAGCACCCAGGCCAGCGACGCGGTGGAGCATGCCGAGTTGATCTTCATCGCCGTGGGCACCCCGGCCGATGAGGACGGTTCCGCCGACCTGACCCACGTGCTCAACGTCGCCCGGCAGATCGCCTCGCACATGGAGGCCGATCGCACCCTGATCATCAAGTCCACGGTGCCGGTCGGCACGGCGGATCAGGTCGCCGCCAAGGCCAGCGAAGAATTGCAGCGCCGCGGCCGCAGCAGCCTCAAGGTGCGGGTGGTGTCCAACCCCGAATTCCTCAAGGAAGGCAGCGCCCTCGCCGATTGCATGCGCCCGGACCGGATCATCGTCGGCACCCGTGATGACGCGGCGCGCGAACAGATGAGCGAGCTGTACGCGCCGTTCTGCCGCAACCACGAAAAACTGATGTTCATGGACAACCGCAGCGCCGAGCTGACCAAGTACGCGGCCAACGCGATGCTCGCCACGCGTATCAGCTTCATGAACGAGCTGGCCAATCTCACTGAATTGCTGGGCGCCGACATCGAAGCGGTGCGCAAAGGCATCGGCTCCGATCCGCGCATTGGTTACCACTTCATCTACCCCGGTTGCGGCTTCGGCGGTTCGTGTTTTCCCAAGGATCTGCGCGCCCTGCTGCACACCGCCGAACACAACGGCATGCCGCTGAAACTGCTGCGCAGCGTCACTGATGTCAACGACAGCCAGCGGCACATTCTTTTCAGCAAACTCAAGGCGCAGTTTCCGCAAGGCCTGGGCGGCAAGTCGATCGCGATCTGGGGCCTGGCGTTCAAACCCAATACCGATGACATGCGCGAAGCCCCCAGCCGCTACCTGATGGACGCGCTGTGGGCCGAAGGCGCGAGCGTGCAGGCCTACGATCCGGAGGCCATGTCCGAGTGCCGGCGCCTGTACGGCTATCGCGACGATCTGCACTTGTGCGCCACCCGCGACGACACCCTGGAAGATGCCGATGCGCTGGTGATCTGCACCGAATGGAAGAATTTTCGCGTAGTGGATTTCGAGCTGCTGGCGAGCAAGTTGCGCTCCAAAGTGATTGTCGACGGTCGCAACCTCTACAACCCGGAACACGTGGCCGCCGCCGGTTTGCACTACAGCGGCATCGGCCTGCGCCACATCGCACCGGAAGGATTGCGCCCATGAAAATCCTGGTCACCGGCGCTGCCGGCTTCATTGGTGCCCATTGCGTGTTGCGGCTGATGCGCGACGGGCATGCGGTGGTCGGCCTGGATAATTTCAACGGCTACTACGACCCGCAGCTCAAACACGATCGCGTGCAATGGGTGCGTGATCAGGTCGGGCATTTCCCGCTGGCACGCATTGATCTGGCCGACGCCGCCGCGATCGAAGCGCTGTTTGTCCGCGAGCAACCGCAGGTGGTGATCCACCTCGCGGCGCAGGCCGGGGTGCGCTACTCGCTGGAAAATCCGAAAGCCTATCTGGACAGCAACCTCTGCGGCTTCCTGAACATTCTCGAAGGCTGCCGGCACCATCCGGTGGAGCACTTGATCTACGCCTCATCGAGTTCGGTCTACGGCGCCAACCAGCACACCCCGTATTCGGTGCACGACGGCGTCAATCACCCGCTGTCGCTGTACGCCGCGACCAAAAAAGCCAATGAGCTGATGGCCCACAGTTACAGCCATCTGTTCGGCATTCCCTGCACCGGCCTGCGCTTTTTCACTGTGTACGGGCCATGGGGGCGGCCCGACATGTCGCCCATCCAGTTCGCCCGGGCGATCACCGAAGGCACGCCGCTGAAACTGTTCAACTACGGCGAGCATCAGCGCGATTTCACCTACATCGATGACATCGTCGAAAGCATCGCGCGCCTCACCGACCATCCGCCGCACAACCACCCGGAGTGGGACCGCGAACACCCCGACGCCGGCAGCAGCATGGCCCCGTGGTGCCTGTTCAATATTGGCGGCCATCACCCGGTGGAGCTAAAAACCTATCTGGCGCTGATGGAAAAACACCTCGGCCAGAAAGCCATTGTCGAGCTCTTGCCCCTGCAACCGGGCGATGTGCTCAACACCTGTGCCGAGACCGATGATCTGGCCCAGGCCACCGGGTTCCAGCCCCGGATCGAGCTGGATGAAGGACTGGGGCGTTTCATCGCCTGGTTTCGCGACTACTACCCCACTGCCTATCGCCCACGCGCCGCTCGCGGCTGAACATCAGCGGAGGACCCCATGACTGGACATGAACAAGGTGTACCGATCAATCAGATGCGCCGCGACAAGCGCATGGATCCCGAGCACCGAATGCGCCTCGATTCCGCCATCCACATGCAGGGCCGTGGCTGGTTGACCGGCCGCGACGGTGGCCGGCCATGGACGTTGTCACGCACCAACCGGGTATTGGCCTGCTTCGGTGCGCTGGTGCTGCTGGTGGTGTTCTCGCCGCTGCTGCTGGGCCTGGCACTGGCCATCAAATTCACCAGCCCGGGACCGGTGATGTTCGTGCAGAAACGGACCGGTTATCGCGGCCGCACCTTCGGCATGTACAAGTTCCGCACCATGGTCTGCAACGCCGAAGAGCTGAAGGAATCGCTGCGTCACCTCAACAAGCACGGGGTCGACGCCATCGATTTCAAGATCGACAAGGACCCACGCATCACCGGTATCGGCGGTTTCCTGCGGCGCACCAGCCTCGATGAACTGCCCAACCTGTTCAACGTGGTGAGCGGTGACATGCGCCTGGTCGGCCCGCGGCCGACCTCGTTCAACGCCTACCGCTACAAGGACAATCACCTCGCGCGCCTGAGCATCTACCCCGGCATGACCGGCCTGTGGCAGATCTCCGGGCGCAGCAACATCGACTTCGACCAGCGCGTTGAGTTGGACCTCAGCTACATCGCCGAGCAAAGCCTTTTGCTTGATCTGAAGATCTTGTTGAAAACCCCCTTCAAAGTATTCAGTGGCCACGGAGCAAGCTAATGGACGGTTCAACCAACAAAAGCCTGAGCATTGCCAACCCCAGCGAATCGAACCTGATCTCGACCGTGCTGGATCTGGATCTGCGGATCCTGTTCCTGACCGCCGCCAACCCGGGCGCCGGTACCACCACCAGCGCATTGGCGCTGGCCAGCCAACTGGCGCAGATGAGCAGCGGCCAGGTGCTGCTGGTCGATGCCAGCCAGTCGGCGGGCAGCCTCACGCAGCAATTGAACCTGGGCAAGGAACGCGGCCTGCGCGACTTGCTGTTCAACCCGGACAACCCGCCGCTGTTGCAGGATTGCGTGGTGCAGGTTTCCAGCCTGCCGTTCCACGTGCTGCCCAACGGCCGGCCGATCCGCACCCTCGAACACCTGACCGCCGAGCGCCTGAGCCCGCTGCTCGACCGCTTGGGCACGCAGTATCGCTTCGTGGTGATCGACGGCGACGCGGTGTATTCCGCCGCCGACACGCTGGTGCTCGCCACTCAAGTCGATGGCGTGGTGTTTGTGGTGCGCGCCGAAGACACCCGCTGGGAAGTCGCCCAGGCCGCCGTGCAACGCCTGACCCAGGCCGGGGCAAAAGTGGTCGGCAGCGTATTCAACCGGCGCAAGTACTACATGCCCAAGTGGCTCTACAAAAACCTGTAAGCAAACGCGAGGGATGACGCCATGAACGCCAAGATACTGGTTCTGCTGATGCTGCCGCTTGCAGGCTGCTCCAGCAATTCCGAAACCCAGAACATGCCGGTGAACATTCTCACCGCCACCCCGGCCAACGCCCAGGCCACCGACATGCCGAAGATCGAGCAGACCTTGCGTCCGCAAGACGTGCTGGATGTGATCTTCCACATCAGCACCAGCGGCTCGGACGCCTACCGCGTGCAGTCGGGTGACCAGATCGGCCTGAACTTCACCGCCGCCAGCCAGCTCAATGGCAACCAGTTGGTGCTGCCCGACGGCACCATCAACCTGCCCGGCGCCAACACCTCGGTGAAAATCGCCGGCCTGACCGCCGATGAAGCGCGCGATGAAATCCAGCGTGCCTACCAGCGTAAACAGCTGTTCCAGCCCAACCGCAATCAGTTGACGGTGCAGGTCATCAGTCCGCTGACCAATGAGCAGAACCTGAAAAGCGCGCTGAATCACCCGGCCACCGGCATGAGCCGCGAGATCACCGTGGGCAACGACGGTTATGCGAGCTTTCCGGAAATCGGCGCGGTGCCGCTGCAAGGCATGACCATCAATCAACTGGAAACCTTCCTCAACCAGAAGTACGCGCAATTGCCGGGGCGGATGAGCGTCGATGTGATGCTCAAGTCCACCGCCGGCAACGAGATCTACGTGCTGGGCGAGGTCGGCCAACCGGGCTCCTACCCGATCCGCCGTCCAGTGTCGGTGCTTGAAGCGCTGACCCTGGCGCGCGGCACCAATGTCAAAGCGCGTCTGGACTCGGTGGTGATCATGCGCCGCAACGGCAATCAGGTGCAGGCCGTGCACTACGACGTGGAAAAAGCCCTGTCGGGCGATGCGTCGCAGATCGCCTACCTGCAACCGGACGACATGCTGTTCGTGCCAAAAACCAAACTGGCGAGTGCCGGCGATCTGGCCCGGCAACTGGCCGACGTGGTGTTGTTCCAGGGCGTTGGTTTCAGCTTCGGCTACCGCGTCGACAACAAAGGCAGTAACAACAACTGACTCTCAGGTGACCGATCATGAATCCAAAGGAAAACTACCTGCATGAGTTCTTCAGGATCTTCTTCGCCAACAAGCAGCTGGTGAAACGGGTCTTCCTGATCTTTGCAGTCATCGCGTTGGTACTGCCGCTGGTGCTCAAACAGAGCTTCGATATCACCGCCCAAGTGATCGTGCAGTCGAAAAAACTCTCCCAGGGTGACGCCACCACGTCACTGACGGTCGATAACGCCACCTTCATTCCGCCGTCGCTGGCGGACATGGAAACCGAAAGCAACATCCTGCGGTCCCCGGCGCTGATCCGCCAGACCATCAGCGAGTTGCGCGACAAGGGCGAGTACAACCCGCCGGTCGGTATGTTCGCCAAACTGGTGAGCGATCCGATCCGGCGCTACGTCTCTTCGCCACTGCGTGAGTACGTGATCAATCCGCTGCGCAACATGCTCGGGCTGCAAACCGATCCGGTGCGTGACACGGTGCTCGATGGCTTGACGCAAGATGCGATCAACAGCCTGAAGATCGAGACCCTGCCCGGCTCCAACGTGATCTCGATCATCTACAGCTTCCCGGATCCGCATCAGGGCACCACGTTCGTTGCGACCCTGCTGCAGAACTATCTGGTCAGCCGTCAGGCGCTGCAATCGATCGACCTGCCGCAATCCTTCTACGAAACCAAGAAGCACCTGTATCAGGTGCGCCTCGATGGGCTGGAAGGTAATCGGCAAGCGCTGCTGGAAAGTGTTGCATCGTCCGATCCGAAGGAAGAAATCACCTTCCGCCTGAACGCGATCAATACCGAAGAGCAGGCCCTGAACCTGTATCAGGATCGCCTGTTGCAGAGCCAGCGCTGGCTCGAATACCTGAAAACCGCGCTGACGGCCGCCAGCAGCAACAAGCTCAACGACTACACCTTCCCCTTCACCTTCACCACCACCGTCGATAACGTGGCGTTCGAGGATCGGGAAATCAAACAGTTGGGCGAGCAACTGACCACTCAGGTCAGCCGCTACATGAATGACCTCGCGGTGTTCCAGCCCGGCAGCGAGCCGATGCTGCTGACCCGTGAGCAGATCGCCCGCACCCGCCAGCAGTTCCTCAAAGTGGTGAGCAACCGCATTCAGGAACGCACCAACGACCTGGCCGTGGTGCAACAGGTGATCGATCAGAAAACCGCGCGCATCGCCGAGTTCAAGAACCGCATCCACACCTTGCAACAGACCCAGAGCAAGCTGCGGCAGATGGACACGGAAATCGACGCGCTGCACACGGCGTTCTCGACCTACGCGCAACGCTTTGCCGAAAGCAGCACCGCCGGTTCGCTCAACGACGACCTGTCGAACGCCAAGGTGCTCAGCCCGCCGTTCGAGCCGACCGAGCCGGCGTTCCCCAAACCGCTGCTGATCATTCCGTTCGGGCTGTTCACCGGCCTGCTGCTGGCGATTGCCCTGGTCTATGTGCGTGAGTTCTTCGATCACCGTTTCAAACACCCGGCGCAAATCACCCACGAACTGGGCCTGCCGGTGTTGCTGGTGATCAACGACGAGAACGTGCTGCCGAGCAATCCGCACAAGAACTGGACCGTGCCAAGCTTCGTGCACTGGGTGCGCAATTGAACACGCTGTCCACCCCGAACGCCGCGCTGCCGATCATTCACTTGCTCAGCAGCGGCGGCTTCTATGGGGCCGAGCGCATGTTGCTCGATCACTGCCTGGCGACACCGGGGCAGCACCAGGTGCTGTTTCTCGATGCACCGCCCGCATTGATCGCGCGCTTTCGCGAGGCCGGGGTGGACTGTCGTGGTTGTGCCGGGCTGGGCGAGTTGTTGCGCCACCTGCGGGCCCGGCGCAGTGAACGGCCGCTGATCAATACACACAACTTCAAAGGGCTGTTGTTCGGCTGGGTCGGCGCGACGCTGTTGCGTTTGCCGCTGGTCATCACCCAACACGGCTTCACCCCGCGCAGCCGCAAACAGAAGTTCTATACCTGGCTGAGTCTGCAGTTATGCCGCACCGCCTCGGTGGATCGGGTGGTGTGCGTGGCCGAGAGCATCGCCGTGCTGCATCGTCAGGCCAGCGTGCAGGCGGACAAACTTCAGGTGATCCCCAACGGATTGCCCGCCGCCGAAGCGTTGATCAGCACCACTGACAGTCAGCGCTGGCTCGCCGGTTACGTCGGACGCTTGAGCAGCGAGAAAGGCCCGGACCTGTTTCTCGATGCCCTGATTCCGCTGTGTCACCAGCATCCGCAACTGGACGCGGTGATGCTCGGTGACGGCCCGGAACGTGAGGCGCTGCAGGCGCGGATCGACGCCGCAGGTTTGCAGCAACGAATTCGCCTGCCCGGTTACCAGACCGCCATGCAGCCGTGGTGGCAACAACTGGATGCGCTGGTGATCAGCTCGCGCACCGAAGGCACGCCGATGATTCTGCTCGAAGCGATGCAGAGCGGCGTGCCGGTGGTGGCGTTTGCGGTCGGCGGCATTCCCGATGTACTCGAGCACCGGCACAACGGCTTGCTGGCGACACCCGCCGCCAGCGCCGACCTCGCCCGCCAGCTCGATAACCTACTGAACGAGCCGAACCTGGCTCGGCAATTGTGTGACAACGCAAAGCGTACGCAACAGGATCGCTACGACCTCAAGGCCTTGGCCGAACGCTGGTCGCAGCTGTACATCCGCACGGCACGGGAGGCACGCGCATGATTTTCCCGCTCTCGATCGTCACGCTGCTCGGTCTGGTGTGCATCGGTCTGCTCGCCAGCCCTTATCCATTTCTCGCACCCGGCGCGGTCATTGGCCTGGTGGGGTTCACGGTGTTGTACCGCAAGCCGACCTGGGGCCTGCTGGGCATCGCCGCGCTGGTACCGTTTGAAGGTTTCTTCAAGGACAGTGCGCTGTCCGGAAGCAAACTGATCGGCGCCTCGCTGGCGGTGATCCTGATGCTGCAACTGGCCCTGCATCAGATTCCCGGCGAGCGCCTGCGCAGCAATATCTGGCGGTTTCTGCTGTGGTTCCTCGTCCTGTATTTCCTCAGTTTGCTCAACACCGATGACCTCGGTATGTCACTGGGGCATCTGCGTGAACTGAGCGTCGGGCTGATCCTGTTTGTCATTACCCTGTTGATCGGCCGTGAACTGAATCTTGACCTGTTCGCCCGACTGGTGACCCTGAGCGTCAGTGCCACCTGCGCCATGGCAATGTTCTCGACCAAATTCCAGGATCAAGGCCGCGCCGCCGGGCTGCTGGAGGACCCCAACGCCTTCGCCCTGCTGATCGCCTTCGCCATTCCGCTGGGCCTGCTGCTGGTGATTCGGGGGCCTAACCTGCTGCACCGGTTGTTCTGGGGCGCTTGCTGCCTGCTGCTGCTCGGTGGCATGACCAAGACCGAATCGCGCTCCGGGCTGGTGGTGGTGGCCTTGAGTCTGCTGATCGGTTGCTGGCACTACCGCGCGCAACTGACGCGGATTCGCCCTCGGCACCTGGGCTTCGCCATGCTCGGTGCAGCCATCGTGATCCCGCTGGCAATCTACGCGATGCCCGCCGGTTACGCCGCGCGCATTCAGTCGCTGAGTATTCTCAGCGCCGGCTCCAAGGCACAGGATGAATCCCTCGGCCGCCGCGCCTCGTACATCGTGGTCGGCGGGCAGATGATCCGCGAGAACCCGTTGCTCGGTTCTGGACCCGGCACCTTCCCGCTGCACTACGCGACCACCGGCTACGCCAAGGCGTTTTCCGCCAACCGCAAGATCGGTGACCTGTACCGCCGTGCCCACAACACTTATCTGGAAATTTTCAGTGAGCTGGGGATCCCCGCCGGCCTGCTGTTTGTCGGCATGCTCGGCCTCGGTCTGTACAACCTGATCCGCGCCCGCGCCGCGTGGATGCTGCGGCGCGACTGGCAACAGGCGGACCTGATGACCCACCTCGGCGTGAGCTTCCTGTCACTGACCCTGTTCCTGATGTTCCTCAGTGCACCGAATCAGAAATACGTGTGGATCATGCTCGCGCTGACCAGCGTCCTGCGCCTCAAGGCCGAACAGGCGCCACTGAACGAGGCCAGGACATGAGCCGGATCAGCATCATCATCCCGATGTTCAACGAGGCCCGGCACATTGGCCGCACGCTGCTGGCCGCGCAAAAAGCCGCACATGCAGCCGATGTCGAGTGCGAGTTGATCGTTGTCGACAACGGTTCGAGCGACGACGGCCCGCACATCGCCCGCCAGTTCGGTGCACAGGTGCTGGTGCTACCGGGCCTGCTGATCGGTGCGCTGCGCAATCGCGGTGCGCTGCTGGCAAGCGGCGAGTGGATCGCGTTCATTGATGCCGACGTCGAGATGCCCGAAGACTGGCTCAAGCCCTTGTTCGAACTGCAAGCCGAGGGTCAGGCCGATGTGTTCGGTCTGGATCTGCACACTCCTGCTGCCGCGCCGTGGTACGCCGCTGCCTGGCAACGGCGCACGCTGCGCCCGTCCAGCCAGAGCTCGCACCCGGTGGACTGGCTACCCAGCTCCAACCTGCTGATGCGCCGGCGCTGGTTCGACAAGGTCGGCGGTTTCGACGAACACCTGCGCACTGGCGAGGACAAGGAATTCACCCTGCGCCTGCGCGACAACGGCGCCGTATTGCTCTCGATCAACAACCACGTCGCCCTGCACTGGGGCTACGAAATGAACTGGCGCGAGTGGATGGGCAAGGAAATGTGGCGCCAGGGCAGCCACCTGCAACTGCTGCGCACCCACGGGTTCAGCCTGCGCCTGCTGCGTTTTCCGTTGCTGTCGATTGCGGTGTGGATCCTCGACTTCCTGGCGATTTCAGCGTTGCTCGACGGCTTCCCGCATCACGCCGCGACCATGGTCGCGTTGACCCTTCTGCCGGGGCTGGTGCTGAGCGTGCGGCAGAGTATCAAACACCGCGACATCGGCCTGACCCTGCAACTGTGGGGCCTGCACTGGGTGCGTCTGCACCTGGCGGGCGCCGCGTTCATTCTCAGTCTGTGTCATTGGAATGCCAGGAGGCCTGCCCGTGGCTGAATTCATTTTCTGGCTGTGCCTGCTGCTGCCGGTATACGCCTACCTTGGCTACCCGCTGCTGCTGACGGTGCTGGCGCCGCTGTTCCCGGCCTGGCGCCACAGCCCGGCGCCGCCGCTGAACATCAGCATCGTGATCGCCGCGCACAACGAGGCGCGGCACATCGAGCACAAATTGCGCACGCTGCTGGCGCAGGACTATCAGCCGGCCACGCTGCAGATCATTCTCGCCAGCGACGGCTCGACCGACGACACCGTGGCCCGCGCGCACAAGGTGGTTGATTCGCGCATCACTGTCCTCGACCTGCCGCGCCAGGGCAAAGCGGCAACGCTGAATGCCGGGGCGGCACTGGCGACCGGCGATATCCTGGTGTTCACCGATGCCGATAACCAATGGTCGCGGGAAACCCTCGGCTACCTGCTCGCGCCACTCAGCGACCCCAACGTCGGTGCCTGCGCCGGGCACATGGTGATTCCGGTGACCGGCGGCGGCCTCAGCGTCGGCGACAGTCTGTACCGGCATTACGAGGGCTGGCTGCGCCGGGTGGAGAATCGCACCGGTTGCATGGTCTCGGCCGATGGCGCCCTGCTCGCCCTGCGCCGCGAGCTGTTCCAGAGCGTACCGGCGGAGGTCAATGACGACTTCTTTCTCAGCACCTGCGCGCCGGTCGCCTTCAAGCGCATTGTCTATGTGCCCGAGGCGCAGGTCATCGACCACGGTGTCGACGAAGCGGACAAACAGTTCCGCCGCCGTCAACGCGTCACCGTCGGTGGCCTGCAAAGCCTCGCCCAGCGCCGTGAACTGCTCAACCCGCTCAAACATGGCTTGTATTCGATTGCGCTGATCAGCCACAAGCTGATCCGCCGCCTGGCACCGATCCTCCTGCTGCCATTGCTGCTGAGCAATTTCTGGCTGTGGGAGGACCACGGATTCTATCGACTGGCCCTGATCGCCCAACTGTTCGGTTACGCCGTGGCGATTGCCGGACTGCTGGATTCACAACACCGGTTACCCAAACCGTTTCGCCTTGCGGCATTTCTGCTGGTCACACTGGCAGGCATGAGCATCGGCCTGTGGCAGTTCTTGCGCGGCCAGCGTTACGCCCAGTGGAATCCTGAACAAAACCGTTGAAAGGAGCGAAGCCATGGCGATCAAACAATTAATAAAACGCACCAGTGGCTGGCTTTACCTCAATTCCCCGGTGGGACGCAATCAGCTGCACGGCGCCGGGGTGATCCTGATGTTGCACCGGGTGCTGGCCAACGACCGCGCCGCCGACCTGCCGCACCGCAATGAGCTGTGTGTCGGACCGAAAGCCTTCGAGCACCTGCTGGTGTGGCTGCGCCGACACTTCGATTGTGTGCCGCTGATGGACATCCTTGCGCCCACCTCACTGCGCAGCGACCGTCCACGGGTGGCACTGACGTTCGACGACGGCTGGCGCGACAACGCGGTCAATGCGTTCCCGCTGCTGCAAAAACATCAGGTGCCGGCGAGCATCTTTCTCTCCACCGATTTCATCGGCAGCCGCCAGCGCTTCTGGTGGGAAAGCCTTGGCGAGACCCTGTGGGGCAGCCATGGCGAAAAGGCCCGCATGCACTTGATCGAATACCTGCACATGATCCACCACCCACTGCCGGTACTGGTCGATGACATCGATGTCGACCGCCGCAGCCTGTCGCTGCTGCACTACCTGCAAAGCCTGAAAAACCTTGAACCGGCGATGCTCGAACGCTTGACCGACGAATGCCCACCCGAAGCGCAGCCGCAAGCGCTGGACTGGCACCAGGTGCGGGCGCTGGAAGCCTCGGGACTGGTGCGTTTCGGCCCGCACGGCGCCAGCCACGCGATCCTCACGGAACTGGACGATGTGCGCCTGAGCGAAGAAATCCGCCGCAGCCGCGACGCCTTGAACAACGGCTGCAACCGGCCACTGCCGGTGTATTGCTACCCCAACGGCAACAACGACGACCGTGTGCGCAAGCAGATGGCTGCCCACGATTACCCGTTCGCGCTGGGCACCGGCACCGGCATCTATCGCGGCGAAGGCGATCCACTGAACCTGCCACGTTTCGGCGTCAGCCAACGCACCGCGCGTAATCCCGAGCTGCTGTCGTGGCGTATCTTTCGTGGAAACCGGCCATGAGCCGCAGCCATTACCTCAAGCATCTGGCGCTGAGCATGGGCACCAAACTGGCGATGATCGCCTTGCGTTTGCTGCGCAATGTGTTGCTGGCGCGGATCCTCGGCCCCAGTGAGCGAGGGCTGTTTGCGCTGCTCAGCACCTTGCCCGATCTGATCAGCGCTGCCACCAGTGGCGGGTTGAATTCAGCCGTCGGTTATCAGGCCGCCAAGCAACGGCCGATGGGGTTGCTGCTGAGTCAGGTGCTGGTGTTTGGTTGCTTGCTCGCCGGCCTGTTGACCTTGTTGGTGGTAGCCCTGGTGCGTGAGTTCGGCAGTGAACTGGATGTCACCGTGCAGCTCGGTCTGCTGGCCTGGCTGTTACTGCTGGCGGTACCGCTGACCGTGCTGAAGAGCGGTCTGCTGACCCTGCACAACGCCTCCGGTGGCGTGGTCGCGTTCAACGCCTTACGCCTGACCGAATCACTGGCGCCGCTGCTGCTGTTTCTCGCGCTGTTCTGGATGTGGAAAAGCGCGGCGCTGGAAGCGGCGCTGATCAGTTGGCTGGCCGGGATCAGCCTGGTGGTGCTGGCCGGTTGGGTCTGGCTCAAACGCGCGCAACCGCTGCACCTGCAATGGGATCGCGCCAGCCAGAACGAACTGCTGCGCTACAGCGCGCGCAGCCATCCGGACTTGCTGTTCCAACAGGTGATTCTGCGCTCGGACTACCTGTTCATCGGCGCCCTGCTCGGCAGCACCGCGCTGGGGCATTATGCGATGGCCAGCGCCGCCGCCGAACTGCTGCTGATCGTCCCGGAAGCAGTGACCACGCCGCTGATGAAACGCCTGTTGCAACAAGACGAAGGCATGGACAAGGTCACCCCGCTGGCTCTGCGCCTGACCGCCACAGTGATGCTCGGTGCGTGCCTGAGCATGGCCGTGATCGGCAACTGGCTGATCGTCACCCTGTTCGGCATCGCTTACCAACCGGCGTATCCGGCGCTGCTCGCCTTGCTGCCGGGGCTGCTCGGCCTGTGCTACGCAAGCATCCTGCGTCTGGACCTGCTGGGGAAAAACCGCCCCGGTACGGTGTCGCTGCTGATGGGCCTCGGCGCCCTGCTCAATCTGGCGCTGAACCTGGTGTTGATTCCGGCCTACGGCATCGTCGGTGCAGCGGCGGCATCGTCGATTGCCTACCTGGCCGTGACCGTGGCGATGCTGGTGTTGTACTGCCGTTTAAGCGGCGTGGCGTTTTGGCAAACCCTGATCATCCTGCCCAGCGATGTCGCGCCGATGTGGCAGATGCTGCACCGGAAGGCCGTATGAAAGGCCTGCTCCTGCTGCTCGGTCTCGGCCTGTCGCTGGACGCCTTTGCCGCGTCGATGCGCTGGGGCGAGATCCGCGACGGCAGCCTGTATCTGCAAGCCGATCGCCCGGACACCGTGACCGTGCGCTGGACCCCGGCGTGGCAGGCCGAGGCCAACGAAGAGCATCTGTACCTGCTCGACGGCCAGGGCAAACTGCAGGGCGAACGCTTGATCAAGGCCAGCGAAACCCGTGGCAGCCAGAGCTGGCCGCTGCTGCCGGGCGCTGCCAGTTATCGCCTGGAAATTCCTGGCTACAGCTTCCGCAATTATCGGGTCGAACACGATGAGCACACCGTGGCGCTGTTCGAGCCGGCCAAGGTGCATTTCAGCGCGCAGACACAGAACGGCGACGAGCTGTATTTCAAGGTGGCGCCGGGGGAACACGCGGTGCTGGCCGGCAAGTTTCATGGCGGGGTCAACGCGCTGCAGGCGCAACGCGTGGGCGATGATCAGCCACTGACGCTGGCGCTCAAACCCTATCGCGCCTACTGGCAGTTCGATCAACTGGCGTTGCCGGTCAGCGAACGCGAACAGGTCTGGCGCCTGCGTCTGCAAGGCAGCGGCAAAGCGGCGTTCTGGCTCGACGGCACGGCCAATCGGTTTGCGCAGACTGCGCAGCAACTCAAACCTGTGCGCGAAGAGACCGGCCAGATCCACCTGACCCTGCACGACAAAATCCTCGGACGCACGCCGGATCTGGGCATCGCCCTGCCCTATGTGATGCCGCCCGCCAGTAGCCATGCGGTGCTGGATGCGTTGAAAGCGACCGCCGCCAGTTACTACAGTTTTGTCGATGTCACGGCGAAGAATCCGCACTTCGAAGACGCGTTCCGCAAGGTTTATCAGGAGCGCTTCGGCATCCGTCAGGACATCACCCTGCTCGCCGGCAGCCAGCGTCAGGCCGATCTGCGCGCCGATGTGCAAAGCAATGGCGGGCTCGACGCGTGGCTGGCCAGCACCCGCGCCTTGGGCGGCAAAGGCACGCACTACATCGGTTTTGCCGATGAGCCGAACCTCAACTATTCGAGCTTCGAGCAATACCGGGCAATTTTCGCCAGCATGGCCAGGCAAGTGCGCAGCGATCCGGCGAATGCCAGGGCCGGCGTGCGCATCGCCATGCCCGCCAGTTCGCGGCTGGTCAACGGGCCGTTCGCCGATAACGCGGCAGACAAGCGTGGCATCGACTGGGCGCGGCGCTTGCTCGGTGAGTCCGCCGAGCAGATCGACGCACTGGCCTGGCACGAATGGATGATCCGCGACCTGCTCGCCACCCGGGTCTACCGCGACAGCGTGCGCCGCGCTGCCGAACTGGTTGGCCTCGACGCTCGCGGCCAACCGCGCAAGGCTTTGCTGCTGGATCAGACCAACCTCTCCAGCGGCTCCAGCCTCAGCCCCTACGATCAAGAAACCCGGTACGCCGCGCTGTGGTGGACGTCGGTGGTGATCAACGCTTCGCAGGACGGTTTGCTGAGCATGCTCAACTGGTTTCAGGCCGCCGATGAGCCGGAATACCCCAAAGGCATGATCCGGGTCCTGGGCGCTGAGGGTTTCGAGCTGAAACCGGTGGGGCTGGCCCAGCAGTTCATCGCGCAGCACTGGCTGCATCAGGTGCTGTGGCTGGAGAACGACGGCTTCGAAGTCGATGTGCTGGCGATGGCCGGCGACGACCAGCGTGGCCTGCTCGGTGTGAACAAGGGCACGCGTTTGCAGCGGGTCGACCTGAGTGGCGCCAAGTGCCCGCTGAACAATGGTGCGTTGCGTTACTTCGGCACGGACAACCGCAGCCGCGATGCGCCATTCGCCTGCCGCGACGGACGCGTCAGCTTCGACTTGCCAGGGGAAACCCTGTTCGCGTTGAGCTGGAGCGCGTCATGAACCCGAATTTCAGACAATGCATGGCGAAAACAGAATTGTGGCGAGGGAGCTTGCTCCCGCCGGGCTGCGAAGCAGCCCCAATACTTGCGACCCTATTGGCGACTGCTGCGCAGCCGAGCGGGAGCAAGCTCCCTCGCCACAGTCGTTCGCCCTGCGATATCGCCGGAGTACAGAACATGGGTACCGTCAGCAAACTCAGTCAGCACATCAAACAAAAAGGCCTGCGCGCCACCCTCGCCAAGGCGTGGAAGCACTACGTATTTTTCCATCAGGAACTGCTGTGGATGGAGCGCGATCTGGTCAGTCCGGTGCCACCGCACAGCCTCAAACCGTACCCGCCGCTGCGGGTGGTAAAAATCACCGCCGACAACGCCAGCGCCTTTGCCCGCTACTTCGGCGACCGCGTCGGAACCATGGCCGAGCTGGCCAACGAAGGGCACACCGGGCACATGCACCTGGACGATCAGGGCGATGCCGTGGCGTTCATCTGGGGCAGCGCACGGGACTACTTCGACCGGCATTACTACGGATGCCTGTTCCCGGTAAAACCAAGGGAATTCTTCGAGTTCGGCGGCGAGCTGACCCGCGCCTACTGGGGCAGCGAACTGTCGGTAGACCTTCAGCTGGAACTGTGGAAAGCCATGGCGGCCCAGGGCTGCGACAAGGTGGTGGACGTCTGCGAATTCCACAACATCCCGGCGCTGAAACTGCATTTGCGCATGGGGTACACCGAGCAAGGCCGGATCATGAACGTCTACACCCTGTTCGGTCGCTGGCGCTTCTACCGCGAAACCCGCTACAGCGGCTCGCGGCTGGATGCGCTGCGCAAACCGTCCCGTCCACCTGTCACAGCCACGGCGGCCTGAATCTATGGTGACGCGATTCGAATGGTGCACTTCGCTGTGCGCCGCCGATTTCCCGGCAGTCGCCTATGAGGCGCTGCGCCTGCGGGTGACGGATCACACGCCGTTCAACCAACTGGGCTGGTTGTGCGCGGCAGAGCAGGCACTGAGCGCGGGCGAGAGCCTGCACATCCTGCTCGGTTGGGAAGCGGACGAATTGCGCCTGTGCCTGCCACTGGTGGCGGGCCGCGAGCGCTTTGCCGGCGTGCCGTTTCGCGTGTTGCATCACTTGGGCCATCCACTGGCGGACCGACTGGCCCTGCTGTCGTTGCTCGAGGGCGATGACATGCGCGAAGCCCTGCGCCTGATCCGCCGACACCTGCCGCACGCGCTGCTGCAACTCAACGAGTTATCCGAGCCTGCGGGTGAAGAAAGCGCTCTCACCCCATGGATGGCCCAGAGTTCGACGGGCGAACGCCGTCTCAGTTGCCGGGTGCCGGTGCATCTGATCAGCGAGGCGGATCACCAGGAGGTCTCCGGTGACCCGCGCTACAAGCTGCGCCGGGCGCGTAAACGGATTGCCGCGTGTGGCGCCCTGGTGCGGCGCATTACCCCCGACGCGCTGAGCATGGGTCCGCTGTTGCGGGCGATCAGCGAAGTCGAAGCGGTGAGCTGGAAAGGTGACGAAGGCGTGGGGATCTTCGCCAGCGAGCGCAGTCGGCAATGGATCGAACGCGCCTTCACCGCCCTCGCCGGCCAGGGCCTGGTGCGGGTGGTGACGCTGGAACTCAACGGGCGTTGCATCAGCTATCGCCTCGGCTTGCTGGAACAGGGTCGACTCTACGATTACAACCTCGCGTTCCTGCCGCAATACGCCGATCTGGGCAGCGGTCGGGTGTTGCTGGAGGAATGGATTCGCTGGGGGCTGGATGAGCACTGGCGCTGGATCGATGCCTCGCGGGTCAGCCTGGAAAACTCCAGCCACCAGTTACACGAGCGCATGACCGGCCAACTGGAACACTGGCGCTGGAGTTTCTATTCCTGGCGCCCCAGCGGGATATTGCTGGGGCTGGGGTTGCGCCTCTGGCATCGCTTGAAACCGACGGTGCAGCAATGGCGCGCGCGACGTGCAGCCAGACCGGCACCCACACCTGTCGTCATCACCACGGAGGGCGATCATGCCTCGCCAAGTCATAGTCAACGCTGACGATTTCGGTTTGAGCCCGAACGAAAACGCGACGATCTTCGCCGCGTTTCAGGCCGGGGTCATCAGCTCGGCCACGGCCATGGCCAACATGCCGGCATTTGAGGCGGCCTGTGTGATGGCCCGGCATGCGTCGCTGCAAGGTCGGGTCGGATTGCACTTCAATCTGACTTACGGTCGACCGCTGAGTGCTTCGATTCTGCGCAGCCGAACCTTTTGCGACGGGCATGGCGTGTTCGATCTGAGCCTGCCACGCCATAGCCTGTGGCTGAGTCGCGAAGATCGCGACGCAGTACGAGAAGAGTTGCAGGCGCAGTGGCAGCGTTGTGTCGAGCATGGCGTACGGCCAAGCCACATCGACTCGCACCAACACGTGCACAACATCTGGCCGATTGGTGAAATCGTCGCGCGGTTTGCCGCTCAGCAAGGCGTGCCGATTCGCCTGGCGCGCAATCTGGGGCAGAACCTCAGTCTGCCAAAACGCTTGTTCAAAGGTTTGCTCAATTGGCGCTTGCAGAGTCTGGCCGGCGCCACGGCGGACTACGTGTGCACGCCAGTGGACCTGCGCAACGCCCCCGCACCGAGCGACGGCGTGCTGGAAATCGTCGCCCACCCCAATCAGCTCGACAGCGATTTCGGCGATGCCTATCTCAACCCCGGAGAATCCCTGAGCCGCGTGCTGGAGCAGCGGCTGACGGGGGTACCGCGGGTGTCCTATGCCGATTTGAACAAGGATTTTTTACGGGGTGCCGCGGCACTCGATTGATTCATTCTCACAACAGCAACATCCACCACACCGGGCCTCGGCCACGGAGGGCAACATGAGTGTTATCGAAAAGCTGCGCGAACGCATCCGTCAAAAAGGCCTCGGCCGTCTCTTCGCCACCCTGTGGAAACGCTACGTGTTCTTCCACTGGGAGCTGCTGTGGATGGAGCGCGACCTGGTCTCCCCGGTGCCGCCGCACAAGCTGCGCCCCTACGAAGGCTTGCGCAAAGTCGATATCACCCCGCTGAACACCGGGGCGTTCGCCAAACACTTCGGCGATCGCGTCGACACCATGGCCGAACTCGCCGCCGAGGGTCACACCGGACACATGTACCTCGATGCCGACGGCCACGCGGTGGCCTTCATCTGGGGCAGCATTCGCGACTACCACGACCGCCACTATTACGGCTGCTGGTTCCCGGTGAAACCTGGCGAGTTCTTCGAATTCGGCGGCGAAATGGCCCGGCCGTATTTCGGCACCAGCCTGTCGGTGGACGTACAAGTCGCCCTCTGGGAAGCCATGGCGGCTCAAGGCTGCGACAAAGTCGTCGATGTCTGCGAAACCCACAACATCCCGGCGCTGAAGCTGCACATCCGCATGGGCTACCACGAACAGGGCCGCGTCACCCACGTCTACGGCCTGTTCGGCCGCTGGCGCTTCTACCGCGAAAGCCGCTATGACGGCTCACGCCTGGAACCCCTGCGCAAACCTGGGCGGCCAGTGGTGAGTGCGGCGGCGCAGGCGTGATTCGGTCGTAAGAGCGCTGGCGGCCATTTGGCCGCCAGCGCGAGCAGGCTCGCTCCCACATTGGATTTGTGTACGACACCATCTTCGAGCCATCGCCTATGTGGCACAGGCTTGCTCAAACATTCAGAAGGGTCAAACGGGCGAAGTTGGTTCTGATTCTTTCAGCCAGACTTGAGATCTTGCCGACGCCTTCGCTGGCAAGCCAGCTCCCACAGGTGTTCAGGTGTCCTCGCTATTTTCGTGCGAACCAAAAAACTGTGGGAGTCTGGCTTGCCAGCGATGAGGCCGGTTGGATCGATGGAAAACTTCAGGCCTTGCTGGCGACCAAGGTGAAGCACAGCGGCATCTGCGCTGGCCGATTCAGGTACTGGTCATACACCTCTTCGCGGTTCGAATGTGCATATTCTCTGAAGTGTGCGATGTTCAGCCCGGCCGCGATGGCGCCGCTGAAGATCGCGCCGAGGGTGTGCACGAACCAGTAGGACTTGGCAGCCTGCTGCTCGATCTTGCCGACGTAGACAATCGGTTCTTCCTGCACGAATGGCTCGGCGCGGAAGTAGGAGCTGGCGAGGCGGTACGGGTCTTCGCCTTCAGGATCAACCATTTCCAGAAACGGATGGGTTTCATAGATCACCAGTTTGCCGCCCGTTTTCAGGGTTAACGCCACGTGGCGAAAGAACTCGCCGATGTCGGGCATCCAGTTCAGCACACCGATGGTGATCAGCGCCACGTCGAAGCGGCTGTGCAGCGCAGCCGGCAGGTGATGGATATCGCATTCGATGAATTCAGCGTTGTACGGCGAGCGCTGGTTCAACTCACGGGCCTGTTCGAGAAACGCCTCCGATTGATCGACGCCGACCACACTGCGTGCACCGAGGGCAAACAGCGACAGGCTTTCGCGACCGTTGTTGCAACCGAGTTGAATCAACTCTTTACCGTCCACGCCGACCTGTTCCAGCAGACCGCGCAAGGTGTCGTCGAGGCAGGAAAAGTCTGCCTGCGAAACGTCGTTCAACAGCGCTTGCCATTCCGCCGATTCACGGTGATGGCGAGCGGAATCGTTCCACGCCTGTCGATTGCTGTCGATGGCGGTTTTATTGTTGGGCACTTCCATGGCGCACTCCGGACGATGCTCGTGATTGAGCGGCCCCGAGTCTAGAACAGCCCGATCAATACGGTTGTTGCGACTTTGTAAGCCGCACCGCCGATCCACTGTGGGAGCTGGCTTGCCAGCGATAGCGGCGGTTCAGCCAAATCATCATCGACTGAAGCTCCGCTATCGCGAGCAGGCTCGCTCCTGTAGTTCGGAACGCTTACATCTGATTCAGGCGTTCACGCAGGAATTCGACCAGTGCCTGCACCGGGCGCGACGCCTGGCGATGCTGCGGGTAGACCGCCGACAGGGTCAGCGGTTCGGGCCTGTAGTCGTCGAGTACCGGCACCAGTCGCCCGTCCTTCAGCGCCGCGCCGACGATGAACGTCGGCAGATAGGTAATCCCCATTCCCTGCACCGCTGCATCCCTCAGCAGCTCGCCGTTGTTTACCCGCATGCGCCCGGTGACGTTGACCAGCAGCGGCTTGCCCTGCCCCGCGTTGAAGCGCCATTGCACCGAACGACCATGGCCGTACGGCAGGCAGTCGTGGCTGTGCAGGTCTTCGGGGTTGAGCGGTGTGCCACGTTCGGCCAGATACGCCGGGCTGGCGCAGTACACCCGTTCGATGGCGGCGATGCGCCGGGCGATCAGCGTCGAGTCTTCCAGCACACCGATACGCAACGCCAGGTCATAACCTTCGCCGAGCAGGTCCACCGGGCGATCACTCAAATCCACCTCCACCGTGACATCGCGATAGCGCTGCAAAAACAGCGGCAACAGACAACCCAAATGCGCCACGGCAAACGACAGCGGCGCGCTGAGGCGAATCGTCCCGCGTGGCTCGGCGGTCTGCCCGGCGATGCCCTGTTCGACCTGCTCCACTTCGCCCAGCAGGCGCAGCGCCGATTCGTAGTAGCTCTGGCCCAGCGGCGTGACGTCGAGGCGTCGGGTGGAACGATTCAACAGCCGCACACCGAGGCGCTCTTCGAGCTGCATCAAACGGCGGCTGACGAACTGCTTGGACAGGCCCAATTGATCAGCCGCGGCCGTGAAGCTGCCGGAGTCCATGACCTGGCAAAAAATACGCATGTCTTCGAACGGGTTCATTGTCACTCTCTGGTGGACAGTTAAACGCTTTATAGCCGCTTTTTCACTTTTCGACAGCTCATTAATCTGTGTTCACGGTTTGAAAACAGCCCGACACAACACCAACAACTTTCGAAAATGGAATTGAGCATGAACATCAAAAAAAACCTGACCGCATCCCTCCTCGCCCTCTCTATCGGCAACGCATTCGCCGCCGGCAGCCCGGGCGTCGAACACAACACCCAGGCCTTTCTCGAAGCCCTCGCCGCCGGCGGTGGCAAACCATTGGAACAGTTGAGCCCGAAGGATGCCCGTGCGGTGCTGACTGGCGCTCAGGCGTCGGTGAAAGTCGACCTCTCCGGGGTTGAAGTCAGCGACAAGGCGATCAAGGTCGATGGCCAGACCATCAACCTCAAAGTGGTGCGGCCGGCCAAGGTCAAAGGCGAATTGCCGGTGTTCATGTTCTTCCACGGCGGCGGTTGGGTGTTGGGCGATTACCCGACTCACCAACGCCTGATTCGCGATCTGGTGGTCGGCTCTGGAGCGGTCGCGGTGTACGTCGATTACACGCCGTCGCCGGAAGCGCAGTACCCGACAGCGATCAACCAGGCCTATGCGGCGACAAAATGGGTCGCGGAAAACGGCAAGCAGATCGGGGTCGATGGCAAGCGTCTGGCGGTGGCCGGTAACAGCGTCGGCGGCAACATGGCAGCGGTCGTCGCGTTGATGGCCAAGGAAAAGCAAACCCCGGCCCTGCGCTTCCAACTGTTGATGTGGCCGGTGACCAACGCCGGGTTCGATAACGGCTCGTACCAGCAATTTGCCGAGGGGCATTTCCTGACCAAGGGCATGATGCAGTGGTTCTGGGACAACTACACCACCAACCCGGCCGAACGCGCGCAGATCCACGCCTCGCCGCTCAATGCCAGCGCCGAACAGCTCAAGGGCCTGCCCGCCGCGCTGGTACAGACCGCCGAATTCGACGTGCTGCGTGACGAAGGCGAAGGCTACGCACGGCATCTGGATGCGGCCGGCGTGCCGGTGACCTCGGTGCGCTACAACGGGATGATTCATGACTTTGGCTTGCTCAATCCGCTGAACCAGATTCCCGAAGTGAAAGCGGCCGTGCGCCAGGCCGCTGCGGAGTTGAAGACGCATCTGAACTGAGGTCCCCTCACTCGCCACACCCGACGGTGTGGCGAGTTTTTTGCCTGACCACATTCTGTGGCGAGGGAGCTTGCTCCCGCTGGGCTGCGCAGCGGCCCCGAAATTGTGTGAGCGCTGCGCGCTCAAGCGGGAGCAAGCTCCCTCGCCACAACAGCGCTCATCATCGTGGAGCACATCATGCCCTTCTTCCTCACCCACCTGCTGTCCTGGAGCGCCGCCCTGCTGCTGCTCGACGCGCTGCTCTGGCACCTCGCCCCGTTCAAGCACCGCGCACCGCGGGTCGGTGTGCGGCTGGTGCTGTTTCTGGCATTCAGCGCGCTGGCCATCAATGCCGGCGTCAGTCCGTTGCAGGCTCCACTGTTTGCCGATGACCCGGTGACGCAGCTCGGGGCGACGGCGCTGGGCATTCTCTGGTGGCTGTACGCCGCGCGGGTGCTGACCGAAGTGATCGGCCTGATTCTGATGCGACGCATTGGCCACAGCGGTCGGCTGTTGCAGGACGTGATTGGCGCGCTGGTGTTTCTGGCGGCGATCGTCGCGGCCGCCGGGTATGTGCTGGAGCTGCCGGTCAAAGGCTTGCTGGCGACCTCCGGGGTGGTGGCGATCGTCGTCGGTCTGGCGTTGCAAAGCACCTTGAGCGACGTGTTCTCGGGGATCGTGCTCAACACCACCAAGCCGTATCAGGTCGACGATTTCGTGGTGATCGACGGTGTCGAGGGCAAGGTCATCGACATCGACTGGCGCGCCACGCATTTGTTGACCAGCAGCGGCACCCTGGCGGTCGTACCGAACTCGGTGGCGGCCAAGGCGAAAATCGTCAATCTCAGCCGTCCGACCAACCTGCACGGGGTCTCGATCAGCATCAAGGTGCCGAATCACATTCGCCCACGGCGGGTGCTCGACGCCCTCGACCGCACCCTGCAAGGCAGCAGCAGTCTGCTGCTCAATCCGCCGCCCAAAGCCGTGTTGAAAGAGGCCGGTGAGGAGATGTCCGAGTATGTCGCCAGCGGTTTCATCAGTGAACTGGGCAAGAAAGGCGAAGTGCGCAATCAACTGTTCGACCTCGCCCACCGGCATCTCGAAGCTGCAGGTATTTCCCGGCATCCGGACGGTGTGATCGAACCCTCGACCCGCGCCCGGGCGTTGCTCGATGAAGTGAAAGTCTTCCGCTCGTTGAGCCATGAGGAACGTGATCGCCTCGCCGAATCGATGGTCGCACAACAATACGCGGCCGGTCAGGTGGTGCTGGGGCTGGATGAAGTGCCCGACAGTCTGTTTGTCATCGCCACCGGCGTGGTCAGTGCGACCGTGCCCGACGGCGACGGCCAGACCGAGGCCGGACGCATGGGGCCAAGCGAGGTCATGGGCGAACAGAGCATCCTCGCCGATACGCCGTCGCAAGCGACGTTCACCGCACTGACGTCGAGCATCATCTACCGCCTCGACAAAGCCCTGACCCGTCAGTGCATGGAGCAGCGCAGCGAAGTCGGCCAGGCGTTGAACAAATTGCAGGCCGTGCGACAGCAGAACAGCCGTCTGGCGTTGATGGCCAAACCGGTGGCGGTGCGCAAGGGTGGTTTTTTGGGGTGGCTGCAAAAGCGCTAGCCCTGTCAAACAGGTGAACGCCAAACCTCGTGGCGAGGGAGCTTGCTCCCGCTTGAGTGCGCAGCGCTCACAAGATTTCGGGGACTGCTGCGCAGCCCAGCGGGAGCAAGCTCCCTCGCCACAGGAGGTGGTGGATTGCGCCTCTTTTTACTGCACATGAAAATGCCCGCAATCAAGCGGGCACTTTCAGTTCAAGCAATCACTTGGCAGTGAACTTGGTGTAGCTGTTGATCAGGTTGCGGTAGTTCGGCAGGCGTTCGGACAGCAGGTGCGCCAAGCCTTCCATGTCGTTGCGCCAGTCGCCCTGCAGCTCGCAGGCCACGGCAAACCAGTTCAGCAGATGTGCGCCGGCCGCCGACATGCGCGCCCACGCCGCTTGTTGCACGGTGGTGTTGAAGGTGCCGGACGAGTCGGTGACCACAAACACTTCATAACCTTCGGCGATGGCCGACAGGGTCGGGAATGCCACGCAGACGTCAGTCACCACACCGGCGATGATCAGTTGCTTGCGGCCGGTGGCTTTGATTGCCTTGACGAAGTCTTCGTTGTCCCAGGCGTTGATCTGGCCAGGACGTTGAATGAAGGGTGCATCCGGGAACTGCTCGCGCAGCTCAGGCACGATCGGGCCGTTCGGGCCGGCGTCGAAACTGGTGGTGAGGATGGTTGGCAGCTTGAAGAACTTGGCGATGTCGCCCAGTGCCAGCACGTTGTTTTTGAATTCGTTTGGCGAGAAATCCTGTACCAGCGAGATCAGACCGGTCTGGTGGTCGACCAGCAGCACGACCGCATCATCTTTGTTCAGACGCTTGTAGGGAACGCTCATGGGAAACTCCTCGGTGGATGGTTGTTGCATGAGGCGCCGACCGGGTGGCCGGCGCTTTTTTGTAGTCATCAGAACGCGAAACAGGAACAGCCGAACGCGCCCCAGAAACCGGCGAAGTCACTGACCGGAGCGTTCGACAGTCGGGCTTTTTCATGGCTGTGCGCGTGCACCGCGCAGGCACCGACGCACTGATGCACCTGCGCCTGCAAAGGCGAGTTAGGGCGCCAGTGGCCCGGCACTTTGACCACCGGCGACCAGTCCGGCAGCACGGGGATCGAGCGTGGGCCGAGGTCTTCGAAATCGCCGGCGGCGTAAACGATCTTGCCGCCGACCACGGTCAGCACCGACTCGATCCACTTGATCGCTTCTTCCTCGACGTGGAAGAAGTCCGCGCTCAGCGCCGCCAGATCCGCCAGTTGCCCGACCTTGATCTGGCCCTTCTTGCCCTGCTCGGACGAGAACCAGGCGCTGCCGTGGGTGAACAGTTCCAGCGCGGTGGTGCGCGGCAAACCTTCTTCGTACAACGCCAGACCGCCGACGGTGCGACCGCTGACCATCCAGTACAGCGACGTCCACGGGTTGTAGCTGGAAACCCGGGTGGCATCGGTGCCCGCGCCCACCGGCACGCCTTCGGCGAGCATGCGTTTGATCGGCGGCGTGGCTTCGGCGGCTTTCGCGCCGTAACGGTCGACGAAGTATTCGCCCTGGAACGCCATGCGATCCTGAATCGCGATGCCGCCGCCCAGCGCCCTCACCCGCTCAATGTTCTGCGGGGTGATGGTTTCGGCATGGTCGAAGAACCACGGCAGACCGTTGAACGGAATGTCGCGATTGACCTTCTCGAACACGTCGAGCATGCGGCTGATCGATTCGTTGTAGGTGGCGTGCAAGCGGAATGGCCAGCGCTGCTCGACCAAGTGGCGCACCACCGGCTCCAGCTCCTGTTCCATGCTCTGCGGCAGGTCCGGGCGGGGTTCGAGGAAATCTTCAAAGTCCGCCGCTGAGAACACCAGCATCTCGCCAGCGCCGTTGTGGCGCAGGAAGTCATCACCCTGATGCAACTTGACGCTGCCGGTCCAGTTCTGGAAATCGGTCAGCTCTTCTTTCGGTTTCTGGGTGAACAGGTTGTAGGCGATGCGCACGGTCAACTGATCATCCTTGGCCAGTTGCTCGATCACCTGATAGTCGTCGGGATAGTTCTGGAAACCACCGCCGGCATCGATCGCGCTGGTCAGGCCGAGGCGATTGAGTTCGCGCATGAACTGCCGGGTCGAGTTGACCTGATAGTCCAGCGGCAGCTTCGGCCCCTTGGCCAGCGTCGAGTACAGAATCATCGCATTGGGTTTTGCCACCAGCATGCCGGTCGGATTGCCGTTGGCATCGCGCACGATCTCGCCGCCCGACGGGTTCGGCGTGTCGCGGGTGTAACCGGCAACCCGCAGTGCGGCACGGTTGAGCAGCGCGCGGTCGTACAGGTGCAGGACGAACACCGGCGTATCCGGCGCGGCCTGGTTGAGTTCTTCGAGGGTCGGCATGCGTTTTTCGGCGAACTGGAATTCGTTCCAGCCACCGACCACGCGCACCCATTGCGGGGTCGGCGTGCGGTCGGCCTGCTCCTTGAGCATGCGCAGTGCATCAGCCAGCGACGGCACGCCTTCCCAGCGCAGTTCGAGGTTGTAGTTGAGGCCGCCACGGATCAGGTGCAGGTGCGAGTCGTTGAGGCCGGGGATCACGCAGCGCCCGTGCAGGTCGATCACTTGCGTGGCCGAACCACGCAGGGCCATGGCCTGGGTGTCGTTGCCGACGACGACAAAGCGTCCGTCCTTGATCGCCACAGCACTGGCGAGGGGTTTTTCGCGGTCTACCGTATGAAATTGGCCATTGAACAGAATCAGATCGGCGTTCATCGCAGTTCCTTCGAGATAAGTGAAACGAAGTCCGTATCCGCCCCTTCAGCGCGGCGGATGGGCGTTGGATTCCAGGTGTTCATGGGACTGACTGGCCGCCAGCCACGGCGCGAACAAGCGAGTGGCGGCCGGCATGCAGACGTACACCACCGACAGCACGATGGTCAGGGTGATCAGGAACGTGGCGACCACATAGTTGGACAGGAATGCATTGAGTTGCAGCAGCGGTCCCCAGATCAGCGGCACCAGCAAGGTGTGCGGCAGAATCACGAACAGCGTCACGACGGCCTGCTTCCAGCGCGGTGGTGGCGTGGCAGCGTCGACCAGTGGCGTGAACCAGAATTCGTTGGCCGCATTGACCTCGGTCTGGTCGCCGTCGGCGAGCATCGGCGCGGCTTCTTCGATCAGCGCCTGACGCTGTGGGGAGTCGAGCCAGCGCTGCATCGCCTCGGTCGAGCAATAACGCAGCACGCAGGTGAACAGCGCGAGGCCACCCTGTTTACTGCGCATTACGTCCACACCCAGGTGCCCTTCTTCACGCCCCGCTACGCTGACGATATTGCGCAGCCAGGCTTCGTAGGGCTGTTCGAAGCCGGCCTTGACTCGATGCTTGACGATCAGCGTCACGGTTTCTTCGGTTCCCGGTTTTCTCAGGGACGGGGTATCAGGCATAGCGAAGCACTCCGGGCAAACGAGCATTGAGCGCCAGCCGTCCGGGCCCGGCGATCAGCACAGTGGTGAAGAGGATCAACAGCAACCAGCCGAACTGCCCTTCGGCCACACTCCATTGCGGATGCACGAGCAGCAGCGCTACCAGCAGCACAAACAGAATAGGCAAGCACGCCAGTCTCACCAGTAACCCGGCGACGATCAGCAGCGGACAGAGGACTTCGGCGAAGATCGCCAGGATCAACGTGAGGTGAGCACCGAGATGGAACGGGTCTTCGATGAGTTGCAGTTGCGCGGTGAAGTCCAGCAGCTTGGGCAAGCCGTGGACGAACAGTAGAAACAACCCGCCGGTCACCCGCAGAAACAGCAGGCCGAGGTTTTGCGCCCGGTCATTGCGTTGTACAGCGTTCATGGGCTCACCCTTGATCAATCATTGCCGGTAATGGTGCAACGATTGATCCAGGGGAAATTGGATGGGTGTGCTCTCTTTGCCTTGGAACGGTCGGGCTACAGTGGTGCTTCAGCCTTCAACTGCAGATTATCCAGCGCCCGGTTCACCGCCAACGCACCGAGCATGATCCATTGCGCGATCCACAGAAAAACGAGCCTTCATCGCTGACACTTGTAAATAGAACATTCATGTGTCACTTCAATAGCCCCCAAAGGAAGTGTCCATTCCCGCTGCTGGCTCTCCAGGTGCAATCTGATCATCGGGGTTATAACTGAACACGTTAGTATCTGATGCCTCCATATCGACTTTTACTATCGGCAAAAATCGACCTGTCGTCTGGAAGTAATCGTGTTGACCAAACTGAGCCTGCAACAAGCCCTTGCTGGTGTAGTGGCCCTTGAGGCTGTAGTAAAAAGCTTCAAGCGGAATCTGTAAGGGTATGTCCTGAGGCCATGTTTGAATCATGACCTCATTCCATCCATCGCCATTCGGCACGCTGGGGCGAACATCGATGTTAAGTTGAAACTGTTCAGGATCAATATTGAAAGCACAACTTGTGCGCGGCTGTGCGGCATAGAGAGCAGCCCAACTTTCTACACTAGTGACACCCCGTTCGTCGCACATCTGCCCCCGAACTCGACAGGTGTCTTCTACTGGACGGGCTGTAGCTCCGTCAAAGGGATAGGCACACATTACTCTGAGAGGAGTTGCCGCCGGTGCGAAGCTTTCACGAACAATAAAACCCTGTTGATATACCGGCTTTTTCAAGTTTGCGTCCTTGCGCAAATAGGTAAATGAAACCCCATTATTGATGACAGAACCCGGACTGGGATTCCACATATGGTAGCTTGTGGAGGCTTTGGTTCCCCTTATCAATACACCATTGCAATGAAATGCCGTTTTACCGCCTGAACAAGTTTTACTGGTATTCATGTATCTCGCATTGAGCTGAGCAGCCACTTGATAACCGACATAGAGCTGATCTTGTTGATTGAAGCCAAATACTTTATCGGGTGCCAAGTCGAGAGCCAAACGTAATATGGGCAACCAATCGCCGGTGGCCTTGAAGTAGTCACGTTGATCTTTTTGAGCTCCCGCTAATGCTCCTTCATGTGTCACGTCATAAAAAAGCCCCAGAATCGGCATTTGCAAGGGTGCGCTGGCCTCCCAGTTGCGAATCTGTACTTGGGTGGGACGGGCTGACCACGCGGCATCGATCCCCTGATGAGCTATCAAACTTGCCTCAAATGTTTGTGGTTCTTGACTGCTGAATGAACATTGAGCTGCCGGCTGCCAGTCATGTTGTCGAAAATGTTCGATCCAACTCGCCGAATCATTGACCCCCAGGCTGGCACAGGAGCTTGGATCGGTCATTGCCGCGGCAGTCGACACTTTCCATCCGCAACCAAATTCGGGATGCGCCGCTTGCAGAGGTAACTTGAATGGATACGCACAAAGCAGTTCCAGGTCCTTGCCTTGGCCGATAGCCGTGAATCCATCGCTGAACAAAACTCCATGTGCTGCATCGAGTGTTCGTGTACTGAGATCGGAGCGCAAGTAAACAAAGCTTTCCGCCCCCAGTTGGGACGACACCGCATCATGCTTCCAGAACTCTCCCTCTGACGGGCTTCCACGCGCCAGTACACCGCTACAGAAAAAGGCCGGTTTATCCCCCGGACACATTCGAGTGTTGTATTGAAAACTGCGATTGAGCAACTGTGCAACTTCCGGTCCCGTGACTCCCTGAGCGTTCGCGGTCAGTAGCGTAAGAATCAGGAATGCAAGACATCCGAAGACCTTCGATTGCCTTGCCAATAGAAAGAAGTGAAAAGGTGAGCAGACAGTGTTTCCCGATATTTGAAAACTCATGACGAAAACTCCTGCCAACAAAAGAGGCGACGGAGCATTTAGACTCGAGATGAGAGGGGTTGGCTACTGTCAGAAATTACAGGTTTTGTCCTATTCCGACAAAAGGCTCGATCGAATAATTACCTTCGATGTATCTCGTGCAAAAAGTTCGCTCGGCGAAAGCCGAAAGGCCTTGTGGCTTATCGCACGCAACCACAATACCTTTGAACACCGCGCTAAACCGCCGGGATATCCAGCGACACCGACATGAACTGGCTGATCCGCGACCGCAGCCATTTCTCCGCCGGGTCGTTGTCATGCACCCCGCTCCACGCCATCGACAGTTGCGCCGCATCAATCGGAAATGGCGGATCCTCAGCCCGCAACGCACAGCCTTCGACCAGCGCACACGCGGCATAGTCCGGCACGGTGGCAATCATTTCAGTGCCGGCGAGCAAGGCGCGCAAACCGCTGAACTGCGGCACGCCGAGCACCACTCGGCGGCGCCGGCCGACCTTGGCCAGGTCCACGTCAATGTTGCCGCTCAGATCCCCCGAGAACGACACCATGGCGTGCGGGCGCTCGCAGTATTCGTCGAGGGTCAGCGGGCCCGGGCGATCATCACCACGCAGGACCTTACAGGGAATGTCGCGCAGTTTCTTGCGCTTGGCGTTGGCCGGCAGATGGGTGGTGTAGCTGACCCCGACCGAGATTTCCCCGGAAGCCAGCAGTGCCGGCATCAGCAGATAGTTGGCGCGGCGTACGACCACGACAATACCCGGTGCTTCTTGCTGAAGGTTGCGCAGCAGCGGTGGAAACAGACCGAACTCGGTGTCGTCCGACAGGCCGATGCGGAACACGTCGCAACTGCTGGCCGGGTCGAACTCTTTGGCCCGGCTGACCGCGCCGGAGATCACATCCATCGCCGGTTGCAGCTCCTGCAGAATCGCCAGCGCACGCGCCGTCGGCTCCATGCTGCGGCCGTTGCGCAACAGCAGCGGATCATCGAACAGATCACGCAAACGCCCCAGCGCGGCACTGACTGCTGGCTGGCCCATGAACAGTTTTTCGGCGACGCGGGTCAGGTTCTTTTCGAACATCAGCGCTTCGAAAATCACCAGCAGGTTCATGTCGACACGGCGCAGATCGTTACGGTTCATGGGCTGCAATTCCTTCTAAGACCGTTCGCAAGTGCCGAGCACTTTACCCGATCAACGGTGGTTTGCATCCGTGTCATGCCTGCGAATTAACAACGATTAACTCGTCAGCCGGCATGTCCCTTCTTAACAATGAAGGCCTCTGCGCAGCGTTGTTTTTCACCTCCACGACACGGACACCGGCCATGGCTCATCTACAGCAATCCGTCGCCCTCGCCCCTGCCAGCGAAACGCCCCGGCCGCTTATCGGCGGCCTCAGCCCGCAACGGGAGCGGCAGGTCAAACAACTGATCCTCGAACGCCTCGGAGAAAGCCTGGAAGTGGCCGAGCTGGCACGCGCCTGCTCATTGTCGCGCAGCCATTTCTCCCGGGCGTTCAAGGCCAGCACCGGCCTCGCGCCGCAGGACTGGATCCGCGAACAGCGCATTGCCCGCGCCAAGCTGCTGATCCGCCACACCGACCTGAGCCTGACGCAGATCAGCCTGGATTGCGGTTTCTGTGATCAGGCACATTTCTGTCACATGTTCACCCGCAGCGAAGGGATCAATCCGTTTGCCTGGCGCTGTCAGGTCATGCGTGAAGACAAAGACACCCGGACACGGCATCTGAGCTTTTGAGCGTTGCGCGGGAGCCCGGCGTTGCACTGATGGCCAAACCTGAGGAATATGCTGCGATACCTTGTAGCCGACGATCTGCGTCTTCACGCAGCGTCCATCTGCCAGGATCGCCGCATCACCGCAGGAGTGCGCTGTTGAGTCTTTCCCCGAATCAGGCCATCGGCTTCGGCCCCTATCGGATTTACACCGGGCAACGATTGGTCATGGAAGGTGACCAGCCGTTGCGGCTGGGACGGCGCGCCATGGATATTCTGCTGATGCTGCTGGCGCATGCCGGGGAAGTGGTGAGCAAGCAGCAACTGCTCGCCGGCGTATGGGCGGACACCGTCGTCGAGGACATCAATCTGCGGGTGCACATGGCCGCCCTGCGCAAGGCACTGGGCGACGGTCAGGCCGGTCAGCGCTATATCGTGACTGTGGCCCAGCGCGGCTACAGTTTCGTTGCCCCACTGACGGTGCACGCCAACGGACAACGGCTACTGGAGGCGGCGCCCGGGCGTCACAACCTGCCGCTGCGCCGTACCCGGATGATCGGGCGCCAGTCACTGGTGGACAGCTTGATGCAGCAACTGCCGCGACAGCGCTGCATCACCCTCATCGGCCCCGGCGGCATTGGCAAGACCACCGTCGCCCTGCGCGTCGCCGAGCAGTTGCTCGGACGCTATCGCGATGGCATCCGCCTGCTGGATCTGGCGCCGCTCAACGACCCGGCGCTGATCGCCTCACAACTGGCGACCCTGCTCGATCTGGCAGTACACGACGGCGCGCCGTTGGCGAGTGTGATCAACGATTTGCGCGAGCGGCAGATGCTGCTGGTGATCGATAACTGCGAGCACCTCATCGATGCCGTGGCGCTGCTCGTCGAGAGCCTTCTGCGCGGCGCGCCGCAGGTACACATTCTGGCTACCAGCCGCGAAAGTCTGCGCGCTGAGGGCGAGTTCGTGCAGCGTCTGGAATCCCTCGATTGCCCGCCTGCGACGAGCCGTCTCGATCGCGAGCAGGCGATGACTTTCGCCGCCCTGCAACTGTTCGTCGAACGAGCGATGGGCGCCCATGAACGCTTTGAACTGAGCGACGCCGAGCTGCCACTGGCGATGGAAATCTGCCGGCGTCTGGACGGTATTCCGCTAGCTCTGGAACTGGCGGCAGCGCAGGTCGAAGGCCTGGGCCTGAGCGGCCTGCTGGAACAATGGCAGGATCATTTGCACCCGCTGGCGGCGGGCAACCACCAGCGCCATGCGCGGCATCAAACGCTGCACGCCACACTGGACTGGAGTTTCAATCTGCTCACCCCTTGCGAACAGACTTGCCTGCGCCGCCTCGGGGTGTTTCGCGGCAGCTTCAGTCTGGCCTCGGCCGCGGCGTTGATCGTCGGTCAACACATCGATCCCACGCAGGTGCTCGCATCGGTTACGCAACTGGTGGGTAAATCGCTGCTGAACGTGGAAGTCGGTGATGAAGAAGTGTTTTATCGCCTGCTCGACACCACCCGCCATTACGCCCTGGAAAAACTCGAACTCAGCGGCGAACGCGAAATCCTGCGCGAACGCCACGCCGAACGCTATCTGACGCTGATGGAGCAAGCACAGACCGAGTGGGAACACACTCCGACCACACAATGGATCGAGCGCTATGCCCGAGGTCTGGAAGACCTGCGCGCTGCACTCGACTGGAGTTTGCACGGCAACGGCTCGCGCCCTCTCGGCATCCGTTTGACCGCGACGTCGGCCGCGTTGTGGCAGGAGCTGTCATTGCTCAAGGAATATGGCGCGCATGTCCGTCAGGCGTTGACCCTGCTCGAAAGCGCGGCACAACCTTGTCCGCGCCTGCAGACAGCCTTGCAACTGGCACTCGGCAGCGCTTGTTATCACACTTGCGGCGGTTCACCGGAAACCATTGAAGCGTTCACTCAGGCTCACGCGCTGGCGCAGCAGCACCACGACGTCGCCGCGCAATTGCGCGCCATTTCCGGCCACCTGGCGGTCAATCTCAGCTGCGGGCATTACCAGGCGGCATTGCAGCAAAGCGAACAGTTCGACCGCCTCGGTGGCCACGACGACCCGCTGCTGTCATTGAGCATTCACCGCTTGCGCGTCCTGGCGCTGCACTTTGCCGGCGACCAGCCGCGCGCGCGGATCAACGCCGAGCAAGTGATTCAGCGTATGGCCCACAGTGGTTGTCGCAACCGCTTCACCCACGGCTTTGGCGTGCAGTACGACCAGAGCGTGGCTTCGTTGACCATTCTCGCCCGGGTGTTGTGGCTGCAGGGGTTTCCCGAACAGGCGTGGCGCACCGCCCGGCAGGCGCTGGATATCGCCGTGCAGATCAACCACGGTACGTCGATCTGCTACACCCTGGCATTGGCCAGCTGCCTGATTGCGCATTACAACGGCGACGCCAGGACTGCGCGCGAATTGTTGCAACTGTTGCTGGAGCAGGCGCAAAAGCACTCGGTGCTGCTGTTCTATCGTTGGGGACGGCACTATGCGCAGGTGATCGATGAACGCCTGGCCCCACCCGACGCGCCGGCGGATAACGGGCTGATCAAGGAGCTGATGGTCACGCTCGATGCTCGCCATATCGATGACGCGTTGCTGGAGCGGGCACACAGTGGCGCGGCAGGCTGGAGCACGGCGGAGGTACTGCGGGCCGAGGCTGAGCGGTTATTGGCGGATGAGGCGGATAGTCCGCAGGGACGCCTTGGCGAACAGGCAGAACACCTCCTGCAAAACGCCATCGCCATCGCCCGTGCCCAGGGCGCGCTGGCCTGGGAACTGCGCAGCGCCACAACATTGGCCCAACTGTGGCAGCGCCAATCACGCCACCGCGAAGCATTGGCGCTGCTGACCCCGATCCATCAACGCCTCACCGAAGGCTACGCCACGCCGGACCTGCGCAAGGTGCGCTTATTGCTCGATGCGTTGCATGAACAGTTGCACACCCGCAGTTGATCGATTTGGCCTGCGGTACAGCGCACGATGGTACGCGATAGCACTCGGTTCAACGCTGGCTTCGGGCTGTTCACGGACGTAACAGCGAAGAAGATTGAGCATTCGATAACGCACCGCATCTGCACCCCGCTCCACCGTCAGCCATGACTTGGCGGCCAGGCGTTCGATCACCGATCGCAGATGCCCACCGTCGATGACCCGCAGCGCAGCCTCTTCGGTGAAGGCCATCTTGAATACCGACAGGCGCTGCAAGACCCGACGTTCGCAGGGCCGCAGATCCTGATAGCTCCAGTCCAACGCTGCGCTCATGGATTGATGCCGTGGCTTCGCGGTGCGACGACCATGCCTGAGCAGGTGCAGGCCGTTGTCCAGTTGCGCTTGCAGCCCTACCAGCGCCAGCGCATCGATCTGCGCGGCCGCCAGTTCAATGGCCAATGGCAAACCGTCGAGACGACGACAGAGACTGCACACGGTTTGCAGATCCTGCTCGCGCAGGCTGAAATCGTGCTGCCGGGCACACGCGCGACTGACCAGCAATTGCACCGCCGAATAGCCCATGAGCTCATCGATACTGGCCGGTGTCGAGGCCTTGGGAAAGGTCAATGGCGCAATCGGTTGCAGGGTTTCCAGATTGGCCTGCAACGGTTCGCGACTGGTGACCAGCAGCGCCAGCCGCGGCGCCGCCAGTTGCAGTCGCTCCACCAATGCCCGGCATGAGTCACGACACCGCTCGCTGTTATCCAGCAGCAGCAAGGCATGACGCGACGCTAACGCATCGAACGAAAGGTCAAGGCTGCGCAACAGGTGTTCAAGCAATGACGGCGCATCACCGAGCATGGACAGGTCGATGTACCAGACGCCGTCGCGGTAATGCTGCAACAGCAATTCGGCCACCCGCAGCGCCACCGTGGATTTGCCGATGCCGGCCGGGCCTGTCAGTGTCATCAAGCGGCACAGGGGCATTTGCCGGACCAGACGGCCCACCAGCGAATCGCGGCCGATGACCGGAGTCAGGCGAGCGGGCAGATTCTGTTGCGGCGTCTGCAAGGTATCGAACACGACCTGCGCGACGCTGTCGCCGTGCACCGGCGCGATAAAGCTGTAACCACATTGCGGCACGTTGACGATGTAGCGCTGGCCCTTCTCGCCATCGCCCAGCGCCCGGCGCAACGCGGCGATGTGCACCCGCAGGTTGATCTCTTCGACCACACTGTCCGGCCACACGCGGGCGATCAACTGCTCCTTGCGGACGACGCGACCGGCGTGTTCGACCAGCACCTGCAAAATATCGAGGGCGCGGCCGCCCATGCGCAATGGTCGATCCCCGTCGAGGATCAGCCGTTGGCGCAGATGAAAGGCGTATGGCCCGAAATACAACACCGATGCAGCGGGTAAATCTTTGTGGCTGTTCATGCCGTTTTCCAGCGCCAGCGCGCGCGGGCAGCATGCCCTCGGCGCTCAGCGCTTCTCCCTTCCAAGCGTTACCGTTTATCTTGGCAGGCGCAGGTGACGGTACAACCTCCATACAGGGCGCAACACGGACATCCGGATGCACCGGACGGACACAACCGCTCTAGCTGAACTGTTCGCGGTATTGCGCCGGGGTCAGGCCGAGCTTTTCCGCAAACAGAAAACGCATATGGCGCACACTGCCGAAACCACTTTTGTAGGCCACGGTCTTCAACGGCAGCTCAGTGGTTTCCAGCAGATTACGCGCGCAATCGATCCGGGCGTTTTGCAAAAACTCCATCGGCGTCATGTTCACATCCCGCGCAAACAGCCGCGCAAAATGCCGGGTACTCATGTTTGCCAGCCCCGCCATGCGCTCGACGGTAAAGGCTTCGTCGAGATGCTCCAGCACATGGTTCTGCACCCGGGTGATCGCGGTTTCCTGTGGCGCCACTGCGGCCATCAACGGACTGAACTGCGCTTGCCCGCCCTGACGTTTCATCACCACCAGCAGCACCTTGGCCACGTCCTGAGCGAGCTTTTTCCCGTGATCCCGGGCGACCACGGCCAATGCCAGATCGATGCCGGCGGTCACGCCTCCCGAGGTAATCAGGTTGCGGTCTTCGGTGTAAATCTGGTCGGTTTCCACCTGCGCCTTGGGGAACGCCTTGATCAGACGTTCGGTGTAGTTCCAGTGAGTGGTCACGCGATAACCGTCGAGCAGACCGGCATGCCCGAGCACAAACGCCCCGGTGCAGATCGAACCGTAGCAACCGGACTGCCCCACCGAGCGTTGCAACCAGGCAAGCAGCGCCGGATGTTTTTCGTTATAGGCACCCGGTCCACCCGGCACCAGCAGCAAGTCGAAGGCCTGGGCCGGGTCGTCAATATGGCGGTCAGTCTGCACCCGCACACCATTGGACGCCCGCAGCATCCCGTGCTCGGTGCCCAAGGTGATCAGTTGGTAATGATCTTCGGGTTTCAAGTAGCGATTGGCGACCGAAAACACCTCCATGGGGCCGGCCATGTCGAGCAGGAGAAAGTCGGGGAACAGCACCATTGCCACGGTTTTCATGGGTGAACATCACTGAAATCAAGGGAAGGAACAGACCCGCATTATGGCCAAGTGCGTGACATCCAGCGAAAAGAATGCGTGATCGACTCCACAAAACTGTCAACCTGAGCAGGACAGTATTTCAATTTCGATCTACTTATTGCCTCATTCGATTAACAGTAACCTTCTCCTCACTCGGACGAATCAACGTCCTGCAAGGAGAATTCATCATGCTGACCCTTCGCAAAGCTTCCGACCGCGGCCTCGCCAATCATGGCTGGCTGAAGTCCTTCCACACCTTTTCCTTCGCCAGCTACCGGGATCCGCGCGAACAGGGTTTTTCCGACCTGCTGGTGATCAACGATGACCGCGTGGCGGCCGGCAAGGGTTTCGGCCAGCACCCGCACCGTGACATGGAGATCTTTTCCTACGTGCTTGAAGGTGCGCTGGAGCATAAGGACACCTTGGGCACCGGCTCGGTGATTCGCCCCGGTGACGTGCAACTGATGAGCGCCGGCAGTGGCGTGGCCCACAGCGAATTCAACCATTCGGCCACCCGGCCAGTGCACTTTCTGCAGATCTGGATCGTGCCGGAAGTGGCCGGTGCCAAGCCGCGCTACCAGCAGGAGCACTTCAGCGCGCAGAAAAAACGCGGTCGCCTGCAACTGATCATCTCGCCGGACGGTAGCGATGGTTCGCTGACAGTGCGCCAGGATGCCCGGGTTTACGCCGGGTTGTTCGATGGCAAGGAAAGCGCGACGCTGGAACTGCCCGCCAACCGTTACGCCTACGTGCATGTGGCGCGTGGCAGCGTTGAACTCAACGGCCAGTCGCTGCAGGAAGGTGACGGCGTGCGGGTTCGCGAGGAACAGGCGTTGACCCTGAGCAATGGCGTGGATGCCGAAGTCCTGGTGTTTGACTTGCGTCCGCAAGAGCTGCCGCAAATGCCATGAGGCAGGGTTTCCAAAGCCAACAAAAACGGCCTTCGATTGAAGGCCGTTTTTTTATTTTGGCAACACCGATGATGGCAACTCGGCAGGCTTGGCAGCACCGACATCTTTGCCCGCCTGAACCGCCGCCAAAGTTGTTTGTATCGCTGCATACAGGTTGGCCTGACTGGCGAAATAGCCACCCACGACAATGCTGACCACACCAAACAAATGCACAGCCGTTGCCATCCAGACGTTGGCATTCACGGTACCCGCCTTTTTGAGCGCCTCTTTGGACTCGATGGCAATGCCTTGAATCATCGAGTCGTAGCGTTTATCCCGTTCGACCTGAATGCGCTCATTCACCTTGTCTCGCTCTGCCTGGGAGCAAAGGAACTCTCGAATATCGGCGTGCACTCGCTCTACCCGAGCATCCATCCTTACCTCGATGGTCTCGATCCTGGCGTTGAATTCTTCACGGCTGATAGCGTTCATGGCTTGTGTGTTACGACCCCTGTTCAATGTGTCAGTGCTTTGATATTGCTCGAATTCCCTGGCTTTCAATCCGATCCCTTCCCTGGGTTACCGATACCTGTTCTGGCGCATCCCTCACACCGATTTCCTGGCGCTGCAAGTTGCATCAACAGTAGGGCTGACGCTCCAAGCCCACAAGCCGGCTGGTTCTGCTTTGAATGTAGGGCGTTTCGTCAGTCTATGTAGCTTGTCCAAAGCGCTTTGAGCCGTTACTCATTCTCCAGTGCAAACGCCTCGACAATCTGCTCAATCACCGCCCTGACACGTGCGGTGTGACGTAAATCCGCGTGGGTCACCAGCCAGACCTCATACGGCTGCGGGCGATTGCGTTCCGGCCAGAGCCTGACCAGGCCATCGCGCTCGCCCATGTACACCGGAATCTCTCCTACGCCCAGACCAGCCGCAATCGAGCGGCGGACCAACAGACTGGAGCTCAGGCTGGCGACGATACGCCCGCGATGCAGCGGCTCGCACACCAGTGTCATGTCCTTGTGCGTCTGCAAATACGGTTGGTAGACCACCAGGTCATGGCCTTCGAACGCCGTACCCTGCGGCGGGATGCCATGGGCGTCGATATACGTCTGTGATGCGAACAATCCCACGGGCCAGCGCGCAATCCGCCGCGCGATCAGATCGGGATTGTCAGGCCGGGTATTGCGCACAGCGATGTCCGCCTCGCGCTTCGCCAGGCTAAGGATCTGCGTGGAGGCGTCCAGTTGCACACGCACGTCCGGGTGCTGCGCGTGCAGGCGGCTAATGGCCGGGATCAGGAAGTCGATGGCCAGTGAATCGGTGGTGCTGACGCGTACGGTGCCGGTCAGACGATCATCCAGGCCCTGAATCTGCCGCTCAAGCGCCAGCGCCGACTGCTCCATTTTTTCCACGCTTTTGAGCGCGGCTTCGCCGACTGCGGTCAGTGCGTAGCCGTCGGACGTGCGCAGGAACAAGGTCGCGCTCAAGGACTTTTCCAGCGCCGTGATCCGTCGCCCGACGGTCGCCTGATCCACCCCCAGAACCCGCGCTGCGCCGCGTAAAGTCGACTCTCTGCATACCGCGAGAAATACCCGCGCATCATCCCAGTTCATGTTGTCCCGCCCGATGCGAATTTGCATCACTATAAAGCCAAATCGCTGCATTACCGCAGCAAAGATAGCCGATATCCTGAGCGCCATAGACCTCCCTCAGGATTGCTGTCATGCGTACATCGACCTCCGCGTTACCGATTTTCTCGGGACTCTGCGCCAGCCTGGTCGGCATTGGTCTGGCGCGTTTTGCCTACACACCGCTTATTCCCTCGCTGATTCAGGCGCAGTGGTTTTCTGCCAACGACGTGGTGTACCTCGGCGCAGCCAATCTGATCGGTTATCTGATCGGCGCCTTGCTCGGCCGGCCGCTAGCGCGGCAGCTGGGCAATAAAAACGCCTTGCGACTGATGATGCTGCTGGTCACCGCAGCGTTTTTTGCCTGTGCATTTCCGTTGTCGGTGAGCTGGTTCTTTGGCTGGCGGTTGCTGTCGGGGATTACCGGCGGCGCAATTATGGTGCTGGTGGCGGCGACTGTTCTGCCCCACGTGCCGGCATCCCGCAAAGGGCTGGCCAGTGGTGCGATTTTTCTCGGCATCGGCCTGGGGATCGCCGCCTCCGGCACCCTCGTCCCGCCCTTATTGAATATGGGCCTGCACGCCACCTGGTTGGGTCTGGGCGGATTGTCGCTGTTGCTGACCGCAATAAGCTGGTTTGGCTGGCCTGCTGATCTCCCGCACCCGACCGCCACTCACGCAGGCGCGACGGTTGAGCCAACCCCCTCCGCCGTCTATTTGCTGTTCGGCCAATACGCATTCATGGCCGCAGGTCTGGTGCCGGCCATGGTGTTTCTGGTGGATTACGTGGCTCGCGGGCTTGGTGCCGGGGCGCAGATTGGTGCACTGGTTTGGGTGATGTATGGCCTGGGGGCAATTGTCGGCCCGGTAAGTTATGGCTTTCTCGCGGATCGGCTTGGCGCGCGGATGGGCATTCGCCTGGTATTGCTGGTACAGGCGATTGCGCTGGGACTGCTGGCGGTTTCCCACTCCTTCATGGCGTTAGCCGTACTGGCAGTGATCATCGGTTCATTCCCGCCCGGCATCGTGCCTCTGGCCCTGGCTCGCGTGCATGAACTGGTGCCTGATCACCATCGCCAGCAAATCGCCTGGAGCCGCGCCACCGTTTCGTTTGCCACCTTTCAGGCGCTGGCCGGATTTGCCTATTCGGCGCTGTTCAATGCCACGGGCGGCCAGCACGCAATACTCTTCGTGATCGCCGCAGGGGCGATTGCCGTGGCGATCTTGTTGGAGCATGCCCTGAAATGGCTGCCCTCAGCGACTGAACCACGCGTCTGTGAAAATTGAAGGGAATCATTGCCTGCGGGCTGTGCTCCCATCTTCAGAACCTCAAGCAACAGGAATCGACATGACTTTGCCCAGCGAAATGACCCGTATCGAAATCACTCAACCTGGTGGCCCCGAAGTGTTGCAAGCCAAGCGTGTGCCCCTGCCCGTCGCCGCAGCCGGTGAAGTGCTGATTCGCGTGCATGCCGCCGGGATCAATCGCCCCGACGCCCTGCAACGGGCAGGCAAATACCCGATGAAGCCGGGCATGAACCCGATCCCCGGTCTGGAAGTGGCCGGCGAAGTGGTGGCGCTGGGTGCCGGTGTCAGTCAGTTTGCCGTGGGGGACAAGGTTTGCGCGCTGACCAACGGCGGCGGTTACGCTGAATACTGCACGGTGCCGGCCGGGCAAACCTTGCCGATCCCCGAAGGTCTGGACTGGGTGCAGGCCGCCGCGATCCCCGAAACGTTCTTTACCGTGTGGGCCAACCTGTTCGGTCTCGGCAACGCCCAACGTGGTCAGCGCGTGCTGATCCACGGTGGCACCAGCGGCATCGGCACCACCGCGCTGATGCTGTGCCGCGAGTTCGGCATCGAAGCCTTTGCCACCGCCGGCAGTGCCGATAAATGCGCGGCAATCAGCAAACTGGGTGGGCAGCCGATCAATTATCGCGAACAGGATTTCGCCATGGTCATCGCCGAAAAAACTGCAGGCCAAGGGGTGAACGCGATTCTCGACATCATGGGCGCCTCGTACCTCAACGCAAATGTCAGCGCGCTGGCGATGGATGGCCGGCTGGTGATGCTGGGCTTTCTTGGTGGTGGCAAGGCCAACGACATCGACCTGCTGGCGATCATGGCCAAGCGTGCGGTGATCACTGGCTCATTGCTACGAGCGCGCACCGCAGAGGAAAAGGCCGAGATTGCCGGGCAACTGCGCGAACATGTTTGGCCAGCGCTGGCCGCCGGGCGCTGCTTGCCGATCATCGACAAGGTTTATTCGCTGAACGATGCGGCCCAGGCGCATGCGCGCATGGAGGGTGGCGACCACATCGGCAAAATCGTTCTGCGGGTGAATTGAGCCGCAGCATTTTGTAATCGTTAAGGGCGCACGGTGGTCGAAAAAGTCACGCGCAGACCGAGCCTTCTGGTAAAAAGCCTTCTTTGTCTGCGCTGTGGTGAACCGTTTAATGTTCCTGTCCTTCATGACCCGTTTGCGTCGTCGCCGTCTGGCGTTCGCCTGCATGGCTGCGCTGATCATTGGCGTGCCGACGAGTTGTGCGGTGCTCGAACACACCGAGCGCAAACTGCTGTTTCGCATCGAACCGGGCACGGCCGGCTGGTATCACGGCCTGCCGGACAGCGTACAGGAGCTCGACCTGCAGCCCAGGAGTTTCAGGGCCGGGGAGAATATTCATGCCTGGTGGTGGCCGGCGGACAAAGCCAATGCACCGGCCATTCTCTATCTGCATGGCGTGCGCTGGAATCTCACCGGACAACTGTTCCGCATCGAGCAGTTGCGCGCGGCCGGCTACTCGGTACTGGCCATCGACTATCGTGGTTTCGGCCAGAGCAAGGGTGATCTGCCTTCGGAAAGCAGCGTGTACGAAGATGCCCGTGTGGCGTGGGAACGTTTCAAACTGCTGCAGCCCGACCCGAATAAACGCCTGATTTACGGTCACTCGCTAGGCGGTGCCGTGGCCATTGATCTGGCGGCAGAGCTCGGCCAGGACGCCGCGCGGGACCATACACCGCTACCGGTCAAGGGGCTGGTGATCGAGTCGACCTTCACCTCACTCGCCGACGTGGCCGCCGCCGTGGCCAATACCTCGCTGCCGGTGCGCTGGCTGCTGTCGCAGAAATTCGACTCCATCGACAAGATCGCCGAGATTCACATGCCGCTGTTGGTGGTGCACGGCATGGCCGACGCGTTCGTACCGCCACGCTTCAGCGAGCAACTGTTCAACGCCGCCCGACAACCGAAACGACTGCTGCTGGTGCCAGGCGCAACCCACAACAACAGCATGGCGCTGGGCGGACAGAATTATCGCAAGGCGATCGATGCGCTGATGCAGTCCAGACCCGCGCCGCGCGTGGCCGGGCCGGCAGTGGCCCGCAGCGCACAGGATTCCTAGCGATAGCCGCGAGCCTGCAGATCGAACAGCCTGGCGTAGCGTCCATTGCCGGCAATCAGGCTGTCGTGACCGCCCTGCTCCAATATCCGTCCGGCCTCCAGCACAATGATCTGATCGGCGTTGCGCACACTGGAAAAGCGATGGGAAATCAACAAGGTCATGCGCCCTTCGGTGTGTTGGCTGAAATGCTCGAACACTGCCGCTTCCGCTGCCGGATCCAGGGCCGAGGTCGGTTCGTCGAGAATCAGGATATCGGCATCGCGGCGCATGTAGGCCCGGGACAAGGCAATCTTCTGCCATTGCCCACCGGACAACTCCTGACCGCCAGCAAACCAGCGGCCCAACTGTGTGGCGTAGCCGCGGTCGAGCCCTTCAATGAACGGCGCAGCCATGCCTTCGGTAGCCGCAGCCTTCCAGCGAGATTCTTCATTGAACGCCAGGGTATCGCCAACGCCGATATTTTCACCCACGGTGAACTGATAGCGGATGTAGTCCTGGAAAATCACGCCGATGCGCCGGCGCAAAGTGGTCTCTTCCCAATCCTGCAAGTCACTGCCATCAAGCAGGATGCGCCCTTGATCCGGCCGATACAGGCGGGTCAGCAGTTTGATCAGGGTGGTCTTGCCTGAACCGTTCTCTCCCACCAGCGCCACGCTCTTGCCCGGCACCAGGTGCAGGTCGATGCCTTCCAGTGCCGCGCGATTGGCGCCCGGATAACGAAAACCAACGTTTTCAAAGCGCAGGCCATCACCCGGGTGCGCGCCGACGGTGAGATGACCGGAATCGGCCAGCACCGGTTCAGCCAGGTATTCGTAAAGGTTCGACAGGTACAAACCGTCTTCATACAAGCCACTGATTGCGCTCAGACTGCTACTGACCGCGCTTTGCCCCTGCTTGAATAACACCAGGTACATGGTCATTTGGCCGAGACTGATATTGCCGTGCACGGCATCGATCACCACCCACGCATAAGCCAGGTAGAACGCCCCGGTGCCGAGCAAGCCGAGACCAAAACCCCAGCCATCGCGACGCAAGGTCAGCCGCCGGTCCTCGGCATAGAGCTTGGCGAACGTGTCCCGATAACGCTGCAGCAGCAACGGCGCAAAGCCGAACAACTTGACCTCTTTGATATAGGCCTCGTGGGACAGCAAGGTTTCGATGTAATTTTGCTGCCGACTTTCCGGGGCCCGGCGGGTAAACAAGCGGAAAGCATCGCCGGAAAAATGTGCCTCGGCAAAGAACACCGGCAACGCGCCGATCACCAGCAACAGCAGTGCCCACGGCGAAAAGTGCACCAACAGCACACCAAAGCTGATCAGCATGATCAGGTTCTGGGTCAGTCCCAGCGACTTCATCACCAACGCCAGCGGTCGAGTCGAGGCTTCGCGGCGTACGCGCACCAGCTTGTCGTAGAACTCGGAGTTCTCGAACTGCACCAGTGACAGGGTCTGGGCTTTTTCCAGAATCAGCGTGTTGACCTTCTGCCCCAACTGCACCCGCAGCAGCGACTGCTGGACCGACAATGCCCGTTGCGTGCCGGACAATAACGCCAATACACCCGCTTCCAACAGGACATAACGCAACACCGGCCACAGCGGGGCATCGCCCTGCTGCGCGTGCAACTGCATCGCGGTCACCACCGCATCGACAATACGCTGCCCCAGCCACGCGGCCAGCGCCGGCAGCACACCGGCAATCAGGGTCGCCAACACCAGCCCCAGAAACAACCCGCGTGATGTCGCCCAAACCAATAGCAAGGCGCGCCGGGTCTGATCGAACAGGGCGTTGAAGCGGGAAATCAAAGGCATGGCAGATCAAGCTCGACAGGTCTTACACGGTGTCATGGTACTCCGCAGGGTTTATCCGTGCTGAAGCGCAGCGTTTTCAGAAGAAAAACATCTGGAAAAACTCCGGCCGTTACGACGTCCAAAGCTCTGCTATGTTTTTAACCGCCTTTCGCGGAACCTGGCGAAAATCGCCTCTCTCCGCGCCTACTGCCAGGAGCGCAACCATGCGAATCAATCCCTATCTGATCTTCAACGGCAACTGCCGCGAAGCCTTCACTTTTTACGAACAAGCCTTGCAGGGCAAACTCGAAGCGATGATGACTTTCGGCGAAACACCCGCCGCCGCACAAGTACCGAAAGAGCACCACAACCTGGTCATCCACACCTGCCTGAAAGTCGGCGACCAGATGATCATGGCCTCCGACACCACGCCCGACCGCCCAACCGGCGGCATGAGCGGTTGCTCGATCTCCCTCAACGTCGACAGCATCGCCGAAGCCGAGCGAGTGTTTGATGCGCTGGCCAAGGACGGGCGCGTCGACATGCCGCTCGAGGCGACGTTCTGGGCCGCCCGTTTCGGCATGCTGGTCGATCGCTTTGGGGTCTCCTGGATGGTCAATTGCGAGAGCGACAAGTGACGCTGACGTATCGTCAGGCATGAAAAAGCCCAACCGTTTCAGGTTGGGCTTTTGGGTTTATCGCTGGGCCAGCTCATGCCGCACGCATTGTTCGTAATAGGTCTGCTTGACTGCCGCCGGCTTGAGCTTCGAAGTGCTGTTGTAGGTCTGCTCGGTAATGCCCATCGCCGTCATGCGCATCCACGGTTGCTGGAACTTGCGCACCTGCAACTGCTTGCGCGCGCCATACAACGAGATCCCCGAGAGCTTCGACTGTTGCGCCCCGGCAGCGATGTCCGAGCCCCAGGTACAGGCAAAACGATGACTCTTGCTCAACTCCCTCGCTTCAATGGCCGAAGCAAAGGCAGCCAGGGAAAGCGTTGCAACGGTTATGACAATCGTCCGCATATAGCCAACCTAACCTTTTGAAAAAAGGCGAGTTTGCCGGGGAAGCTCAGACCTGGGGGCCAGCAAATTGCCGCATGCGCGCGAAGCCAGCCGTTCGTCCAATGAGCAGCACCTTGGTGCGCCTGGTGCCTCCAATGCGGTACACCCCTCACCCAAGGCCAGAAAAATGGACAACAAGATTGCAACCCTGATGCTTGCTAGCCTGATGCTGGCTGGCTCTGCCTTGACACTGGCAACCGAGAAAGCAGGATCGGCCGCACCGCCCACGGCCATCCCAGGCGTCAACCAATCCAGCAACACATCTGAATCAAACGAAGAAAAAGCCAACAAGAAAGGTGAAGAAGCCTCAGGTTCGAACTCGGGCGCAGAATCGAATGAAACCGAGAAAGACGCGGCAACTTCCAGCGACTCGGAAGATATTCAGCGCAAGCCCAAGCAGTAACCACTGGATTGACCGACAACGAACGCCGATCATGCTGGGCATCGCCAATCCCCTGCAGATGAATGAAAGTATGCCCAGCAAAGAAGCGCAAACCCAGGCACCCGCGACCGCCGCTGACATCGAACGCTCGATCCAGGCCCTGAACAAAATGGCGGAACGTTTATGGGGCGATGGCCGAGAGGCAGAGGCAAAGGCGCTTCTGGATGCACTGGATGCATTAAACCGGGCCCTGGACCGAATCAGGATTGGTGAGAGCCGGAGGGTTCTGCACTGAGGCGTGGCTTTTTGGCTGCGCACAGCATAGTCGTCCCGCAAAACTCACGCGCATGAAAAAGGCCAATGTCATCAACGTTGGCCTAAGTCATTGAAATATACGGTCGGGACGGAGTGATTCGAACACTCGACCCCTAGCACCCCATCTCCTTTTTCATACTTCTTGAAAGCTTCCAAAATTTCACTCTGGATTTTTCCAAGCGAGTATTTACTTGAGTTCCAGCGGTGTTCTGCTCTACGAGAGTCCAGTAACGTCCATCAAGAGCCGACGTTTTTGTGGGGGGAAAAGTAGGGGGAACCGATTTTATGGCCGAAATCACCATAAAAGAACTCGAGTCGCTGACCGCCAACGATGCCGGTCGAATCCTCCGGGAGGATGGCAATCTGGCCGGTCGAATCTCAATGCGTAAGGACGGTGTGTCGGTCAGCTTTTTCTATCGGAATCGCTGGGGCGACCAGAACAAAGAGTACTCCTGCGGATCCTGGCCGCGCAAATCCCTGACGGACATCCGCAAGGCGCGCAACCAGGCCCGTGCGCTTATTGATGAGCAGATCAATCCCAACGAGCACAAGAAAACCGCGAAGGTGCAGGCATACGCCGCCGCTAACGTAGAGACCGAACACCTAAAAACAACGAAGGTGCAAACACTGACCGTCCAGGATCTGGTCAAGGCCTGGCTGCTGGATGGTGTCGCGCGTAAAGACGGCAATGCCGAGTTGCAACGACGCTTTAACAAGGACCTTATGCCAGCACTCGGCAAGACCGCAGTGAGCAGCGTCTCCGAACATGATGTCCGGGCGCTGATCCAGGCCGTGGTCAACCGCGGCGCTCACCGGCAGGCCATCAGCTTCTTTGCCGACCTCACCCAGTTGTTCAACTAGGCTAGAAAGCGCCAACCTTGGCGGGCGTTACTGGTTGAGGGTGATCCGACTGAACTGGTCGACATCTCCCCCCTGATTGCAAACCTCCAGTCCTTGAAGAGGGCCGCTTCCTTGATGGAGGTGAACCAGGCTGGTCAGTGGTTCCTGGACGCAGCTCAACTATCAGCTTGCCTTCATCAAGGCCTTGGCTATGCCCTTGAGCAAAGCCCTCTGCCAAGCCTTCGGTTTTACCCTCCGGGCGCCCTTCAGTCCGCCCCTCAACGCGGCCCAGTTCCACTCCATGGCCTCTACCCGACTCGAAGCCCTCTCCTACGCCGACCAGGTGCTCAGCTTTCCAAGCCGAGCGCTGCTTGAAACCTACGGCGTCGAGAATGAGGTTGGCGAGACCACTGAAAAAGCCACCCTTTACCGGCATCACGCTTCTGTCAGGGACGGGCGATTTTCCTTCTGCCTCGGCCTGGGCCAGAGGTGATGGGGAATTAGGGTCTGTTGTTGGTGAATCCACTAGCTGAAGGCTCCCTGCTGTCCTAGAGCGTGTCTGACAGACGTGGCACGCCTTTGTGAAGAAAGGTCAGAGGTTAACACCATAATTGTAACGCCAAGCTTCTAACGCCTGGGTTTGCTCTGCCGGATGAAATGCAAACTACGAGGCAGAGGCGCCATGAGAGCGTCTGCGAAGCTATGGCGGGCCAGGGTGTTTTGGATTGCTTTGCCCTGAAAAAGAAGCGTAGTGTCTGCTGCTAACGCCTCACCAACGGAGATGGATCAATGAGCAAAAGTTTTCGTGACCGCATCCAGACAATGAATGCGATGTACAAGCTGCCAATCCATGAGGCTCCGCACCTCTTCCCGGATGCAGAAGATCGCCTCCTGAAATTCAAGCGGACGCTGCTCGACGAAGTCGCCGAGATCGATGACATTACTGAGCAGATTCGTCGAGGAGACGATGCCATCGATGTTCAGGTCGCCATTGCAGACCTTCTCGGCGACGTCATCGTGTATTGCCGCTCCGAGGCAATGAAGTACGGCATCCCTCTTGAAGCCGTACTGGAGCTGATCATGGACAGCAACGAGAGCAAGCTAGGTGCCGATGGCAAGCCTATCTACGATGAGAATGGGAAATTCCTCAAGGGCCCCAATTACTGGAAACCCGAGCCCCAAATCAAGCAGCTCCTGTCAAGCCTCCCGGCCCAAAAGTAACCCTACGTTTCAGAGGTGATAGCTTGGCAATTAACCACGTGGGGAAGTGCCGGAGCCTGGTTGAGATTGAGGAAATCATCTCCCAGATCGAGTACTCCGACAGCGATACCGTGTTTCGCTTCCCTATAGACACCCTCGGCGCTCGACATAGCCCGATGCATGACGCATCGCGACTGCAGATGGTCGTTACGCTCGCTCGCCAAAAACTCGAAGATGACTATCTGGACATTCATCCAAACGCTCAAGAACTGGATGCTCAGCAGGCTGTTTGTGATTACTCACCTGGGATTGCAGGGGTTCGGCTGTCCAAGGGAATACGGATTGGTAGCAAGGAAATTGATCGCCGAGACGTTCTGACCTTCGCGACCAAAAGAATGCAAGCGATGGATGCTCAAGAGTTTGACGACCTTGTCAAGGGGCGCTGTATAGACCTCCTGTGCGTCGGAGGTTCCAAAATCCAGTATCTGAAGCCGCTGTTTTCTTCGCGAGGCAAGGCTAAAGAGAAAGACGGCATGGCCCCAGTGATGCGCACGCTAGTGGATCGTACAACGCAGCAAAGCAGGGCCAAAGTACCTGAGTCCCTGGTCGATGCGCTCGCTTTGTTCTCTGCTGAGCTTATTCAAAACACCCAAGAGCACGCGATCACAGACCATACTGGCAGGCCGTATCTCTCGCATGTCGAGGGGGTGCTGATGGGCTGGACACGGTTTTACGAGTCGACCTTCAAAGACGATTTCTCTGGCCACCCCGATCTGAACAAATACTGGAATGATGAAGCTGCTAGAACCGAAACCGGAGCCAAGAGCCTCCGGGCATTCGAGATCAGCTATTTTGACTCAGGGCCAGGGTTAGTCAGCCGCTTCACTGGCAAGCGCGTGCAAGAGATGTCACTCGAAGATGAACGACGAGCGCTTCTCCGTTGCCTGCAGCACAAATCAACGTCGAAATCCCAGACAGCAGCAGGTGAAGGCTTGCCCTCGGTCTTGCAAGAGTTGAGGCAGATCGGCGGGCTGATGAGGATCCGCACGGGAAGGCTGTCGATGTTCAACGCCTTCACGCCTGGCGATAACCGTGACCTCTTTGCTTTCAATGACTGGACTGAAACCAACCTTTCGCCCGTTCAAGGTGCGGTCATTTCTATTCTCGTACCGCTGAGGGCTCAGTGATGGAACGCTTTTATTCCTGGCGGCACCTGAAACACTGCCCCACGCACGGCAGCATTGAAGCCCTAGTGCTCTGCTATAAACGCTGCCAGCTGACCGAAGGCAATGTGTATACCGATGTAGAGACCGCCCTCAAGAGTGATGCCAATCTTCCCGATTGCGTGTACATCGTGGGCTCTACCGAGCAATGCAACACGTTCAAGGCAGCCTGGGATCCGGCCAATCTGCACCTGCAAACCATGATCAAGCGCGGCATGAAGGCTGGCTTTGACTTCGTGAAGCAATACACCTTCGTTGAGTGGGATGGCACAAACTTCAATCAACACGCCCTTGGAGCGCATACGGGCCCTTACAACGTGGATCTGAAGCTTCTCATAACCCGTGGCGTAAACAGCCTTATCGAGAAGAACAGTGCCATTCACCAGGCCCCCTCTGGCCATGTGTTCAAGCACCCTTCCCAACGCCGGAACAAGGTCTTCATCCAAGCAAGGGAAATCGCCTCAGGCGAGGCAGAGTTGTACGTCGTCGCATACTTGATCACGCTATGCCACGGGCAGGCCCTGCAAGGGAGCACCAAGGTTTTCATCGATACCATGGGTATCTATGCTTACGTCAAATGCGCTCTGGCCCTGTGCCGCTCCGAGGCAGAGATAGTCAGCTTCCACTCCTATGATGAGTTGGAGAAGATCAATCCTCCATCAGATCCCTATTTCTGCATTGTCTCCGCCTCGACGTCCGGAAGCATGGCAAAGAAGATGGCAAGCAGCGTTTGGGATCCTCAGCGAATCGCCACCATCGTCGATGTGACGTCCCAGGGACGAGCCGGCGACGTAATGGTCGCGCTTGATAATATGGGGGTCGCATTCCCTGACTTGAAAGTCAGCGACGGCACCCTGATCGAGATCATCGGCGAAAATTTCTCGTCAAAAGCCAAGCCTCCTCGACCAGTCGTTCTCGGACAGCCACATACTCCGAAAGCCTTGGCCGATTTCCATCAGTTTTTTGGCTTTTCGATACACCCTTTCAATACCCGAGTTGGAACGAAGAGCAAGCTGCTGCAGCTTGATGTCATCGAGTTGCTGGAACACGCAGAGTTTAAGAAATGGCTCGACGCAGAAATTGACTGGTCATTCCCCCTGACCGTAAGTCACGTTATCCACGCCGATGACGAGGCTTCCAAAGCTCTCGCAGTGATCGTCGTGGCTCGCCTGCGCACTCGCTTGGCTGCTGGTTCGTCGATTACGGTGCTTCCATACCACGAACTGGAGAAGGACAACTGCAAAGACGCCACCGGCGTAGTGATCGTTTCCACCGTCGCCCGAGATGGCGGCGTGCTTCGCGAAATCAGTCGCGATCTGCGTTCGTACATCAAAGCGTACATTCCGAGGCATTTTCTTTCCCCGATCGGTATCCCCCAGACGAACGCGTCATGGAACCAATTGCGTATGTTCTTGGTTCGCAACCCCACGACCAGGGAGTACGGCTTTTCCAACTGGATACAGCTCCCACTTGGTGAAGACTCCAATGACAACTCTTGGCATCGCTTGATCGAAACTCACAAGGCTCATTCGGAACAAAACATCCATGACCTAGGCCTTGAGCACCTGCCCAACACCTCCAACATCCTGCCGTCCCTCGATCTAGCTGGAAAGGCAGCCTTAAGTGCGTTTCGAGGATTTTTGCTTTCGCCACGAGGCAACCCGCTGCGGCTCTCAGAAGGTTTTCTCTTTTTCGGAAACAAAACCGAGATTGCCAGGCGCTACGCTGACGTTGAGCCCAGCATGGTGCACCTCACCATTGCAGCCGTGCTCCAAAACGCCCGGGAACACAAAGATCACGAAAGGCGTCTCTGCCCCAACGGCTACGAGTCGGTCGTATTGGCCCCAGAGTGCTTCCTCAGATTCAACGAGGCCATCCTGCAAGCGTGCATGCTGAGGGCATGCCACCCAGCGGAGTTGGACTACTCATCCAGCCCTGAGCTCAGCAAGGTGATGAAAGAGCTGTTAGTGAAGGTGTTTGCACGTTCGGACAAGGACTTCGGCGACGCAGCCCTTGAGTTCGCTGCTGCCATCGCCGTAGGCTCGCTTCGGCTGGCGAAAACGGATATGGAGACTCTGCTGGACGATGCGCTGAAGCAGCACGCTGGCAATACGTCCGAATTGCTCGGGATGCTTGTGCTGGCCAAGCAAGCTAATCACTAGAATGACCCGCTGAAAGTCGGCTTGCCGGCCATGGCATGTCGAATACAGAGAGACCAAGCAGTAGTTCAGGCAATGAAGTGGCAAATTCGATGGGCCCAATCAACGGCTCACTAATCTTGCTGGGCTACGGATCTGCGAGCCAGACGGTGGCGTCCGTTGGGACAGGCAGCATGAGCTGCCTGGTCTCGTTAGGCTGAAAACTCCTAGCGCGGCTGATGGATCAATTGAGCCACGACTCAACAGTTTCCGCACCATACTGTACTTTCCAGGCCTTCAGACCTTTGTGATTTCCCCCTTTGGTCTCTATAAATTCACCCGTGTGGGGGGTTACCTGATAGTGCCCCGGCAACATCGATTCGACAGTGCACCACGGCAATTTTTCGGTCTGAGCGATGGCGTCCACACTGTACAGTGGACGTCATGCATGCCATCGGAGCTGATTCGTCGTAAGCAGTGACGATCGCGTTGATCTAGCCAGAGACGGTGACCTCTCCAGACCATCCTCCGCTGAGCCACCAATTGAGCAGTGCAAGGATTCGCGATGCCCAGATACCTCAGTAACAGCGCAATACGTCTTTTGGAAGCGAGCCAAGAATCTTTGGCCTTGGCGCTGCATTGCCTGGGCACTCCAAATCGGGGAAGCCTGAGAGTTGAGGTAGCTCGATACTCCCCCGCGATTGGATTGATCGGAGCCGCCGCTGAGCAGGCTTTGGCTGCAATTATCGTTCAGGTTCGGGGCGATGAGGCTCTGGCTGCGTCCCCCACCCAGTACAAAAGCGCGCGACAGATTTTGT
>Ga0209563_100162_pt1 | contig 57170 bp, 47 predicted proteins | sample AraplaCvi_mMF_r2_FD_184271 | JGI IMG/M metagenome (GOLD analysis project Ga0209563, IMG submission 184271) | Arabidopsis root microbial communities from North Carolina, USA - plate scrape CL_Cvi_mMF_r2 (SPAdes) (version 2) | ecosystem: Host-associated > Plants > Roots > Endosphere | place: USA... | reverse complement strand
CAAGATGGCGGTAATCGGCGCCTGCATGCGCAAACTGGCCCACCTGTGTTTTGGAGTTGTACACACGGGTAAGCCATACGACCCGAATTACGCTATGTGATGCTTGACGGACGAGACGGTATCTACGCCTTTACCACCATGATCCCGGCCCGCAACCCCACGCGCACGTCTGGATTCGGAAACACGACACACTCCTCGTCGTGCTGAACGGTATAAACGGTTTCGCCGTCGCGCGCGATCACGTCACCCTTTTTCAACGGCGTGAAATTCTCCGTATCGCGCCCGAAGCTCATGGTGAACGCATCGGACAGCTTGGTGATCGACTGCGCCGTATTGAACACGATCGGCGCCTTGCCCTCGCCCGCCGTCGAACCGCGCAGCAGGCCATGCAGCGCGTCCGCCATCGCCGCGAACTGCGACAAATCGTTCCGGCCCAGCGTCCCGATGCGGCCCAGTTCCACGGTGGTGCCCGCAGTGCCGTGGCGCTCGGCCGTCCAATAACTGTACGTACCCGCGGATGCCGGGTTCATGATGACGGCGTCGATGCCACCGAGGCCCAGCCACGCGATCAGTTCGCGGCGGGGCGCATCGGCAATCAGCTCCGGCACGATGGCGAAGCGCGGATAGCGCGAGGCACGGATCGCCGTGTGCAGGTCGAGGTGCCAGCGGCGCGGACCGCTGCCGTCGAAGAACGCGGCGGTGGCCGCGATCAGCGTGTCCGCACGGCCGGCTTCGAACGTGCCGGCCAGGTCGCCCCGCTGGTCGCGGAACATGCGGTTCAGGTCCGCGTCGATGAAGCGCTTGCCGGCCGCGATGGCGTCGATGTTCCCGACGCACAGCATCAAGTCCACCGCCAGTTCATGCGGCGCACGCGACAACGCGTCGATGGCATAGGCGACCATCTCGATCGGCCCCGTCTCGTCGCCGTGCACGCCCACGGACAGCAGCACGGCGGGACGGTCCGGCGTTGGTGCCGCCACCTTCACCGTCAGCACACCCTTCGCAGGCTGGCCGACCGTGAAGCCGGCGCCCGCGAACCGGGCGGCCACCTCGCCGAAGTCGCCTTCGGCCAGCGCCCGGATTTCCTTCGGCAAGGTGGCCGTCATCGCTTACGCCAACGTCGCGACCGAGGCCGCGGCATTGCCCGCTGCGAGGCGGTCGGGGCTCGAACCTTCCGACAGCGACCACACGGCCAGCATCGCCTGCTCCAGGTCCGTCGGCTGGACATAGCCGCCCGACAGGCCCATCGCCGCCGTCAGCTCGCGCACGGCCGCCTGCATGTCGCCGGTGGCGCGGCTCGCTTCCAGCACTTCCAGCAACAGGCGTTGCTGCGTGCGGCGCAGCGCTTGCAGCGCGTAGTTGCGCAGCTGTTCCTGCGACTTGCTGACGGCCGGCAGCTTGAGGCCGCGCTCCAGCGTATCGATACCGGCCTGCGCGCGCAGCAGCATGCCGACCTGCAGGAACTCGGCCAGCGACATGCCTTGCGGACGCTGCACCGACACGGCCGCGAACAGGAACGCAGCCAGCGATTCGACGGTGTCGACCGCTTTCCACGCCTGCACGAACGACGACGACAGGCCGGCATGGCTGTCCGCTTCCGACTTGGCCGGCATCAGCTGGCGCAGTTGCTCCGGCTGGGCGAACAGGTTCGACAGCTCTTCCATGCCGCCGGCACCGGCCTGCTCCGCAGGCAGCGACAGCACGCCTTCGATCACGGTGCGCAGCATCACGCGGGTGCGCGCATCGACCGTCTGCGACACGTCGCGCGGCACGGCCAGCGCATCATGGTCCAGCGTCTCGAACACGGGCGCCAGGTGCAGCGCGGCCCAGGCCTGGCCCCACGCTTTCACGACCTCGACGTCGTCGATGCGGTGTTCCAGCGCCAGGTCGCGCAGCATCAGCGGGCCGCAACGGTTGACGGATTCGTTCGCGAGCACGGTCGCGAGGATCGCGTTGGACAGCGGGTGCGCCAGCGGATCGCGCGTGGCGACCAGCTGCGCCGGGAAGTACGGGCGCAGGATGGTCTCGGCCCACGGCTGCTGGGTCAGCGGCAGGGCGGCCAGCAGGCGCTTGAAGCGGTTCTTGACGTTGGCGACGACGACCGCCAGTTCCGGCGTCGTGAGGCCCAGGCCCAGTGCCTTGCGGCGCTGCAGTTCCGTCTCGCTCGGCAGCTGTTCCAGCTCGCGCGACACGGCGCCTTCCGCCTCCAGGCTCGCGATCAGCGCCGCGTAGCCGTCGACGACGGCGCTGTTGCTTTGCGCCTGCGCCTCGCGCACCAGCAGGTGCGTCTGCAGCGTGTTGTCGCGCAGGACCAGCTTCTCGATATCGCCCGTCATTTCCGTCAGCAGGCGATTGCGCTCGCCCTCGTCCAGCTGGCCCGCGTTGACTTCCGTGTCGAGCCAGATCTTGACGTTCACTTCGTGGTCGGAGCAGTCCACACCGGCCGAGTTGTCGATCGCATCCGTGAAGATGCGGCCGCCGGCCAGCGCGAATTCGATACGGCCGGCCTGCGTCGCACCCAGGTTGCCGCCTTCCGCCACAACCTTCACGCGCAGCTCGTTGCCGTTGACGCGGATGTTGTCATTGGCGCGGTCCTTCACCTGCGCGTGGCTCTCCGTCGACGCCTTGATGTAGGTACCGATGCCGCCGTTGTAGAACAGGTCGACCGGTGCCAGCAGGATGCGGTGCATCAGCTCTTCCGGCGTCAGCGACGTCTCTTCGATGGCCAGCGCTTCGCGCACTTGCGGCGACAGTTCGATGTGACGCGCGGTGCGCGGGAACACGCCGCCGCCTTCCGAGATCAGTTCCTTGTTGTAGCCCTCCCACGACGAACGCGGCAGCGCGAACATGCGCTCGCGCTCGTTGAACGACACGACGACGTCCGGATTCGGGTCGAGGAAGATGTGGCGGTGGTCGAACGCCGCCAGCACTTTCAGTTGGCGCGACAGCAGCACGCCGTTGCCGAACACGTCGCCCGACATGTCGCCCACGCCGACCATCGTCACCGGGGTCGTGTTCATGTCGTGGCCCATCTCGTAGAAGTGGCGCTTCACGGCTTCGAACGCGCCCTTCGCCGTGATGCCCATCTTCTTGTGGTCGTAGCCGTTCGAGCCGCCCGATGCGAACGCGTCGCCCAGCCAGAAGCCGCGCGAGACGGCGATGCTGTTGGCGATGTCGGAGAACGTCGCGGTGCCCTTGTCGGCGGCGACGACGAGGTACGGGTCGTCCTGGTCGTAACGCACGGTGTCCGTCGGCGGCACGATCTCGCCGCGCACGCGGTTGTCCGTCACTTCCAGCAGGCTCGCGATGAACAGGCGGTAGACGGCTTCGCCTTCGGCCGCCACGACGTCACGCGCCGCATCCTTCGGCATCTGCTTGCACACGAAGCCGCCCTTCGAGCCGGCCGGCACGATGACGGCGTTCTTGACCATCTGCGCCTTTACGAGGCCCAGCACTTCGGTGCGGTAGTCTTCCATGCGGTCGGACCAGCGCAGGCCGCCGCGCGCGACGGGGCCGCCGCGCAGGTGCACGCCTTCGAAGCGGCGCGAGAACACGTAGATCTCGCGGAACGGCCGCGGTTCCGGCACCAGCGCCAGATGGCTCGTGTCCAGCTTGAAGATGATCTTCTCGCCGTCGTTTTGATAGTAGTTGGTGCGCACGGTCGCCATCACGAGGTCGACCAGTGCGGCCATGATTTCCTCGGTGTCGGCGTGGTTGACCTTCGCGAGGCTCGCCTTCAGGGTGGCCAGCTTGGCGTCGCCCGATGCGCGCTCCTCGCTTGAGAGCTTGGGATCGAAGCGCAAGGTGAAGCCTTCGACGAGTTCCTTGACGAGGGCCGCGCGGGGACGCAGCGTCTCCGCCATGTAGCGGGTCGAGAACTTGCTGCCGGCCTGGCGCCAGTAACTGATGTAGGCGCGCACGAGCTGCACTTCGCGCATCGACAGGCCACCTTCGATCGTGAGGCCGTTCAGGCGGCCATCTTCCGCTTCGCCGTTGAACAGCGCGGCGAACAATTCGTCCGCGACGTCCGCGACACCCGGCTTGGCCAGCTTGGCGGCGGAATCGGCGTCGACGATCAGGCTCGTGATGTAGCGGCGGGTGCCGTCGGCCGTATCGATCCAGAAGCTCTGTTCGCGGTCGATGGCGACGCCGGCGTTCTGCAGCGCGGGCAGGATGCGCGACAGCGACGGCATCGTGTTCGCCGAATACAGGCGCAGCGACGTGACCCCGGCTTCATCCGTTTCGATGCGCACGGACACGTGGCCCTGCTGGCCATTTGCGATGAGCGCCGTCACGTCGCGGAAGGCGATTTCCGGCGCCGTCGCCGCGACGTAGTTCACCGGCAGCGTGGGCAGCAGCTTGCGCAGCGCGTTGCGGGTCGGGACGTCTTCCACGGTGTCGGTCAGCGCCGTGTAGCGGTCGTGCCAGCCGTCCAGCACGGACAGCAGCGGTTTCTGGATGTCGGTTTCCAGGTCGAGCGGATAGCGCGCGGCCTGGGCGATCAGGTACACGCGGGCCAGCGGACCGTCGGCGACGAGCGTCTGCGTGCGCACGTCGACGGCGCCCGAGCTGTCCTTCAGCGCCTGCGCCAGCGCGGCGACGACGGCCGCGCTGTAGCGCTCGCGCGGCAGGTAGACGAGGACGTTCAGGTGGCGGTGGTACACGTCGCGGCGGGCGAACACTTTCGCGCGCGGCTGCTTGTACAGCGAGACGACGGAGCTGCACACCTGGGCGAGCCATTCCGGATCGGCTTCCAGCGCTTCCGTGCGCGGCAGCGATTCCAGGATCTCGAGGAATTTCTCGGCGCGGAAGCCTTCCTGGCGCACGCCGGCGATGGACAGCACCTTCGCCACGCGGCCGCGCGCGAACGGCAGGCGCGCCAGCGGCGTCGACGTGGCGGCGCGGGTGAACAGGCCGACGAAGCAGTGTTCGCCGATCGTGTTGCCCTGCGTGTCGGTGTCGCGCACGCCGATGAAGTCCAGCGGCTGGTCGCGGTGCAAGGTGCCGGCCACGTCGGCCTTCACGATCGACAAGGTCTCGTCGCGCTTGGACAGGATCTCGAAGTCGCCCGGGATGTTCTGCAGGCAGGTGCCGTACACGGGATGCGCGGTGTCTTGCAGGACGCCGATGCGGCTCGGGATGTCGCGTTCGAGTTCGCGCACGCCCGGCTTCACGAAATAGTAGGCGTAGCCGAACGGTTCGAAGCCTTCGTTCTTGGCCCAGTCGAGGAATGCCGCGACTTCCTGGCCGGACGGCGTGCCCTGGGCCGCCGCAGCGGCAGCAACAGCCGTCATGCGGTCGGCCATGGCGACCGCGTCACGGTGCACGGTGGCGGCGTCGCGCGCGACCATCTGGATGCGGGCGATGAGTTCGGAGAGTTCATCCTGCGGCAGGTCTTCCGCCAGCAGGCACAGGACATACGATTCCAGCGGCGCGCCGGTCTCGCCGACGGCGACCACGCGGCCGGCTTCGTCGCGGCGCACGGGCAGCACGGCATTCATCACGCCCGACGCGACGACGCGCTGGCGGCGCAGCGCCATCACGAACGAGTCGACGAGGTAGGGCATGTCCTCGTTCAGGATCAGCAAGGCGGTCGACATGCCGCTGCGCCCGTCCGTGGCGCGCATCTGCGCGATCTGGCAGCCGGCCGTCGTGCGCTGCGCCACCTGGGCGAATGCATCCCACAAGATGGCGGCGAGGTTGCGCGGGTCGATGCCGGCAAGGTCGTCCTCGTCCAGGGCACCGATCCAGGCGCCGATCAGCGCGCCCACTTGTTCGGGGGCGTTGGCCGGCTTGTTCTCGTTGACGAGCGCCAGGGTCTGGGTGCGCAGGTCGTGAGGCATGTCTTTGTTCATTTGCTTCTCCAAGCTGATAGTTGCGCCGGGTTCGTCACGGCTTGTGGCCACATGTTCCCGGCTTGTATGGACAGGGTTGTCCCGTCCAGATTCGTGCTTCCTGCTTCTTATTGCCGGAAACTATTCTTTACTTGTAGGGTGGGCTCCCCGAGCCCACCAAACGCACCGTTCACGCGAGATCATACAACCCCGGCAAGCCGAGGATGCGTTCGAGGTCCTCCAGTGCGGCCGCGCATTCGATTGCCAGTTGCGGGTCGGCCAGGTCCTTCGGCTCGACGCGGTCGCGGTAGTGGCGCTCGACCCAAGGCACGAGGCGCGCATACAGGTCTTCCGTCATCAGCACGCCCTGGTGCATGGCGGCCGCTTCCTCGTCCGTGAGCACGACGCGCAGGCGCAGGCACGCAGGCCCGCCGCCGTTGCGCATGCTCTGGCGCAGGTCGAATTCGACCAGCTCGTCGATGGGGCCGCCGGACGCCACCAACTGCTCCAGGTAGCGCGCGACGGTGGGCGTCTCGCGGCATTCATGCGGCACGACGAGGGCCATGCCGCCGTCCGGCTTGGACAGCAGCTGGCTGTTGAACAGGTAGCTCGCCACCGCATCGGCGACGGGGACGACGCCCGTGTCCACGCGCACGGCGCGCAAGTCGGTACCGGTGACACCGAGCGCGCGGCGCAGCGCTTCCAAGGTGCCCGCTTCATTGGCGAAGGCCTGCTCGTGGTAGAACAGCACGTTGCCGTTGCCGACCGCGATCACGTCGTTGTGAAACACGCCCTGGTCGATGACGTCCGGGTTCTGCGACGCGAACACCGTGCGCGCGGCATCGAGGCCGTGCAGCCGGGCGACGGCTTGCGACGCTTCCAGGGTCTGGCGTGCCGGGTATTTGGTCGGTGCCGGTGCGGACGGGTCGAACTCGACGCGGCCATACACGAAGAACTCGACGCCGGCCGCGCCGTGGGCGCTGGCGAAGCGCGTGTGGTTGGCGGCGCCTTCGTCGCCGAATGCGGGCGTCGACGGCAGCGGGTCGTGCACGACGAAGCGGTCCGGATTCGCGAACAGCGCGCGCAACGTGCGCGTGGCCTGCGCATGCTCTTCCGCGCGGTGCAGCTTGTTGTTCAGATTCGCCGCGGTGAAGTGCACGCGGCCATCGCGCGTATCGGCGGACGGGCTGACGGTGGCGGCGTTCGCCGTCCACATCGGCGACGCGGAGTACGCGCACGCGAGGATCACGGGCGATTCGCGGTAGGCCTGCGCCAGCACGTCGGCGTCCGTGCCACTGAAGCCGAGGCGGCGCAGCAGGCGGAAGTTCGGACGCGCCTGCGGCGGCAGCAAGCCTTGCGCGAAGCCGCGCGCGGCCAGCGCACGCATCTTGGCAAGGCCCTGCAGCGCGGCCTGGCGCGGGTTCGACGCGCTCCTCACGTTGTTGAACGAGGCGACGTTGCCGAACGAGAGGCCGGCGTAGTTGTGCGACGGGCCCACGAGGCCGTCGAAGTTGAATTCGCGTGCGTTGCGCATGTTAGAAACTCAATCCCGGAGACAGTTTGGCCGGCATTTCCAGCTCGGACGTTTCGATCGAGGCGACGGGATACGCGCAGTAATCCGCCGCGTAGTAGGCGCTCGGGCGGTGATTGCCCGATTTGCCCACGCCGCCGAACGGCGCGGAGCTGGCGGCGCCCGTCGTCGGACGGTTCCAGTTGACGACGCCGGCGCGCGCCTTGATCGCGAAGCGCTTCCACAGGTCTTCCGACGGCGACAGGAGTGCCGCGGCGAGGCCGAATTCGGTGGCGTTGGCGGCAGCGATGGCCTGGTCGAAATCGGCCACGCGGATCACTTGCAGCAAGGGGCCGAACCACTCTTCGTCCGGGATGCCTTTCGCATCCGTCACGTCGACGATGCCCGCCGTGACGAAGCCCGCGTTCGGATCGAGCTGGCGCATGCGCAGCAGCACCCTGCCGCCCTGCGCTTCCATCATCTCCTGTGCCTGCACGAGGCGCCCGGCGACGGCGGCCGAGACGACGGGGCCCATGAACGGCTGCGGGTCCGCGTTCGACGGGCCCACCGCGAGCTTGCTGGCCACTTCCACGAGGCGGTCGATGAACGCCTGGCCTTGCGGCGTGTCCTGCACGATCAGGCGGCGCGCGCACGTGCAGCGCTGGCCGGCCGAGATGAACGCGGACATCACCGCATGGTGCACGGCCGCGTCGACGTTTTGGACATCCCACACGACGAGCGGGTTGTTACCGCCCATTTCCAGCGCCAGCATCTTGCCCGGCTGGCCACCGAACTGTTTATGCAGCGCGGCACCCGTCTGGCTGCTGCCGGTGAACAGGATGCCGTCGACGTCGGCCTGGCCCAGTGCGACGCCGGTCGCGCGGCCGCCGTTCACGAGGTTCAGCACACCTTTCGGCAGGCCGGCCTGTTCCCACAACTGCACGGTGCGGACCGCGGTGCGCGGCGCGTATTCGCTCGGCTTGAACACGAGCGTGTTCCCCGCGATCAGCGCCGGCACGATGTGGCCGTTCGGCAGGTGGCCGGGGAAGTTGTACGGTCCGAACACGGCGAACACGCCGTGCGGACGGTGGCGCAGCACGGCGTTGCCGTCGGCGACCTTGCTGCTGGTCTCGCCCGTGCGCGCGGCATGCGACTGCACGGAGATGTCGACCTTGTTCGCCATCGTCGTCACTTCGGTGCGGGCTTCCCACAAGGGCTTACCCACTTCCTCGGCGATGATGGCGGCCAGTTCCTCGTTGTGCTCCTTCAGCAGGTCGCGGAAACGCTGGCAGATGGCGATGCGCTGCTCGAGCGGCATCAAGGCCCAGTCTTCGAACGCGGCGTGCGCGGCCTTGACGGCGCGGTCGACATCTTCCGCCGTCGATTCATTGCTGGTCCAGGTCTGGCGGCCAGTGGACGGGTCGATCGTCGCGAGCAGCGGGCCGCTGCCGGCCAGCCATTCGCCACCGATGTAATTAGAGACGTTAGCCATTGTTCTTCCTTACGTTGAGGGCCAGCGAGCGGATCGGATCGCCCGGCTGGCAATGCAGCAGTTGGAGTTCGCGCACGGATAGCGCGATCTTGCGGCCGCCGTCGCAGGCCTGGGTCAGGACCATGCGAAAATCGTCGAGCTTCGTGTTGGAGACGAGTGTCACCTCGCACTCGCCTTCCGGCTGGCCTTCCTCGGCCGTCGTCAGGATGCTGTCGCGCACGGCGCGCAGCTCGGCCACGCGGCCTTGCAGCACGGGGCCCGCGTCGAAGATGTCGACATAGCCCTCGTAGTGCATGCCTTCCTGTTCCAGCAGCTTGCGCGCGGGGAGCGTGGAGCGGTGCACCTGGCCGATCACGGCCTGCGCGTCTTCCGGCAGGTACGCGACGTACAGCGGCTGGCGCGGCATCAGCTCCGCGATGAACGATTTTTTACCAAGCGCCGTGAGGCCGTCGACGTGGTTGAAATCCATCTTGAAGAAGTGGCGGCCCAGTCCCTCGTAGAATGGCGACGTGCCGTCCTCCGCCTGGTAGCCGCGCATCTCGGCGATGATCTTTTCCGTGAACAGGTGCTGGAACTGCGCCATGAACAGGAAGCGGCTCTTCGACAGCCACTTGCCGTTGTAGCCCGTGCGGTATTCCGGCATCAGGAAGAGGGAACAGAGTTCCGTCGATCCCGTCAGGTCGTTCGACAAATACAGCGTGTCCATGCGCGTGAACACGCCCAGTTCGCGGCTGGAGTGCACGAGCGTGCCGATGCGGTAGTTATAAAACGGCTCCGTCAGGCCGACGGCGGCCTTGATGGCGCACACGCCGGCCAGGCGGCCGTTCGACGTGTCTTCCATCACGAACATGTAGTCGCGTTCTTCGGGCGGGATCGTCTGCGCGAACGATGCCACCGCCGTCTCGACGCGCTCGCCCAGCATGGCGCGGTCCGGCTTCAGCGTGGTCATGCCGCTGCCGACCTGGCGCGCCATCTCGATCAGCGGATCGATGTCGTTCAGGGTGATTGCGCGGATTACGAGCATGGGTTCCTCATGATTGTCCTTCACGTCAGATGCGTACGCAGATGACGCTGTCGCCGGTCGCGACGCCCAGCGCCTCGCGTGCCGCAGGCGGCAGGCAGATGGCGTCCGAGCTTTCGGCCGGGTCGCACGGCAGCACGATCGCGCGGAACTTGCGCTCGCTGCTGGCCACCGCGTAATTCACCATCGCGGCCTTGCCGCCGCGCGTGGGCGGCTGCAGTTCCGCGTTCGCCACCTTCCGCACCATCGAGCCCGAGAACGAATGCAGCGCGTGCTTGTGCGCCTGCAGGATCGGGCCGCCGTCGAAGATGTCGATGTATTCGTCGGCCTCGAAGCCCTCTTCCGTCAGCAGGTCGAAGGCCATCTCCCCGCTCGGGTGGATCTGGCCCATCACGGCTTGCGCGGGACCGGGCAGCAGCGGCACGTACACGGGGTAGTGCGGCATCAGCTCGACGATCAAGGTGCGGTTGCGGGCGCCGCCGATCGTGCGCTCCGCATCGAGGAAATCCATCTTGAAGAACTTGCGGCCCAGCGCATCCCAGAACGGCGACTGGCCGTGTTCATCGGTGACGCCGGCCAGCGGCACGAAGAAGCGGTCGCCGAAGCGGTGCGGCGCCAGCACGGCATACAGCAAGCGGGCACGCGACAGCAGCGCCGCTTCGCGTCCCGCGGTGTCGCGGTGGCGGATATAAAAGCCGGACAGCTGCGAATACGCCGTCAGCTCCGAGCACAACGTCAGCGCGTGCACGCTGTGGCTGATGTTCAGGTCGCGCGAGACCTGCTGGATCACATCGTTACGGAACGCGAAATACGTGCCGTTGGAGCCGGCCGACGCGTGGATCGCGGCGGTGCCGACCAGCTCGCGGGACTCGACGTCTTCGAGCACGAACAGGTAGGACTCTTCGCTGGGGATGTCGACGTGGGCGGCGAACGACGCCACCGAACGCTCCACGAACGCGGCGATCTTTTCGCGCGTGCGCGGCAGGGTGTGCACTCCCGGCGTGGACGCGGCAAGCAGCGTCTCGAGGGCGCCGACATCCGCTGGTTCTACCGGACGAACTACGTACATGGATTCTCCCGACAAAGGCATCGAACGGACGGAGCCGGCCGGGCTGGGGTGCTCCCCGCCGGCCGGGAATGGCGGCTTAGCCGGCGAGGAACGCGTCGGCGGCCTTGCGCATGATGCTGTCGGCTTCCGCGATCTGCGCATCCGACACGATCAGCGCCGGTGCCAGGCGGACGACGTCCGGGCCGGCGATCAGCAGCATCAGGCCCAGTTTTTCCGCGACCTTCGTGTAGTCCTTCGACTTGCCCTTGTAGCCTTCGGCCATCGGCAGGCCGATCAGCAGGCCCTTGCCGCGCGGCTTGGCGAACAGCTGCGGGTAGTCGGCGACCAGCTTCTCCAGGTTCGCGAACACCTTCGCGCTCGCCTCGCGCACGCGCGCCAGGAACGCGGGCTGGTTGATCTGCTCGATCACGTTCAGTGCGACGGTCGTCGCCAGCGGATTGCCGCCGTACGTCGTGCCGTGCGTGCCCACGGTGAAGTGCTTGCCGATGTCGTCCGTCGTCAGCATCGCGCCGATCGGGTAGCCGTTGCCCAGCGCCTTGGCCGACGTCAGGATGTCCGGCGTCACGCCCACGTTCATGTAGTCGTACAGCGCGCCCGTGCGGCCCACGCCCGACTGCACTTCGTCGAACACGAGCAGCGCGCCCGTCTTGTCGCACAGTTCGCGCAGCGTCTTCAGGAATTCGATGTCGCCCGGGATCACGCCGCCTTCGCCCTGGATCGGCTCGACGATCACGGCGGCCACGTCGTCGGTGATGGCGGCGCGTGCGGACTCGATGTCGTTGTAGTTGATGTGGTTGATTTCCGGCGGCAGCGGCTCGAAGCCTTCGGTGTATTTCGACTGGCCGCCGACCGACACGGTGAACAGCGTGCGGCCGTGGAACGAGGAATAGCACGACACGATGCGCGACTTGTGCGGGCCGAACTTGTCGTGCGCGTACTTGCGGGCCAGCTTCAGTGCCGCTTCGTTGGCTTCCGCGCCGGAGTTGCAGAAGAAGGCGCGGTCGGCGAACGTCGCTTCCGTCAGCGCGGCGCCCAGGCGCAGCACGGGCTCGTTCGTGTAGCCGTTACCGAGGTGCCACAGCGTGTTGATCTGGCGGGTCATCGCGTCGACCAGTACCGGGTTGCAGTGGCCCAGGCTCGAGACGGCGATGCCGGAGGTGAAGTCGAGGTAATGCTTGCCTTCCTGGTCCCACACGTCCAGGCCCGAAGCGCGCACCGGGACCATCGCGGCCGGCGCATAGGTCGGGACGAGCACCTCGTCGAAAGTCTGACGTGTGACAGGCCGCGTGGTGACACCCGATTCGAGCTTAGCATTCATGACGTTTTCCTCATCCAAATAAAAGATTGCGCGGACTCCAGCAGCCGCGCCGAGCGATCCATTATAGAGAAGCCAAACCTTGCCGTTCTTTCCAAACTGCGACAGGCATTTTCATTTTTGGACGAGCAACTTTTAAAGATGCCCGAATAACAATGAAATTGTTACTGGCTGAGCTTGCGCTGCCGCTCTTCGCGGGGCGTATTGCCGAACAGGGCGCCGAAGGCGGTGGAGAAGTGGGAGCCGGACGAGAACCCGCACATCAGCCCCACCTGCACGATGGAGTGGTTGGTGTCGCGCAGCAGCTGGCGCGCCCGTTGCAGGCGCAGTTCGAGGTAGTAGCGCGACGGCAGGCTGCCCAGGTATTGCTTGAACAGCCGTTCCAGCTGACGGCGCGAGACGCCCGCCAGCTGGGCGATCTCGTCGGTCGACAGCGGTTCCTCGATGTTCGCTTCCATCAGGGTGACGGCTTCCGTCAGCTTCGGCTGCAGCACGCCGAAGCGGGCCTGCAGCGCGACGCGCTGGCGCTCGTCCGGGCCGCGCACGCGGTCCACGCACAGGATTTCCTTCACCTGCGCCTGCACGGTCGCGCCGAACAGCAGGTCGACGAGGGTCAGCGCGAAGTCGATGCTGGCCGCGCCGCCGCAGCACGTGACCCTGGTGCCGTCGATCTCGTACAGGTGCGGGCTCAGCAGGGCCTGGTCGGCGCGCATGTCGACGTCGGGATACAGCGACCACGGCAACGCCGCGCGGGCACCGTTCAGCGCTCCGGCCTCCGCCAGCCACAGCACGCCGGCACCGACGCCGCCCCAGCACGGGGCCGCACGGCAGCGGGCGACGACGGTGCGCAGGTTGGCGGGCCGCAATGCCGCCTCGGCCTCGTCCGCGACGAGCAGCACGAGGTGCCACAGGCGCTGGTCGGCCGTGAACTTGTCGGGCGTGCGCACGTCCACGTGCAGCCGCGCCGGCCCCAACAGCTTGGCCGCCAGCCGCAGCGGCTGCACAAGGCCGGACCACGTCAGCGCGTCCGGTTCGCCCGCATGCACGAGCAGCACGCGCAGCGGCGCCTCCTGCGCGAGGCGGGACAGTTCAAGCGGCTGCATCGATACGGACTGGGGTCATTACTCGGGGGCGAGCGCGGCGGGCGGCCGGCTCTCGGCATTCCATTGGCTGACAATCATACCGGAGATCAACAATGCGGCGCCGACCCAGCCGCGGCCGCCCATCGCCTCGCCCAGCCAGAAGTACGCGAAGAACGCGGCGCCGCCGGGCTCGAACGCATAGATGACGGCCGCCTCGTTGGCGCTCGTGCGCGCCTGGCCCCATGTCTGCATCGAGATGATGGCGGCTGTGCACAGCACGCCGAGGTAGGCGAAGTTCGGGGCATAACGGGCGAGCCCGTGGCCGATATGCGTCCAGTATCCCGCGGCCTCCTCGACGCCGTGAGGCACCTCGCGCGCGACGAGCCACAGCGCGGCGCACAGGGCGACGGTGCCGATCTGCGCGGCCGTCACGCTCATCAGTCGCACGGCGCGCCGGGTGTAGATTTCCATGACTTTGATGTAGGCCCCGAACGTGAGCGCGGCCAGCAGCGCGAGCGTATCGCCGCGCCCCCAGCCGCCACCGCCGTCCCAGCACAGCGCGACGAGCCCCGCGATCGCCAGCAGCAGCGCGACGACGATGCGGCGCTCCGGGAGGCGGCCGCCCAGCAGGCCCAGCAGCGGCACGACGAGCACGTTCAGGCCGCAGATGAAGGCGTTGCGGTTCGACGTCGTCAGTGCGAGGCCTTCCACCTGGAACAGGTAGCAGAAGAACAACAGCAGGCCCAGTGTGCCGCCCAGCATCAGGTCCGTCCGGCGCGCGCGCCACAGGAATGGCGACAGCAGGACGGTCGCGATCGCAAAGCGCGTCACGATGATCCAGACGGGAGAAAAATATGCGGTCAGTTCCTTCATCGCAGGAAACGTCGTCCCCCACACGAGGACGACGACGACGAGGGCGAGGATGCCGCGCAGATGCTGGGTCATGAAAGTGACACGAGTTCGGGAAGATTGCTATGGTAACGGACGCGACGGTAACGATGAAGACTGCGGCCGGACCGCGCTGGCGGCTATAATCGTTTCATGGGTGAACGATATCTGAAGAGTGTGCGCCTGCTGGCCGAATGCCTGCAAGGATTCGAGCGCTTCGTCGCCGAACCGGTACGCCGGCACGGGCTGACGCATCCGCAATTCGACATCATCGCCACCCTCGGCAACACGCCCGGCATGACGTACAAGGAACTGGGCGAGCGTACCCTGATCACGAAGGGCACGCTGACCGGCGTCATCGACCGGCTCGAACAGAAGGGCCTCGTGGAACGCGTGCGTAAATGCGACGACAAGCGCTCGTTTCTCGTGCGCCTGACGGCGGCCGGCGATACCCTGTTCCACACGGTCTTTCCGGCCGTGGTTGCGCACGGCAAGCTGCTGTTCGCCGATTATGGCGACGGCGATTTCGAACAACTGGACCACGCGCTGCACCGCCTGCGCACCCGGCTCGACGCGCCGGACCTGGCGGCCGCGGTGCCTGGCGAACTCCGCGCGGGGCCTGTCCCCGCCGACGAAAGATGACATGAAGACTGCCCTGCTCGAAGGCAAAAAGCCTCCCCATTTCGACAAACACATCATCGGCAACCTGTTGCTCGACGTGGCCCCGCCCGCCGAAGTGCGCGACGAACCGATGGTGATCGGCGTGCGCAACGATGCCGGCGACATCTACCGCGTGATCGGTGCCGCCACGCTGAACAGCTTCATGAACGCCGTCGAGGAATTGTTCGACCTGGGCCTCATCGACGAACTGCAGGACAAGGAAGAGCAGAAGGACGGCTGCGACGCCATTTTCAGCGAACCCTGACGACCTGCCCGGGGGTATAATTTTTTCTCATGGACAGAATCGACGCCCTCAAGAGCATTGCCGCGCAAGCCGGGCGCGGCGACCTTCATTTTCCGACCCACGTCGACGCGACGCTGAAGCTGCAGCGCGCGCTCGCCGACCCCGACTGTCACATCGACGAAGCGGCGCGCCTCGCCCAGACGGAACCCCTGCTGGCCGCGCGCACCGTCGCCATCGCCAACTCGGCCGCCTATAACCGCTTCGGCAACGACGTCACCAACGTCAAGGCGGCCGTCGCGCGCGTGGGCTTCCGCACCTTGGGCGCGCTCGCCGCCGCCGTCATCGTGCGCCAGCTGGCAAGCGAAATCCACGACCCGGCTTTGCGTGCGAAAGCCGACCAGTTGTGGCTGCACTCGACCCACGTGGCCGCGCTGTCGCAGGTGATCGCGCGGCGCGTCTCGTTCGTCGATCCGGAAACGGCAATGTTCGCGGGTATCGTGCACGAGGTCGGCGGCTTTTACCTGCTGTCGCGCGCGGCCGAATTCCCGGGCCTGCTGGACGGCGGCGCCGACGAGTGGATCGAACATGGCGAGACCGCGATCGGCCGCGGCGTCCTCCTCAAGCTGGGCGTGCCCGCCCCCGTGATGGGCGCCATCGAAGCCCTGTGGAACGGCATGCGCGCCCTGCCGCCCGAAACGCTAGGCGACACGCTGCTGCTGGCCAACGACCTGTCCCCGATCCCGTCACCGCTGCTGGAACGCGATCCGGGCGTGAGCGGCATGCAAGTGGGCGCCACCATCGACTTCGCCGTCGGCGACGGCACGCTCTCGTCCATCCTCGAGGAATCCGAGGACGAAGTCCGGAGCCTCACGGCCGCCCTGGCCTGATCTTCCTGCTCTCTGCTCCTGCTTGGCATCGGCCGCCCTCGCGGTCGGTGTGTTGCCGTACATATGTGACTTTTTGGTCATTTACTTTCATCTTGTTACATTCCTTACCGATTGAGAACTTCTCTTCGGGAAACACGGTGCTATCTTGGCCATATTGCGATTCACGACGAATCGCGAGCCCCGAGAACACTAAGGAGTGAACCATGAAAAAACTGCTGCTCGCACTGATCGCCACCTCCGCCGTCGCCGGCGCCTCCCAAGCTCAGACCAACGCACCGCAGGCCTACGTCGGCGTCGCCGCTGCCACGGCCAACAACCAGACCACCGACAGCTACAAGACCGGCGGCAAGATCTACGGCGGTTACAACGTCGACCAGAACTGGGGCGTGGAAGCGGGTTACACCGACTTCGGCAAGGAAAACGTCGGCGCCGGTAACGTCAAGGGTTCCGGTACCTATGTCGCCGGCAAGTACAACTTCCCGCTGGGTGAGCGCTTCTCCGGCTACGGCAAGCTGGGCGTGGCTTATAACGAGCGCAAGTACGACAACGGCGCAGGCACGCAGGTCAACAACTATGACACGGGCCTGTATGGCGGCGTGGGCGTCGAGTACAAGCTGAACCAGAACTTGGCCGTGAACGCCGAGTACGAGCGCTACGGCAAGGACAAGGCGTTCGGCGCCAAGGCCGACGTGTACACCGTGGGCCTGAAATACGGTTTCTAAGCTCCCTCCCCGGACCCGGCAACGGGTCTGCTGCACCGACGTCGTTCCTGCGCAGGCAGGGACGACGTTTTTTTTCGTGGTGCGTCCGGGCGGTGCAACCCTTAGGCAAAAAAATGCCCGCTCCGAAGAGCGGGCCAAGTCCAAAACTAGGGATGTCCTGAAAGAGACGAGTTCATCTTAGGCCTCCACGGCCTGCGGCCTCTGTGCGGTGACTCACATTTGTTAAATATTTTGACTTATTCATGTGCCGATGCATCGTATGCCTGCACGCAGGCGCTCACATCAACAGCGCAGCGTTGCCAGAGGAGGCTTTAGTCAGGAAGCCAAGGACAGCTGTGTTAACATACAGTTCTCGATAGTCAGCTTGAGTTGAATGAAAATGTCCGCGAATCTTGGTGATGTGGCTGTTTTTGAAGACTCTACCGGCGAGCTGACCGTCGATGTACGGCTTGAGGGAGACACGGTTTGGCTTACCCAAAAGCAAATGAGCGAGCTTTTTGGAAAGTCCGTCAAGACCATCAACGAGCACGTCCAAAACGTTTTTTCTGAAAAAGAACTAGACGAGAAGGCAACTATCCGGAAATTCCGGATAGTTCGCCAAGAGGGGGCAAGACAAGTCACTCGCGACGTCGAGCACTACAATCTCGACGTCATCATTTCGGTCGGGTATCGCGTCAAATCGCAGCAAGGTACCCGCTTCCGCATTTGGGCAACGAAGACGCTTCGGGACCATCTCGTCAAGGGATACACGTTGAACCAGCATCGGCTGACAGAAAACCGTGCCGAGCTGGAAGCTGCCCTGGAGCTGGTCCGCAAAACTGCCATCAGCCGAGAATTAACGGCCGACCAAGGCAAGGGGCTCGTGGATGTCATCACTCGATATACCCGAACGTACCTGTTATTACAGCAATACGACGAAGGCTCTCTTGTAGAGCCCACCGGGACCGAACCCGGGTTCGTGCTTACGTACGAAATTGCGAAGCGAGAAATCGGGCGATTGAGACAGGACTTGGCCACGCGAAATGAGACCACCGCACTTTTCGGCCGGGAGCGGGGCGATGCGCTTGTGGCGCTACTGGGAAACCTGGAGCAATCGGTATTCGGCGCCCCTGCCTATCCAACCGTGGAATCCAAGGCAGCACATCTGCTGTATTTCGTCATCAAAGACCACCCGCCGTCAGACGGAAACAAGCGTGCAGGTTCCTGCCTATTCCTCTACTTCTTGGAACAAAATCGCGCACTCCTGCGTGCGGACGGAACGCCTAAACTCAACGATGTCGGGATGGCCGCGCTTGCACTACTTGTAGCGGAGTCAGTCCCAAATGCGAAGGAGACGGTGATACGGCTCATTATGAATATGCTCTCGGAACCGGCGTGAGCTAGCCATCGGCTTTTGGTGAGCGGGCCGATCTAACGGACATAAAAAAACCCGCTCCTTGCGGGAGCGGGTGAAGTCCAAAACTAGGGATGTCCTGAAAGAGACGAGTCCATAGTACGGCAGCCTTGAGCGGGCCTCTGTGCGCTGCTTCACACAAAGAAAAATCTTTTATATCAAGGCGATCATGTGTCGAGCAGCGCCATAAAAAAAGCCGCCGCGGCCAGGCCGGGCGGCTTTGTCGGGGCGGGCCGGAATTACACGACGGCGCCGTCCGTTTCATCCTTCGGCTTGACCGGCTTGATCAGGTCTTCGCGCTTGACGCCCAGCCACATGGCGATGGCGGCCGCGACGAACACGGACGAGTAAATACCGAACAGGATACCGATGGTCAGCGCGACGGCGAAGTAGTGCAGCGTCTGGCCGCCGAAGAACAGCATCGACAGGACCATCATCTCGGTACAGCCGTGGGTGATGATCGTACGCGAGATCGTGCTCGTGATCGCGTGGTCGATGACCTGGGTCACGGACAGCTTGCGCTCCTTGCGGAACGTCTCGCGGATCCGGTCGAAGATCACGACCGATTCGTTGACGGAGTAGCCCAGCACCGCGAGCACGGCGGCCAGCACGGTCAGCGAGAATTCCCACTGGAAGAAGGCGAAGAAGCCCAGGATGATGACGACGTCGTGCAGGTTGGCCACGATCGCGGCGACGGCGAACTTCCACTCGAAGCGCACGGCCAGGTAGACCATCACGCCGATGACGACCATGATCAGCGCGTTCAAGCCGTTCTGCGCCAGCTCGTCGCCGACCTGCGGGCCGACGAATTCGACGCGCTGCAGGCTCACGACTTCCGCCCCCGCCGCGTCGACGCAGCTGGTGCGGGTGACGTTCTCGCCCTTGTCGGTCGTCTGCTGGACCTGCTTCGGCGCACCGGATTCCGCCGCGCACAGCGCGTTGAACACGGTGGCCGACGTGCCCGAACCGGAGACGTCCTTGCGGACCGGCAGGCGCAGCATGATGTCCTGCGCGGTGCCGAACGGGACCACTTCCGGCTGCTCATAGCCCAGCTTTTCCAGGCTGCGGCGGATCTTTTCCTGGTCCGCCGCGTGCGGGTAGCGCAGCTCCATCACGGTACCGCCCGTGAACTCGACCGAGAAATGCAGGCCTTTCGTCACCAGGAAGAACACCGCAGCGACGAAGGTCAGCGCCGAGATCACGTTGAAGATCAACGCGTGGCGCATGAACGGGATGTCCCGTTTAATCTTGAAAAATTCCATGTTCTACCCCGATTAACCTTTCTTGACGGCCGTCCCGGCCCCTGCGGCATTCGCGTTCCACACGGTGCCGATGGCAATCTTGCCCAGTTTCTTCTTGCGGCCGTACCACAGGTTCACGACGCCGCGCGACAGGAACACGGCCGAGAACATCGAGGTCAGGATGCCCAGGCAGTGGACGACGGCGAAGCCGCGCACGGCGCCCGAACCGAACACGAGCAGTGCCAGGCCGACGATGAGGGTCGTCACGTTCGAGTCCAGGATCGTGGCCCACGCATGGCTGAAGCCGGCCGAGATCGCGGCCTGCGGCGTGTTACCCGCGCGCAGTTCCTCGCGGATGCGCTCGTTGATCAGCACGTTGGCGTCGATCGCCATACCGAGCGCAAGCGCGATTGCCGCGATACCCGGCAGGGTCAACGTCGCGCCCAGCATCGACAGCAGGGCCAGCAGGAACAGCAGGTTGCAGGCCAGCGCGATGACGCTGAAGAAGCCGAACAGCTGGTAGTAGATGATCATGAAGATCGCGATCGCCACGAAGCCCCACAACGTGGAGTGCAGGCCCTTGGCGATGTTCTCGGCACCCAGCTGCGGGCCGACGACGCGTTCCTCGACGAATTCCATCGGTGCCGACAGCGCGCCGGCGCGCAGCAGCAGCGCCAGCTCGGCGGCGGCTTGCGGGCTGGCCATGCCGGTCGTCTGGAAGTTCGAACCGAATTCGCTCTGGATGGTCGCGACCTGCAGCACGGAGTACTTGCCTTTTTCCTTCAGCAGCGTGGCCATGCGCTTGCCGACGCGCTCGCGGGTCATGGCGCGCATCTTGCGGCCGCCCTCGCTGTTCAGCTCGATGCTCACGGCCGGACGCTGGTTCTGGTCGAAGCTGGCGACGGCGTTGATGACGGAGTCACCCGTCGCGACGACGTCCTTGGACACCACGACCGGTGCACCCGGACCTTCGGTGAACAGTTCCGAATTCAGCGGGATCGCGGCGGACAGCTCGGTGCCCGGCGTGACGGTGTCGTCGGTCACGCGGAATTCCAGCGTGGCGGTACGGCCGATGATGTCCTTCGCGTGGGCGACGTCCTGCACGCCCGGCAGCTGGACGACGATGCGGTCGCGGCCCTGTTGCTGGATCACGGGCTCGCTCACGCCCAGTTCATTGATACGTTTGCCCAGTGCCGCGATGTTCTGCTTGACGCCCTCTTCGACCACGCGCTGCAGCGCCTCCGGCTTCAGGGTGACGATCAGTTTCAGGTCGTTGCCGTCTGCGGCATCGGAGAACGCCAGGTCGGCGTTCTGGCTGGCCAGCACGTTGTGTGCCTGCGTACGCGTGGCCTCGTCGCGGAAATTGACCACGACGTTGTTGGCGACGCGGTCGATGCCGGCGTGACGGATGTTCTTCTCGCGCAGCTCGCTGCGGACGCTGGACAGGACGCTCTTGATGCGCGTGTCCTGCACGGCCTTGGCATCCACCTGCAGCAGGAAGTGCACGCCGCCGCGCAGGTCGAGGCCGAGATTCAACGGCTTGGCGTGCAGCGCCTGCATCCACGCGGGCGTGTTCTTGACCAGGTTGACGGTGACGATGTAGTCCGGGTCCGTCGGGTCGCGGTTCAGGTCGCGCTCGAGCGCCGCCTTCGCCTTGAACTGGGCGTCGGGCGTCGCGAAGCGCGCACGCACGGACGCGCTGTCGCCCGCACCTTCCAGATTCACGACGTCGGCGGGGATGCCTTCGCGCTTGAGCGCATCGGCGACCTTGCCGACCGTGTCGCTGTTGACCTTGACCGTCGCCTTGGACGTCGTCACCTGCAACGCCGGCGAATCGCCGAAATAGTTCGGCGCCGTGTACAGCAGGCCGACCAGTACTGCGACAAGGATCAGTATGTATTTCCAGAGGGGGTAACGATTCATGATGCTCCAGCGTTCAGGATCGGGCGGAGCGCGGCGCGGGCCGCGCGGCCGGCGTTACAGGGACTTCAGCGTGCCCTTCGGCAGCAGCGCGGTCACGGCGTTCTTCTGCACGACCACTTCGGTACCGGCAGCCACTTCGATGTTGACATAGGTGTCGGTGACCTTGGTCACGCGGCCCAGCATGCCGCCGACCGTGATCACTTCGTCGCCCTTGGCCAGTGCATCCATCATCGTTTTCAGCTCTTTCTGGCGCTTCTGCTGCGGGCGGATCATGAGGAAGTACATGACCACGAACATCAGGACCAGCGGGGCGAACGTGGTGAGGTTGCCCATCAGACCCGGATCGGCGGCACCGGCGGTTTGCGCGTACGCGTTGGAAATGAACACAAGGACTCCGATTGTATAAGTGAAAAAACAAGCGCTGTATTCTAGCACCGGCAAAGTGTCAACAGCCAGTTTCCCGCCATGTGGGAACGGCAATGCCAGAATGCAAGAGTTATCGGAAAATTAATTTGGTGCGCATACGGCTGTTGGACGCGTGGACGGCAAAGCCGTCCACCCTACCGTAGGGTGGACGGGTCCCCCGTCCACGCGTTCAAGCAGCAGATGGTCAGACGCCCCGCGCGCGGTCCGCGTTGAACTGAACGCGGAACGCATTGAACCGATCCGCATCGATGGCATCGCGGATCTCCTGCATGAGGTTCAGGTAGTAATGCAGGTTGTGGATGGTATTCAGCCGCGCCCCAAGAATTTCCTTGGACCGGTGCAGGTGGTGCAGATAAGCGCGCGAGAAGTTCTTGCAGCAGTAGCACGAGCACGACTCGTCCAGCGGCGACTGGTCGTCCTTGTAGCGGGCATTCTTGATCTTGAGGTCGCCGAAGCGGGTGAACAGCCAGCCGTTGCGGGCGTTCCGGGTCGGCATCACGCAGTCGAACATGTCGACGCCGTTCGCGACGCCTTCCACGAGGTCTTCCGGCGTGCCGACGCCCATCAGGTAGTGCGGCTTGTTCTCCGGCAGGCGCGGGCCGACGTGCTGCAGCACACGCATCATGTCTTCCTTCGGCTCGCCCACCGACAGGCCGCCGATGGCCAGGCCCGGGAAGTTGATCTCTTCCAGGCCCGCGAGCGATTCGTCGCGCAGGCGCTCGTACATGCCGCCCTGGACGATGCCGAACAGCGCGTTCGGGTTCTCGCCCTTGTTAAATTCGTTCATCGAGCGCTGGGCCCAGCGCAGCGACATGCGCATCGACTTCGCGGCTTCCTCGGCCGTCGCGGGGCGGCCATCGATCTCGTACGGTGTGCACTCGTCGAACTGCATGACGATGTCGGAGTTCAGCGAGCGCTGGATCTGCATGGAGATTTCCGGCGACAGGAACAGGCGCGAGCCGTCGATCGGCGACGCGAACTTCACGCCCTCTTCCGTGATCTTGCGCATCGCGCCCAGCGAGAACACCTGGAAGCCGCCGGAGTCCGTGAGGATCGGCTTGTCCCAGCCCATGAAGCCGTGCAGGCCGCCGAACTTGTCCATGACGTCCGTGCCCGGGCGCAGCCACAGGTGGAACGTGTTGCCGAGGATGATCTGCGAACCGACTTCCTTCAGCTCGTTCGGCGCCATCGCCTTGACGGAGCCATAGGTCCCGACGGGCATGAAGATCGGCGTCTCGATGGTGCCGTGGTTCAGTTTCAAACGACCGCGCCGCGCGTGCGACAGGCCGCTCGTGTCTTTCTTGAGGAGGGTGAATTCGAGCATGGGTTCAATTCTTGGTTGCGCGTGATTGCGTCGTGAGCAGCATCGCGTCGCCATAGCTGAAGAAGCGGTATTCGCTGGCGATCGCGTGCGCGTACGCGTGGCGAATGGCGTCGTAGCCGGCAAACGCGGAGACGAGCATCATCAGCGTCGACTTGGGCAGGTGGAAGTTCGTGATCAGGCGGGTGACCGTCTTGAAGGCGTAGCCCGGCGTGATGAACAGATTCGTGTCGCCACTGCCGGCCACGAGTTCGCCCGACTGCGATGCCGATTCCAGCGCGCGCAGCGACGTCGTGCCGACGGCGACCACGTCGCGTCCGGCCTGCTGCGCGGCGCGCACGGCGTCGACGGTCTCTTGCGGGATCGTGTACCACTCGCTGTGCATCTTGTGCTCGGCGAGGTTTTCCACGCGCACGGGCTGGAACGTGCCGGCGCCCACGTGCAGCGTGACGTACGCAATGCGCACGCCCTTCGCCGCGACCTTGGCGAGCAGCGCTTCATCGAAATGCAGGCCGGCCGTCGGCGCGGCGACGGCACCCGGTTCTTTCGAATAGACGGTCTGGTAACGCTGCTCGTCGAAGTCGTCGGCGTCGTGCTCGATGTAAGGCGGCAGCGGCAGGCGGCCGTGCGCTTCGATCAGCTCGAACACGTCACCGTCGAAATGCAGCGTGAAGAATTCGCCGGCGCGTTCGCCGACGCCGACGTCGAACGCGTCCGCCAGGCGGATGCGCGAGCCGGCCTTCGGCGACTTCGACGCGCGCACTTGCGCGAGCACCGTGCGCGGGTCGAGCACGCGCTCGACGAGCACCTCGACCTGGCCTCCCGTATCCTTCTGGCCGAAGAAGCGCGCCTTCAACACCCGCGTGTTGTTCATCACGAGCGTGTCGCCGGCGGACAGCTGGTCGACGATGTCGGAGAAATGACGGTCGGTGATGCGGTCGCCGTCCAGCTGCAGCAGGCGCGACGCGCTGCGGTCGGGCAGCGGCACCTGGGCGATGCGCTCGGGCGGCAGGTCGAAGTCGAAGTCGGAGAGGGAGTACGTTTTGCTCATCTTGGCTGGGAAAAACTGGTGCCGGCGCCTTACAATACGGGCTGCAGCGTGCGGCGAACCCATTATTTTACACCCGGATTTCAGCCGGCGGGCGCAGGCCATAACCGTTATGCGCAAATACTGATAAGCCGACAACACGCCCCAACGAACCGTCATGCCAGCCACGAATGCCAAACCGGCGGCCAGCGCCGCCGCCAAGCCAGCACCGAAAAGCATCGAGAGCAAGCTCGCCAAGCTGGGCCTGCGCACGGACATGGATCTCGTGCTGCACCTGCCCATGCGCTACGAGGACGAGACGCAGATCGTGCCCATCCGCGAAGCGTGCCTGCGCGGCGGCCACGTGTCCCAGGTCGAAGGCGTCGTCACGAAGAACGAGATCGCCTATAAGCCGCGGCGCCAGCTGCTCGTGACCATCGCCGACGAGACGTCCGACATCCAGCTGCGCTTCATGAATTTCTACGGCAGCCAGGTCAAGCAACTGGCCGAGGGCACGCGCGTGCGTGCGCGCAGCGAGGTGCGGCACGGCTTCTTCGGCGCCGAGATGGTCCACCCGGTCTACAAGATCGTCAACGAAGGCGCGCCGCTGCCGAACTCCCTGACGCCCGTGTATCCGTCCGGCGAGGGCTTGTCGCAGACGGTGCTGCGGCGCGCGATCGCGGACGCGATGAAGCGCGTGGACTGGACCGACACCGTGCCGCGCGCCGTGCGCGAAAAACTGAACCTGGCCGAATTCCAGCCGGCCGTGCGCCTGCTGCACTACCCGCCGCCGGACGTCGACGAGCACGCGCTGACGGAACGCAGTCACCCCGCGTGGACGCGCGTGAAGTTCGACGAACTGCTCGCGCAGCAGTTGTCGCTGAAACGCGCGCAACAGGCGCGCCGCGAAAAAGGGGCGCCGGTGCTGGCTGCCGTTGGGTCGCTGTCGGAGTCGTTCCTGAAAGCGCTGCCGTTCAAACTGACCAACGCCCAGCAGCGCGTCGTCGAAGAAATCCGCCGCGACTTGCGCGAGGACTATCCGATGCAGCGCCTGCTGCAGGGCGACGTCGGCAGCGGCAAGACGGTCGTCGCCGCGCTCGCGGCCGCGCAGGCCATCGACAGCGGCTACCAGGCCGCGCTGATGGCGCCGACGGAGATCCTGGCCGAGCAGCACTTCCGCAAGATCGCCGCGTGGATGGAACCGCTGGGCGTGAAGGTCGCGTGGCTGACGGGCAGCCTGAAGAAGAAGGACAAGACGGCGGCCAGCGAGATGGCGGAATCGGGCGAAGCGCAGCTCGTGATCGGCACGCACGCCCTCATCCAGGACAGCGTGCAGTTCGCGAAGCTGGGCCTCGTGCTGGTCGACGAACAGCACCGCTTCGGCGTCGGCCAGCGCCTCACCTTGCGCAACAAGGGCAGCGACGGGTTGGTCCCGCACCAGTTGATGATGTCGGCGACGCCGATCCCGCGCACGCTGGCGATGACGTATTACGCCGACCTGGAAGTGTCCATCATCGACGAGCTGCCGCCGGGCCGTACGCCCATCGTCACGCGCGCCATCGACCAGAACCGGCGCGACGAAGTGATCGCACGCGTGCATGCGGCCGCGCAGGAAGGCCGGCAAGTGTACTGGGTCTGCCCGCTGATCGAGGAATCGGAAGCGCTGCAGTTGCAGACGGCCACCGAGACGTACGAGACGCTGGCTGCCGCCCTGCCCGACCTCGTCGTGGGTCTCGTGCACGGCCGCATGAAGCCGGCGGAGAAGCAGGTGATCATGGACGCGTTTTCCGCGGGCGACGTGCACGTGCTCGTGGCGACGACGGTGATCGAGGTGGGCGTGGACGTGCCGAATGCGTCGCTGATGGTGATCGAGCACGCGGAGCGCTTCGGCCTGTCGCAGCTGCACCAGCTGCGCGGCCGCGTGGGCCGCGGCTCGGCCGCGAGCGTGTGCCTGCTGCTGTATCAGAGCCCGCTGGGTCCAGTCGCCAAACAGCGCCTGATGACGATGCGCGAGACGACGGACGGCTTCGAGATCGCGCGGCGCGACCTGGAGATCCGCGGCCCCGGCGAATTCCTCGGCGCGCGCCAATCGGGCCAGGCCATGCTGCGCTTCGCGAACCTGGAGACGGACCAGTGGATCGTCGAGCAGGCGCGCGACGTGGCGGCGTGGCTGCTGGAGTCGGACCGGCCCGAGGCGGAGGCCATTGTCGATGCGCACCTGCAGCGGTGGCTGGGTGGGCGGGAGGAGTTCTTGAAGGTTTAATGCGCTCATATCTGCGGCGCATTTGTGCTCGTAGGGTGGGCTCGGGGTGCCCACCCTACGTCCCGGTCCACATAAAGGAAATGGCCCGCGAACGGGCCATTTTTCATGCTGCTGACAACGCGATTACTTGGTCGGTGCCGGCGCCGTCGTGTCGGCCGCGGCATCCTTCTTCGCATCCTTCTGGTCCGGCGTGGCGACGGCCTTCTTGTGGCGCTTGACCACGCCCACGTGCTTCTTGCCTTCCTTCGTGTCCTGCTTGTCGTGCGCGGCTTCGGCCTTCGCGACGGCCGGCGGCGTGGCCGAATCAGGTGCGGTCGTCGGCGCCGGCGCCGGGGTCTGGGCGAATGCGGCGGTGGCGAACAGGCCGGCGATCAGGGTGGCGATGGTACGTTTCATGGTGTTGGCTCCTGCGTGATTCGGTGAACGGGTCGGTCAGTATGCGCCGGTACTTATTTCGCTGGCGCCGGGGTCACGGCAGCGACGGTCGTGTCCTTGGCGGCTTCAGTCTTGACGGCATGCTTCGCCTTGGCCTTCGTGTGCTTGGCCGCGACCTTGGTGCCCTTCACGTCGGCTTTCGCTTCCGCCTTGGCGTCAGCCTTGGCATCCGCCTTCGCTTCCACCTTGGCTTCCTTGGCGGCCACTTTGGCTTCCTTCACTTCTGCCTTGGCAGCCTGTTTCTCCTGCTTGGCTTCGACCTTGGCCTCGACCTTGGCCGCGGCCGGGGTGGCGGCAGGCGCGGGCGCCTGGGCGAAGGCAGCGGTTGCGAACAGGCCGGCGATCAGGGTAGCGATGGTCTTTTTCATGATGAAGGGTCCTCGTAGTTTTGGGGTTGCGTGACCACGTTTGCGTGTCACTTGTGCCTGAAAACGGCCCATCCCGCCCGCCTGTTGACGCGATTTACAAATGCTTACCAGCCTGACAAACGCTTACAGCTCGACCGTATTCGCCAACGTCGCCTCGACCTGCGCCAGCCGCGGTGCCACCATCGCGCGGTAACGCGCCACCAGCTCGGGCCCCGCGCCGTCGGGCGATCCCGCATTGAACGGCGGCTGCGGATCGTATTCGAGCGCCAGCTGGATCGTGCGCGCGGCGTCTTCGCCCGCCAGCTCGGCCGCCAGCGCGAGGCCGAAGTCGATGCCCGCCGTCACGCCGCCGCCGGAGATGCGGTTGCGGTCGCGCACGATGCGCTCGGCCACCGGCACGGCACCGAAGCGCGTCAGCAACGGCAGCCATATCCAGTGGCACGCGGACCGGTAGCCGTCGAGCAGGCCGGCGGCGCCCAGCACGAGCGAGCCGTTGCAGACGGATGTGACGTAGCGTGCCTGTCCGCCCTGGCGGCGCAGGAAGGCCAGCGTGTCGGCGTCGCCGAACAGCTTTTCGATGCCGAAGCCGCCCGGCACGCACAGCACGTCCAGCGGCGGGCAGTTGGCGAACGTCGTCGTCGGATTGATCGTGAAGCCCACGTCCGTCGGCACCGGGTCGCGTGTCTTCCACACGAGGTGCACCTGCGCGCCGGGGACGCGGCTCAGGATCTGGGCGGGACCGGTGAGGTCGAGCTGGGTCACGTGGGGAAACAGCAGGAATCCGATGTGCAAGGCAGTGGTCATGGCAGGCTCCGTCGATGAAAGGTGACACCATTCTAGGAAGCGGTTAGCATTGGCAGCAATGTCAATCTTTTGTCGAATCCTGCCAATGCCATCCAGACTCCGCCAGGTCGCCCTGCTCGCCTTCGACGGCGTGCAGGTGCTCGACGTCACCGGGCCGGCCGCCGTCTTCGGCGCCGCCAACGATGCCGCCGTCCACCTCACCGGCCGGCCGTTCTACCGCCTCCACATCCTGTCGCCGCAGGGCGGCCACGTGACCAGCAACTGCGGTCTCGCACTCGTGACGGCGCCGCTGGCAGACGTCAGGCCGGGCGCGCTGGACACGATGCTCGTCGCCGGCGGCAGCAAGCGCGGCCTGCAGGCGCTGGCACAGGATGCGGCCGCGCAGGCATGGCTGCGGCGCGCGTGCGCGCGGGCGCGCCGGTACGGGTCCGTGTGCACGGGCGCGTTCGCGCTCGCGGCATGCGGCCTGCTGGACGGCAAGCGCGTCGCCACGCATTGGGAAGCGACCGATATCCTCGGGCACACCTATCCCGACGTCGAGGTCGACGCCAACGCGCTGTACGTCGAGGATGGCCGCACGTGGACGTCGGCCGGCGTCACCACCGGCATCGACATGTGCCTGGCCCTCGTCGCGCGCGACCTGGGCGACGCCGTCGCCAACGCGATCGCGCGGCGCCTCGTGCTGTATGCGCGGCGGCCTGGCTACCAGTCGCAGTTCAGCACCGTGCTGGCGGCGCAAGAAAAAGCGGATGCGCCGTTCGCCGGCCTCGTCGACTGGATCCGCGCGCACCTGGACGACCCGCTGGACGTGGCCAGCCTGGCGGACCGCGTCGGCATGTCGCCGCGCACGTTCCACCGCCGCTTCACGGACGCAATGGGCGAGACGCCGGCGCGCTTCGTCGAGACGCTGCGCCTCGACCATGCGCGCGGCCTGCTGCAGACGACGCTGGCGCTGAAGTCGGTCGCCGCGCAGACGGGCTACCCGACGCCGGCCCAGTTGTCGAAAGCGTTCGCGCGCCGCTTCGGCGTGAGCCCGGGCCTGTTCCGCGCGATGCACCGCGACGGGCCGGAGGCGCCATAAAAAAAGCCCGCATCGCGCGGGCTTTTCGGAGGGAACTGCGGGATTACTTGGCGACCGGTGCCGTCGTGTCGGCGGCGACGGTCGTGTCCTTCGCGGCTTCCTTCTTCACGGCGTGGTGCTTGGCCTTGTGCTTGTGGTGCGTCGCGTGCTTGGCGCTGGCCTTGGCGTCCTTCGCATCGGCCTTGGCGGCCTGTGCGTCGGCTTTCGCTGCCTTCACGTCGGCGTTGGCGTTCACGGTGGCGGGCGTCGCGGCCGGCGTCGTCGTGGCGGCAGGTGCCGGGGTCTGGGCGAAAGCTGCGGTGGCGAACAGGCCGGCGATCAGGGTAGCGATGGTCTTTTTCATGATGATGAGTCCTCAGAGTTTGTTTGGGGCTGGTGCACGTCGTTGCGTGTCACTTGATCCTGAAAACGCGGTCGGCTGCAGGCTTGTTGACGGGCTTTACAAACGCTTACAACCGGCCGCGCGGGCTTGATTACTGGGTGACCGGAGCGGCAGGTGCCGGCGCCGGAGCTGCTTCCGGTGCAGGGGTCGCTGCCGGTGCGGGCGCCGGCGTGGCGTCGGCAGCAGGCGCCGGGGTCGGCGTCGCTTCAGGTGCCGGTGCCGGCGTGGCCGCGGAGGTGTCGCTGGTGCCCTTCATGGTGTCGGTCTTCGCCGCATGCTTGGCCTTGTGCTTCGCGTGCTTGGCGCTGGCCTTCGCTGCCTTGGCATCGGTCTTGGCGGCCGTCGCATCGGCTTGCGCCGCCTTCATGTCGGCGGATGCCGCTTTCGTGTCGGCAGGCATTGCCTTGGTCGTGGTCTTCGATGCCTTCACGTCGGCATTGTTGACCAGCACGGCTTGCTTCGAGGCAGGCGCTGCGGGCTTCGTGGCCGGGGCGGGCGTCTGGGCGAAAGCTGCGGTGGCGAACAGGCCGGCGATCAGGGTAGCGATGGTTTTTTTCATGATGAAGGGTCCTCGAAGTTGATCGGTCATGGTGCACATCGTTCGTGTGTCACTTATGCCTTCAACGGCTGCGCCCGTCGGTCTGTTGACGCACTTTACAAACGGTTACGTCGCTGACGGATGCTTACAGGAACTGCAACAGCTTGGCGATCCGGCACGATAGCTACCAAAGAAAAAGCCCGCATCGTGCGGGCTTTCAGTGGAGCGTGAACAGATCACTTGGTCGGTGCCGGGGTCACTGCAGCAACGGTCGTTGCCTTGTGCTCAGCCTTCTTCTCGGCCTTGACATGCTTGGCATCCGCCTTCGCTTCCTTCACTTCGGCCTTGGCTTCCTTCTTGGTCTCTTTCGCGTCGGCCTTGGCTTCCTTGACGTCCGCCTTGGCATCAACCTTGGCTTCCTTCACGTCCGCTTTCGCGGTCTGCTTGGCTTCCTTGACGTCGGCCTTGGCGGCGGCTTTCGTTTCCTTCACTTGCTTGGCTTCGACCTTGGCCGCGGCCGGGGTGGCGGCAGCAGGCGCGGGCGCCTGGGCGAAGGCTGCGGTTGCGAACAGGCCGGCGATCAGGGTAGCGATGGTCTTTTTCATGATGAAGGGTCCTCAGAGTGTTTGGGGTTGGTGCACGTCGTTTTGCGTTGCACTTGATCCTGAAACGCGGCGGCAAACCCGCCTGTTGACGGGCTTTACAATCGCTTACTCTGCTGACAGATGCTTACAACTCAGCCGTTCAGCTCAGTCGTTTAGAAGTTGTAGCCGTGCCACGCGTCCTTGAAATCGAGGGCGCGCGCATCGACCACTTCCGGCCGCGCGCGCAGCCACGCGATCACGGCCTCGCGGTCTTCCACGCTGGGCGAACCGCGCTCGATGCGGGCGATCACGCCCTCCGTCTCGCTGAACGGCTCGCGGCCACCGAAGCCGCCGCCGAGCAGGCCCCGCTCTTCCAGCGCGCCGAAGAAATCGTGGATGAAGTCGTGGTACGGCTCGCCGCGCATCGGGCTGTGGAACACGAGTTCGACGTCGAAGCAGTGCTCCTGGAATTCGCCGACGCGCAGCTTCTTGCGCTGGCGGGCATTCAGGCGCCGCATGCGGCTGGTCGAACGGGGATCGCGTTTCATGGATTCTCCTTGGTTGTCATCGATTGGTCGGCCGCGTACGTCAGCCCGATCTGGCGCCGGATCTCGTCCATCAGACCCATCAGCGCCAGCGTGTCGGCATGGGTCATGCCCGGGCTTTCCACGAGGCCCGCGCGCCAGCAGCGCTGCGCCTCGACCAGCTCGTGCACATAGCCGTTGCCGAGGTAAGGCGTGGGCACGGTGCGCGAGATGCCGTCGGCACGCGCCACCGTCACCGTCTGCGTGCGGTAGAACATCGTGTTCATGCGCACGTGGCCGCGCTCGCCCGCGATCGTGAGTTCGCTCGACAGGCGCGCGCGCAGCGAGCAGCTGCACACGGACATGCCGCCGCCGCGGTGGCGCAGCAGGATGCCCGTCTGTTCGTCGACGCCCGTCGGGCCGAAGTCGGCCTGCGCCAGCACCGAATCGACGGGGCCCAGCAGCGCCATGGCGATCGACAGCACATAGACTCCCATGTCAAGCAGCGCGCCGCCGCCCAGCAGGGGATTCAGGAGGCGGTGCTCGGGGCTCACGTCGGCCTTGAATCCGAGGTCCGCGTGCAGCTGGCGCACGGTGCCGATCTCGCCCGAGTCGACGATGCGGCGCACCTCGGCCAGCGCGGGCAGGAAGCGCGTCCACATCGCCTCCATCAGGAACAGGTCGTTCGCGCGCGCGAGGGCGACGAGTTCTTCGGCCTCGCGGCGGTTGACGGTAAAGGCCTTTTCGCACAGGACGCCCTTGCCCGCCTCCAGCGCCATGCGCACGCTCTCGTAATGCACGGGAAGCGGCGTGGCGACGTAGACGAGGTCCACGTCGGCGGCATGCACGAGGTCCGCATACGAGCCGTACGGCGTCCCGCCGAATTCGCGCGTAAAGCGTTCGGCACTCGCGAGGTTGCGCGAGCCGACGCCGGCGAGCTGGCCGTCCGGCGTGTCCTTGAGTGCGGTGGCGAATGCCTTGGCAGCTTTGCCCGTGCCAAGGATGCCCCAACGTACCTTATCGGTCATGGTGTCCTCCTTCGGTATGACTGGCCGGCCGCTTGGGCCGGAACACGGTGTGGTCGAGATAAAACGCTTCGCTCTGGTCCGGCCACCAGCCCGGCACGCCCAGGACGGGCAGCGGCGTGAAGCCGGCCGTGGACAAGCCCTCGGCCGCTATTTGCTTGGACACCGCGGCATCGATCCAGTCGCGGCGCCCGGCGCGGTCGAGCGCAAAAAAATCGTCGCCGGCGAACACGACGCGCACGTGGGCCGTGATCGCCTTGCGGGGCGCGACGAGCTTTTCCATCAGCGCGTGCCCGAACAGCCACAGCTCGGCATCGCGGCCGAACAGCGCGCGCCGGTCGTACAGCGCCTCGCGCCAGCGGTGCGCGCGCAAGTCGTCGACGAGGGCGCGCCCGACGGCGCCATCGCGCACGATGAGCAGCGCCGCGTTCTCGTCGAAGATGGTGGCGGCGTCGCGCGCCGGCCCGCGCGATTTGCCGACACCCGCCTGCGCGATCTGGGCGGCCTGCAGCGCGTTCAATTCACGCTTGATGCGGGGGAAGGTCTGCCACACGAGGCCGTTGAAGAAATCGTGCAGGTTGTCGCGCGTCGGGACGCAGCCCGTCGCGCCGATGAACGCTTCGTACGCCGTGCCCTCCGGCAGCGCGGCCTGGGGCACGAAGCGGACAGGCTGGCCGTGGTCGTTGACGAGGCCGAGCCGCGCCGCATTCGCATTGAAGGCCTCGATGAACGGGCCATCGATGAGACCTTCGAAAGCGGGACGGACCGCGTCGTACCACGGCCGCGTCCAGTCGATCTCCGGGAACATCCGTTACAGCATCTTCCAGCCGATCTGTTCACCGGCGTTCAGCGGGACGAGGTCGTGCTCGCCCATCGGCACCGTCGCCGGCAGGCTCCACGTCTCGCGCGCCAGCGTGATCGTGCCTTCGTTGACGGGCAGGCCGTAGAAGGCCGGGCCGTTCAGGCTCGCGAACGCTTCCAGCTTGTCCAGTGCGCCGGCCTGTTCAAAGGCGGTGGCGTACAGCTCCATCGCATGCAGTGCCGTATAGCAGCCGGCGCAGCCGCAGCTCGATTCCTTCGTGTGCACGGCGTGCGGCGCGGAGTCGGTGCCGAGGAAGAAGCGCTCGTCGCCGCTCGTCGCCGCCGTCACCAGCGCCAGGCGGTGTTCCTCGCGCTTCAGCACGGGCAGACAGTAGTAGTGCGGACGGATGCCGCCGCGGAAGATCTCGTTGCGGTTGTACAGCAGATGGTGCGCCGTGATCGTCGCGGCGATCGGGCCCTCGGCCTCCGCCACGTATTCGGCGGCGTCCTTCGTCGTGATGTGCTCGAACACGATCGGCAGTTCCGGGAAGTCGCGGCGCAGCGGACGCATCACGCGCTCGATGAACACGGCTTCGCGGTCGAACAGGTCGATGTGCTGGTCCGTCACTTCACCGTGCGTCAGCAGCGGCATGTCCAGTTCCTGCATCACTTCCAGCGTCTTGTAGCACTTCTTCAGGTCGGTGACGCCCGCGGCGGAATTGGTCGTCGCGCCGGCCGGGTACAGTTTCACGCCGTGGATGAAGCCCGTGTCGCGGGCGCGGCGGATCTCGTCAGGTTCCGTGTTGTCAGTCAGATACAACGTCATCAGCGGCTCGAACGCCATGCCTTGCGGCAGCGCGGCCAGGATGCGGGCGCGGTATTCCGTGGCGAGCGCGGCCGTGGTGACGGGCGGCTTCAGGTTCGGCATGACGATGGCGCGGGCGAACTGGCGCGCGGTGTGCGGCAGCACGCTGGCCATCGCGGCGCCGTCGCGCAGGTGCAGGTGCCAGTCGTCGGGACGGGTGATGGTGATGGAGGCGGGGGATTCGATGGTGGACATGGCAGCTCTCGGATTGCGAACCCCGACATTTTACCTGCACGCCCCGCGTCCGGCATGCTTTCCAGGTGCGCACGATACATTGCAATACAGAACGAAAATACCCAATAAGGCTAGAATCGTCGTATCGTCAACCTGCCCGCGCAAACATGACGTTCGACACGCTCACGCTCGCCCAGCTGGCACTCATCATCGTGTTCGGCTATACGGTGCTCGGCCTCACCGGCTTCGGCTCGTCCGTGACGGCGATGCCGCTGCTCGTGCTGTTCATTCCGCTGCGCACGGCGGTGCCGTTGATGCTCGTGTTCGACCTCGTCTCGAACGTGCTGCTGGGCCTGAAGAACCGCCGCTTCATCGAAAAGCGCGAGGCGCTGCGGCTGATTCCGTTCATGGTGGCCGGCATGGCCGTCGGCGTGCTCGCGCTCGTGCACGCGCCGGAGCGCACCCTGCTCGTCGTGCTCGGCCTGTTCATCCTGACGTATTCCGCGTGGAGCCTGCTCGTGCACCGCAAGCCGCGGACGCTCGCGCCCGCATGGGCCGGGCCGTTCGGCGTCGTCGGCGGCCTGTTCACGGCATTGTTCGGCACGGGCGGGCCGTTCTACACGATCTTCCTCACGAGCCGCCTGGACGACAAGACGGTCTTGCGCGCCACGCTCAGCGGCGTGCTGTTCTTCAGCGCCGTCTCCCGCCTCGTGCTGTTCACGGGTGCGGGCCTGTACAGCCAGCCGGCGCTGCCTTTGCTGGTCGGCGTGTTGCTGCCGTTCGCGCTGGGCGGGCTGTACGTCGGCAACCGGCTGCACCAGCGGCTGCCGGCGGAGCGCATCAAGCAGGTCGTGTGGCTCGTGCTGATCGCGGGCGGAACGAGCCTCGTGTTGCGCAACCTGTGATCAGTGAATGATCCGGGCCAGGAATTCCCGCGCACGGTCGGACGCCGGCGCCGCGAAGAACGCATCTGCGGCGCCCTCCTCGACGATGCGGCCCTCGTCCATGAACACGACACGGTCCGCCACGCGGCGCGCGAAGCCCATCTCGTGCGTCACGACCATCATCGTCATGCCGTCCTGCGCGAGGCCCGTCATCACGTCGAGCACTTCGCCCACCATCTCGGGATCGAGCGCGGACGTGGGCTCGTCGAACAGCATGGCGACGGGGTCCATCGCCAGCGCCCGCGCGATCGCCACGCGCTGCTGCTGGCCGCCGGACAGCTGGGCCGGGAACTTGTCCTGGTGCGCCAGCAGGCCCACGCGGTCGAGGTATTTCAGCCCGTTCGCCGTCGCCTCGTCGCGCGAGCGTTTCAGCACCTTGACCTGCGCGAGCGTCAGGTTGTCGCGCACGGACAGGTGCGGGAACAGCTCGAAATTCTGGAACACCATGCCGATGCGCGCGCGCAGCGCGGGCAGGTGCGTGGCCGGGTCGCCGACGGACGTGCCGTCCACGTGGATCGCCCCCTGCTGGAACGGTTCGAGCCCGTTGACGGCCTTGATGAGCGTCGACTTGCCGGAACCGGACGGTCCGCACACGACCACCACCTCGCCGCGCGCCACTTGCGTGGTGCAATCGCGCAACACTTGAAAGGGCCCATACCACTTGCTGACATTGTCGATGACGATCATTGAACGTGTTTTCCAAAAATTCAGATTACTTTTCGATCGATTTTCCAAGTATTCGTGTTGCTTATTTGCCCGCCTGCGGGCGTGCTTGACAGTACCATCATCGGCAAGGATACTGCCGGGACTTGTCAATATCATCAGTACAAGATACCCGGTAACCCCCTGATCTTGCACGAGATTGTGCCATGGCATCGGAACAGGACGGACGATCTCCCCTGCGCCGCCACCCCAGAGGAAATTTATGAACAAAAGAAACCGCCTCACCACCTGGATTCTCGTGGGCCTCGTCCTCGGCATCGCCACCGGCTATGTGGCGAACACCAGCCTGGCCGACCCGAAGGGCTTCGCCGACATCATGTCGCTGGTCACCACGCTGTTCCTCCGCCTGATCAAGATGATCATCGCGCCGCTCGTGTTCTCCACGCTCGTCGTCGGCATCGCCAAGATGGGCAATGCTGCGGAAGTCGGCCGCATCGGCGTCAAGGCGCTGGGCTGGTTCATCATCGCCTCGCTCCTTTCGCTCACGCTGGGCCTGATCCTCGTGAACCTGTTCCGCCCGGGTGACGCGATGGCGCTGTCCGGCACGCTGCCGTCGACGACCGCATCGTCGGGCATCACGGCGTCCGGCCTCACGCTGAAAGACTTCATCACCCACCTGGTGCCGACGTCGATCGCCGACGGCATGGCCAAGAACGAGATCCTGCAGATCGTGATCTTCTCGATCTTCTTCGGCACGGGCGCCGCCGCCGTGGGCGCGCGCGCCACGCCGCTGATCGACGCCATCGACGGCGCCGCCCACATCATGCTGAAAGTGACGGGCTACGTGATGAACTTCGCGCCGTTCGCCGTGTTCGCGGCCGTCGCGGGTGTCGTCGCCACGAGCGGCCTGAGCGTGCTCGCCACCTACGGCAAATTCATGGGCGAGTTCTACCTCGGCATCGTGCTGCTGTGGGTCATCCTGATCACGATCGGCGTGCTGTTCGTCGGCCCGCGCCTGTTCAAGCTCCTGGGCCTGCTGCGCGAACCCACGATCCTCGCGTTCACCTGCGCATCGTCGGAAGCCGCGTATCCGAAGACCTTGGAGGGCCTGGAGCGCTTCGGCGTCAAGAACCGCCTGGCCGCGTTCGTGCTGCCGATCGGCTATTCGTTCAACCTGGACGGCTCGATGATGTACTGCACGTTCGCGTCCGTCTTCATCGCCCAGGCGTACGGCATCGAGCTGGCGCTATCCACGCAGATGACCATGATGCTCGTGCTGATGCTGACGTCGAAAGGCATGGCCGGCGTGCCGCGCGCCTCGCTCGTCGTCATCGCGGCCACGCTGAGCCAGTTCCATATTCCCGAAGCCGGCCTGCTGCTGTTGCTCGGCATCGACCACTTCCTCGACATGGGCCGCTCGGCCACGAACGTGATCGGCAACGGCATCGCCACCGCGGTCGTCGCCAAGTGGGAGGGCGATCTCACCGATCCCGCCCTTGTCGACAAGGACGTCGCCACAGCGCCGCTGCGCTGACCGGCACCCCGAACAGGCTCCTCCCAAGGAGCCTTTTTTTTACCTTCCAAAAATTGTTAAAAAAGGAGATGAAATGTTTTTAAAATCCATACGCGCCTGGTTCGCCCTGGTCCTCTTCATGCTGTGCGCAGCGACCGCGCACGCGGCGGGCCGCATGCCGAACGTGGTGATCCTCGCCACCGGCGGCACCATCGCCGGCACCGGCGCCACCAGCACGACGACGGTCGGCTACACGGCCGCCAAGGTCGGCGTCGATGACTTGATCAAGGCCGTGCCGGAACTGAAGCAGGTTGCGCACGTGACGGGCGAGCAGGTCTTCCAGATCGCCAGCGAAAACATGAGCAACGAGCACTGGCTCACGCTGGCCAAGCGCGTCAACACGCTGCTGGCCAAGCCCGACGTGGACGGTATCGTGATCACGCACGGCACCGACACGATCGAGGAGACCGCGTACTTCCTCGACCTCGTCGTCAAGAGCAAGAAGCCGGTGGTGGTGGTGGGCGCGATGCGTCCGTCGACCGCGATCTCGGCCGACGGCCCGATCAACCTGTACAACGCCGTCCTCGTCGCCGGCAGCCAGGACGCCATCGGCAAGGGTGTGCTCGTCGTGATGAACGACCAGATCAACGCCGCGCGCGACGTCAGCAAGACCAACACGACGACGACGGACACGTTCAAGGCCACGGAACTGGGCCTGCTGGGCTACGTCGTGGGCAACCAGCCGCACTTCTACCGTGCCTCGACCCGCAAGCACACCGTCGACACGGAATTCGACGTGAGCAACCTGAACGCGCTGCCGCAGGTCGACATCGCCTACACGTACGCGAACGTGGGCCCGACGGCCGTCAACGCGCTGGTCGCCGCCGGCGCCAAGGGCCTGATCCACGCGGGCGTGGGCGACGGCAGCCTGCCGAACAAGGTGCGTCCCGCGCTGTCGGCCGCGCGTGAAAAAGGCGTGGTCATCGTGCGCGCAAGCCGCGTGGGCCAGGGCATCGTGGCACGCAACGGCGAAGCCAACGACGACCAGCTGGACTTCGTCGTGGCCGACACGCTGAATCCGCAGAAGGCGCGCATCCTGCTGATGCTGGCGCTGACCAAAACGAACGACACCAAAGAGATTCAGCGGATGTTCTACACCTATTGATGCACGCATTGGTGGGCACGGGGTGCCCACCCTACGCATCAACTAAAACGGCCGCGATTGCGGCCGTTTTAGTTTGTCACACCAATTCGTAGGGTGGGCTCCCCGAGCCCACCGCAACGTATGCGTCACACCAACGCATGCCCTTTCATACGCGTCAGAATCGCCAGCGGACTCGCATCCTTGTCGTACTGGTGCATGGGCGACAACTGCAACGTGTGCTCCATCATGTACTGCCCCGCCATCACGGCGTGCGACGTCTGGTCGGAAAAGCACACCCACGCGCAGCCCGGCGGGAAGCCGAACGTGACCTGCGGCGCGTTCTTCTGGTAGTCGAGGTCCGACTTCATCGCGTCGTGCAGCTGCAGCATGATGTGGTCGTATTCGCTGCGCAGCGACTTCGTCACGTGCAGCGCATTCAGCACCTTCGCCTGCCACGCGGAATATGGCTTCACCTTCGGCAGAAAGCGGCGCGCCACGTCCTCGAACGGTTCGCCCACGCGCCACACGCGCGGCTCGCCGTCCAGGTTCACGTTGGTGAACACGCGCAGCAGGCGCTCGCCGTAGTTCGGGCGCGACGGGAACGCGTCCACGTGCATGCGGCGGTCGTCCGCGCGCCACGACTGCACGCGGTTCTGCACGACCGATGGCCGGAAGCTCGTCGCGCCGCGGCGCAGGTGTTCGCCGTAGCGCGGCACGAGGTTCGCGAGCAGGCCTTCCGCCTCGGCACGGAAGCGGCCGATCATCCCCGCCATCAACGCCTTCGTCGCATCGTCGCCGACGACGCCTTTCAAGTCGCCGCTGGCGGAAAGGCTGATGTTGCGGGTCTTGGGATCGCGGATGTCTTCGCGGAACAGCGCCAGCTCTTCCTTGTGCGGCGCGAAGCCGTGCTGTCCGAAATTGGGGAAGTACAGCACCTTGCCCGCTTCCAGCGCGGCGATCCAGGCCGGGTTGCCGTGCCCCACGTCCGCCATGTCGATCTCGACGATCTGTTTTTCCATTCTCTTCAATCCTAGTCTTGTGCCACTTCGACCGGCGGTGACGCCAGGTCCTCGTCCTGCCTTGCCTGCTGGCGGTCCCACATCTGCCGGTACAGGCCATCCGCCGCGATGAGCGACGCGTGCGTGCCCCGCTCGACGATGCGGCCGTGGTCGAGCACGAGGATCTGGTGGGCGTCGGCGATCGTCGACAGGCGGTGCGCGATGACGAGCGTCGATCTCTGCTTCGCGATTTCCTTCAACTGCGCCTGGATCGCCTGCTCGGACTTCGAATCGAGCGCCGACGTCGCTTCGTCGAAGATCAGGATCGCGGGATTCTTCAGCAGGGTGCGCGCGATGGCGACCCGCTGCTTCTCGCCGCCGGACAATTTGAGGCCGCGTTCACCCACCATTGTCGCATAGCCGTCGGGCAGCGTTTCGATGAAGTCGTGGATCGACGCGGCGCGCGCGGCCGAGATGATGTCGGCGCGGCTCGCGCCCGGGCGGCCGTACGCGATGTTGTATTCGATGGTGTCGTTGAACAGCACCGTGTCCTGCGGGACGATGCCGATCGCGTGGCGCAGCGAATCCTGCGTGACGTTCCTCACGTCCTGGCCGTCGATGCGGATGGCGCCGCCCTGCACGTCGTAGAAGCGGTACAGCAGGCGCGACAAGGTCGACTTGCCCGAGCCGCTGTGGCCCACGACGGCCGTCGTCGTGCCGGCCGGGATCGTGAAGTCGACGTCGAACAGGATCTGGCGTTTCGGGTCGTAGTTGAAGTCGACGTGCGAGAACTCGACCTTCGCGCCATGCGTCACCAATGGTTTCGCATCGGGCGAATCGGCCACTTCGCGATTCTGTTCGAGGAGGCCGAACAGGCGTTCCATGTCGGCGAGGCTCTGCTTGATCTCGCGGTAGATCACGCCGAGGAAGTTCAGCGGGATGTACAGCTGGATCATGAAGGAATTCACGAGCACGAGGTCGCCCAGGGTCATCGTCTTGTCGATCACGCCCTGCGTCGCGCGCCACAGGATCGCGGTGACGGCCGCCGCGATGATCAGCGACTGGCCGCTGTTGAGGAACGACAGCGACGTCTGCGAGCGCACGGCGGCCTGCTCGTAACGCTGCAGGCCTTCGTCGTAGCGCTGCGCCTCGTAGTCCTCGTTGCCGAAGTACTTCACCGTCTCGTAGTTGATCAGCGAATCGATCGCCTTCGTGTTCGCCTTCGAATCCAGGTCGTTCATCGTGCGGCGGAAGTGCGTGCGCCATTCCGTGACGGTGACGGTGAACGTGATGTAGGTGACGAGTGCGATCGCGGTGATGCCCGCGAACCACGCGTCGTAATGCGTGCCGAGGTAGCCCAGCACCAGCGTGATCTCGACGAGCGTGGGCAGGATCGAGAACAGCGAATACGACACGAGCGAGCTGACGCCGCGCGTGCCGCGCTCGATGTCGCGCGTCATGCCGCCCGTCTGCCGGTTCAGGTGGAAGCGCAGCGACAGCGCATGCAGGTGGCGGAACACTTTCAGCGCGATCGTGCGCACGGCGCGCTGCGTCACGCGCGCGAACAGGAATTCGCGCAGCTCCGTGAACAGCGTCGTCGAAAAGCGCAGCGCACCGTACGCGACGAGCGCACCGAGCGGCAGCACGAGCAGCGCGTGCGGATTGGAAGGGCTGATCGTCAGCGCGTCGATGAGCTTTTTCAGCACGAGCGGAACGCCCACGTTGGCCATCTTGGCGCCGACGAGGCAGATCAGTGCGGCCAGTACGCGCCACTTGTACACCCACAAATAGGGCATCAGGGTGGCGATGGTGGCCCAGTCGTTCCGTTTCGCGTTCGGGTCGAGCGCGGGCGGTGGGGTGTTCGAAGAAGAGCGTCGCATGGCAGGGCTCGAGGTTTTATGGTTCAATCGAGAGGATTGTAGCCTTTACCGAGAATTCAAGATGACCCAGCCAGTAAACCAGACCCCGTCCACCACCCGCCTGCCTGAAGGAAAGATGCCCGTGCTGCGGATGATGCCCGCCCCGTCCGATGCGAATGTCTACGGGGACGTGTTCGGCGGCTGGATCATGGCCCAGGTCGACGTCGCCGGCTCGCTGCCGGCCGTGCGCCGCGCCAATGGCCGCGTCGCCACCATCGCGGTGAATTCCTTCCTGTTCAAGAACCCCGTGTTCGTCGGCGACCTGCTGTCGTTCTACGCCGACGTCGTCAAGGTCGGCAATACGTCGATCACCGTCTACGTCGAGGTGTACGCGGAGCGCAACCGCCTGCAGACGGACGTCGTCAAGGTGACGGAAGCCACGCTGACCTATGTCGCCACGGGCCCGGACCGCAAGCCGCGCCAGTTGCCGCCGCTGGAATCGCTGATCGCGCAATAAACGCGTTGTCCCGATGACCTGGCCGCGCCGCCTGTTCCTGTTGAACGCCGCGCGGCTGGTGGCGGCTTCCACTGCGGCGTCGTCGTCGCTGCTGCTCGCCAGGCCGTCGAACGGGGCCGGCTATCCGTTCAGCCTCGGCGTCGCGTCCGGGTCACCGCTGCCCGATGCCGTGGTCCTGTGGACGCGCATCGCCTACGATCCGCTCGACGCGACGAAGACGCCGCCCCTCGCCCTCACCTTGCGCTGGGAAGTGGCGCACGACGGGGCGTTCCGCGACATCGTCGCGCAAGGTAGCGCCGTCGCGACACCGGCACTGGCGCACAGCGTGCGCGTCGACGTGCGGGGCCTGCAGCCGGCCCGCTGGTACTGGTACCGCTTCATGCTGGGCGATGCCGTCAGTCCCGTCGGCCGCACGCGCACGGCGCCCGCGCCGGACAGCATGCCGGATATGCTCAAGCTGGCCGTCGCGTCGTGCCAGCACTGGGAATTCGGCAGCTATGCGGCGCACCGCTACATCGAACAGGCGAATCCGGACCTCGTCGCCTTCCTCGGCGACTACATCTACGAATGGGGCGCGTACCGGCTGCAGCATCCGCCGCCGGGGGTACGCATCGTGCGCGAAAACGAGTCGTTCACGCTGGACGACTACCGCCGCCGCTACGCGCAGTACAAGACGGACCCCGACCTGCAAGCCGCCCACCTGGCCGCGCCGTGGATCGTCACGTGGGACGATCACGAAGTCGCGAACGACTACGCGGCCGACCGCGACGAGCGCCTCGCGCCGGATTTCTGGCTGCGCCGCGCGGCCGCCTACCAGGCGTTCTACGAACACATGCCGCTGCGCCTGCCACCTCCGAAAAGCTTCGCGAACGTCCGGATGTTCCAGCGCTACGACTGGGGACGCCTCGCGCGCTTTCACGTGCTCGACGACCGCCAGTACCGCGCCTACGAGGTGTGCCCGCACCCGGGCCACGGCGGGTCGAACTCCGTGACACCGCGCGCCTGTCCCGCCCTGCTCGATCCGCGCCGCACGATGCTCGGGCTTGAACAGGAAGCGTGGCTGCAGGCCGGGCTGGCGTCGTCGCGGGCGCGCTGGAACATTCTCGCGCAGCAGACCTTGATGGCGCAGTCGTCGCAGGTTCCGGTCACGCCAACGGAGGCCGGCCGCTTCTGGACGGACGGCTGGGATGGTTATCCGGCCGCACGCCGGCGCCTGCTCGACACGCTCGTGGACTCGCGCGCCGCGAATCCGCTCGTGCTGGGCGGCGACGTCCACACGTTCTACGCGACGGAGCTGCGGCGCGATTTCAACCGGCCCGTGTCGAAGGCCAACCCCGTCGTCGCGACGGAATTCGTCGGCACGTCCGTCACGTCGAACTCCCGTCCGCAGCAGCGCACGTCGCAATACGTGGCGATGAACCCGCACATCCGGTTCGGGCGCAGCGACAAGCGGGGTTACATGCTGATGGAAATCACGCCGCGCGAGACGCGCACGCGCTTCATGGGACTGGACGAGGTGCGCGACCCGAAGACTGTACAGCGCGAGCTGGCGGCTTTCCGGGTCGCGGATGGGAAGCCTGGGGTGGAGATGACGGTGACGTAAGGTGGGGTGTTTGATGCCCCGGGCATCAAACACCCCACCCTAGTTATGCCGGCTGCTTCTCGTCGCGCAACTCGCGCCGCAGGATCTTGCCGACGTTCGTCTTCGGCAGGCTGTCGCGGAACTCGATGAATTTCGGACGCTTGTAGCCGGTCAGCTGGTCCTTGCAATAATCCATCACCGCCTCCTTGGTGAGGGCCTTGTCCTTCTTGACGATGTACAGCTTCACGGCCTCGCCCGAATGCTGGTCCGGCACGCCCACGCACGCCACCTCGAGCACGCCCGGGTGCGAGGCGACGACGTCTTCCACTTCGTTCGGGTACACGTTGAAGCCGGAGACGAGGATCATGTCCTTCTTGCGGTCGACGATCTTGACGGCGCCCGTCTCGTTCATCACGCCGATGTCGCCCGTCTTGAAGAAGCCGTCGCGCGTCATGACCTTCGCCGTCTCGTCCGGACGCTGCCAGTAACCCGCCATCACCTGCGGACCGCGCACGGCGATCTCGCCTGCGGTGCCGAACGGGACTTCGTTGTCCGCCTCGTCGACGATACGCAGCTCCGTCGACGGCAACGGGTAGCCAATGGTGCCCGTGAATTCCTTGATGTCGCAGCGGTTGGCGGCAACCACCGGCGACGTCTCCGACAGGCCGTAGCCTTCGACAATCGGCGCGCCCGTCACCGCGAGCCACTTGTCGGCCACGACCTTCTGCACGGCCATGCCGCCGCCCGGGCACACGAGCAGGCCCGAAAAATCGAGGCTCGCGAACTCGGGATGGTTCAACAGGCCGTTGTACAGCGTGTTCACGGCCGGGAAGACGTTGACGCGGTAGTTCTTCAGTTCCTTGATGAAGCCGCCGATGTCGCGCGGGTTCGGGATCAGGATGTTGGTGCCGCCCGCACGCAGGCCCATCAGCGCGCACACGGTCAACGCATAGATGTGGTACAGCGGCAGCGCGCACACGAATTGCGGCGTATCGCCAGCCGGGATCTTCGCCAGCGTGGGCGCGAACCATGCCTCGTTCTGCAGCACGTTCGCGATCACGTTCTTGTGCTTCAGCACCGCGCCTTTCGACACGCCCGTCGTGCCGCCCGTGTACTGCAGGAAGGCGACATCTTCATGGCCGCACTCGACGGGTTTGCGCGACAGGCGCGCGCCTTCCGCCAGCATGCGCTTGAACGGCACGGCGGACGGCAGCGACCACGCCGGTACCATCTTTTTGACGGTGCGGACGACGAAGTTGACGAGCAGGCCCTTCGCGCCCAGCAGGTCGCCCATGCTGCCCACGATGACGTGCTTGAGCTTCGTGTGCGGGGCCACTTCGGCGACGGTGTGCGCGAAGTTTTCCAGCACGACGATGGCTTCCGCACCGGAGTCGTTCAGCTGGTGCTGCAGCTCGCGCGCCGTGTACAGCGGGTTCACGTTGACGATCGTGTAGCCGGCGCGCAGGATGGCGGCCATCGCCACCGGATACTGCAGCACGTTCGGGAGCATGATCGCCACGCGCGCACCGCGCTCGAGGCCGCGCTGCTGCAGCCAGGCGGCCATCGCGCCGGACAGCTTGTCCAGCTCCGCGAACGTCATGGACTTGCCCATGCACGCAAAAGCCTTGCGATTGGCGTACTTGCGGAAGGAATCCTCCAGCAGGTGCGTGAGGGAGCGGTACTGCGTCCAGTCGATCTCCGCCGGCACGCCCGCCTCGTACGACTTCAGCCAGAATTTGTCCATGTCATTGCCTCGCTAGTTCTCAATCATATAAATCGTATGCGCAAAAAAACCGCCCGGCAAACGGGCGGTTCGTACCGCGCTGTGCGTCCGGGCTATGCCGCCTGCTTTTCCTCGCGCAGTGCGCGGCGCAGGATCTTGCCGACGTTCGTCTTCGGCAGCTCGTCGCGGAATTCGATGTACTTGGGCTTCTTGTAGCCGGTGAACTCGCGCTTGCAGTAGTCCATCAGCTGGTCGGCCGTCAGGTTCGGGTCGCGGCGCACGACGAACACTTTCACGGCTTCGCCGGAATGCTCGTCCGGCACGCCGACCACCGCGCATTCCAGCACGCCCGGATGCGCCGCGATCACGGCTTCCAGCTCGTTCGGATACACGTTGAAGCCCGAGACGAGGATCATGTCCTTCTTGCGGTCGACGATCTTCACGTACCCGTTCTCGTCCATGATGCCGACGTCGCCCGACTTGAAGAAACCGTCCGCCGTCATGACCTTCGCCGTCTCGTCCGGCCGGTTCCAGTAGCCGGCCATCACCTGCGGGCCGCGGATCGCGATCTCGCCCACGCTGCCCACCGGCAGGTGCTTGCCGTCGTCGTCGACGATCGCGATGTCCGTCGACGGTACCGGCAGGCCGATCGTGCCCGTGAAACCGGCGACATCGCAGCGGTTGCACGTGGCCACGGGCGACGTCTCCGACAGGCCGTAGCCTTCGATGATGTTGGTGCCCGTGATCGCCTTCCACTTGTCGTTGACGGCCTGCTGCACGGCCATGCCGCCGCCGTTCGACACCTTCAGCGCGGTGAAGTCGACGCTGCGGAAATCGGGGTGGTTCACGAGCGCGTTGTACAGCGTGTTCACCGCGGGCAGCATGTTGATGCGGTACTTCCTGAGTTCCTTGATGAAGCCTGCGATGTCGCGCGGGTTCGGGATCAGGATGTTCAGCGCGCCCACGCGCATGCCCCACAGCGCGCACGCCGTCAACGCGAAGATGTGGTACAGGGGCAGCGCGCACACGATCGTCGGGAACGCGACGAGCGGCGGCTGGCTCATCGCCGGCTTCGACCACGCCTCCATCTGCAGCACGTTGGCGATGACGTTGCGGTGCGTGAGCGTCGCGCCTTTCGACACGCCCGTCGTGCCGCCGGTGTACTGCAGGAACGCGACGTCGCTGCCCGTGCTCTGCGCCGGCTGGAACGGCATCTTCGCGCCCTGCGCCAGCGCATCCTTGAACGGGACCATGTGCGGGATCGAGAAGTCCGGCACCATCTTCTTGATGTTGCGGACGACGAAGTTGACGAGCATGCCCTTGGCACCGCCCAGCAGTTCGCCCATGCTCGCGACGACGACGTGACGCACGGCCGTCTTGCCCAGCACCTGCTCGACGGTGTGCGCGAAGTTTTCCAGCACGATGATCGCTTCGGCGCCCGAGTCCTTCAGCTGGTGCTCCAGCTCGCGCGGCGTGTACAGCGGGTTCACGTTGACGACGGCGTAGCCGGCGCGCAGGATCGCAGCCAGCGCCACCGGGTACTGCAGCACGTTCGGCATCATGACGGCCACGCGCGCGCCTGGCTTCATCCCGCGGCTCTGCAGCCACGCCGCGAGGCGCTTCGACATGCCGTCCAGTTCACCGTACGTGAGGAATTTGTCCATGCAGACGAACGCGTTGTTCGCCGCATACTTGCGGAACGATTCCTCCAGCAGCTGCACCAACGAGCCATACTGGTCGGGATCGATTTCCGCCGGCACGCCGGGCGGATAAGCCTTGAGCCAAATCTTGTCCATCGGTGCCTCTGTCTCCAGTATCGTTATCGTTCTGAGCCCGAAAAATCGCACGGTCGTGCTGATATTACTAAACAAGATGCTATCGGGCAGCGCGCGCGGACGCAAGCACTTTTGCGCTTTTCGAACAACGACTCTATCGACGTTTGGCGCAAATGGCTACGGGCGCGTTTCACTGCGCTGCACCATCAGGGGCGCGGCCACGAGCGGCGGCACCATCGCGTTCAAGATCCGGTGACGGTCCGAGCGGTCCATCTCGGCCAGGCGTTTGACGGCGCCATAAAACTTCGGGAAGCTGCCTTCGCGTTGTAATAATGCACGGAATGCCGGGACGAAGTCTTCGTAAGTCGCGATCGACGCCAGATGGGCATTCGACAACGGCTGGTCGAAGAAGCGATCATAACCCGCATAACCGCCCCAGTTGCCCTTCAGGATCTGGTACTCGTCCTTCAGCTCCTGGAACAAACGCACCTTGACGACGCGCTTTTCGGCATCGCTGCGGTCGACGACCGCGTAGTTCTGCTCGAGCGCCTTGCGGTACTTCATCAACAGGCCAAGGAAATCCTTCTTGCGGCTGCGGTAGCGCGCATAGGCGTCGCGCATCTGCTGGTTGCCGAAACGGTCCATCCAGCGCTCGACGCCGACCTCTTCCACCGTCGACGCGAACGATTCGTTGAACTGCGAATCGCCCTGCGCATACGCGATCTGGTGCGCCAGCTCGTGGAAGATCATGCGGGCCAGTTCGCCGTCCGGGTAATTGATGAACGTCGAGATCAACGGGTCGCTGAACCAGCCCAAAGTGGAATACGCGGCCACGCCGCCGACCTCGACGTCGTCGCCCGCGTCGCGCAACTTCTTCGCATACGACTCGGCCGCCTCCTTGCTGTAGTAGCCGCGGTAGTTCACGCAGCCGGCCACGGGGAAGCACCATTGCAACGGATGCAGCGACAGCTCGGGCGTGGCGACGACGTTCCACAGCACGTATTGCCGCTTCAACGCCGCGTAGTTCTTATAGCTGTTGTTGTCGGGTAAAGCCATTTCGGCAACTGCGAAGCGGCGGATCTGGCGCGCCGTCTCGAGGCGATGGCGCAGTTTGGTACTGGTGCCGGGGTCGGCGATCCAGTCGTCGATCGGACGGGCGTCCGACAGGAGTTCAAGCTGGCCTTGGGCCGCCTGGGTGTAGTAGTTCAGCGTCGAGCAGCTGGCCAGCAGCCCCGCTGCCGTGCCTGCGATCAGCACGGAGCGGAACCACGGGGTGATTCGATTGAGTTTCATAGGTCCAGATCATGGTGCGGCGCTTTCCGATACTTTAGCAACCTGCACCAGCGTGTCGTAAAAGGTGGGCGCCCTACCCATATCGGTCAGGCGCTGGCTGGTGACTTCGTTGGCGTTCTTGCCGTCGCTGGCGAGCTTCTTCCACCAGATCGACAGGCCGACCACGAGGCCGGCCCGCGCGCGGGCGGTGACCCGGGCGCGCGCGACGAACGCGCCCCGGTCGTTGAAGATGCGCACCATCTCGCCGTCTGCGATGCCCCGGGAGGCCGCATCGACGGGATGGATGTCCAGGTGAGGTTCACCTTCCGTTGCGCGGAGGCTCTGGACATTGACAAAGGTTGAGTTGAGGAAGTTCCTGGCCGGCGGAGAAATCATCGCCAACGGATATTTCTCTGCCAGTTCGGGGTTGGATGCGACCGACTCATAGTTCGGAATATAAGTCGGCAGCGGATCGAGGCCGTCGGCCTGCATGGCCGCGGAATAAAACTCGCACTTGCCGGACGGCGTCGGGAAGCCGCCTTCGGCGAACGGCGCGGCCGGCATGTTCAGCTTTTTCCAGCCCGTGCGCTTCAGCGACGACCAGTCGAAGTGCACGGCGCGCTCATGCTTCTTGTCGAACGCCTTCGCGGCCAGTTCGTCGTCCGTCTCGTCGAACGCGGGGTCCGTAAAACCCATGCGCTTGGCGATCAGGCGGAAGATTTCCGTATTCGGTTTCGCTTCGCCCAGCGGCGCAATCGCCGCATTGTTCGCCATCATGTACAGGTGGCCATACGCAAGGTGCGCGTCGACGTGTTCCAGTTGCGTGGTGGCCGGCAGCAGAATGTCCGCGTAGTCGGCGGTGTCGGTCTGGAAGTGTTCCAGCACCACCGTGAACAAATCCTCGCGTTCGAAGCCGCGCTGCACCTGCGCCGAATCGGGCGCGATCGCGAGCGGGTTCGAGTTGTAGACGATGACGGCGTCGATCTTCGGACCGAATGCCGACGACGCCTCTTTCTGCAGGTCGGCACCGATCGTGTTCATGTTGATCGTGCGCGGGAGCTTGCCGCGCAACAGGTCCGGGCGTTGCAGCGCGACTTTATCGGCCGGGAACGTGCCCGACGTCGACAGCTGCACGCCGCCGGCTGCATGGCGCCACGCGCCCACGAGCGCGGGCAGGCACGCGATCGTGCGCACGGCCATGCCGCCGCCATGCACGCGCTGCAGGCCGTAGTTCATGCGGATCGCGACCGGCTCGCCCGCGCACGCCGTGCGTCCGTACGCGCGCGCGAGGTCCAGCACTTCATCGACCGTGATGCCGCACGTCTGCGCGGTCCTCTCCGGCGTCCATTCGGCCACGCGGTCCTTCAGTGGCGCGAAGCCGAACGTGTACTTGTCGATGTAGTCGTGGTCGAGCAGGTTCTCCTTCACGAGCACGTGCATCATGCCCAGCGCCAGCGCGGCGTCCGTGCCAGGCATCAGCGCGATGTGCTGGTGGCATTTTTCCGCCGTCAGCGAGCGATACGGATCGATGGCGATCAGCTTCGCGCCGCGGCGCTTCGCTTCCTGCAGGCGCGTCCACAGGTGCAGGTTCGACGCGATCGGATTACCGCCCCAGATCAAGACCAGCTTCGCATCCTGGAACTGTTCGGTATCCATGCCGATCGAACCACCGATCGTGTATTTGTAGCCGGTAGCGCCCGCGTTCGCGCACACGGTGCGGTCGAGCAAGGAGGCGCCGAGCGTGTGGAAGAAACGCATGGCCATCGCCTCGCCCTGCACGAGGCCCATCGTGCCGGCATAGCTGTACGGCAGGATCGCTTGCGGGTCGCGCGCGGCGATGGGTTGCAGGCGGTTCGCGATCTCGTCGAGCGCTTGCTCCCACGTGATGCGTTCGAACTTGCCTTCGCCCTTCTTGCCGACGCGGCGCATCGGGTACAGCAGGCGGTCGGGGTGGTACGTGCGTTCGACGTAACGCGAGACCTTCGTGCACAACACGCCGGCCGTCGTCGGATGATCCGGATCGCCCTTGACCTCCGTGGCCACGCCGTCCTCCACGGTCACGAGGAGCGCGCAGGTGTCGGGGCAGTCATGCGGGCAGGTGCCGCGGACGATGGTCTTGGTCATCGGATTCATCCTGAAAAACGTCGATAAACCAGCACTTTATACGATTCCAGCGGCAGCCGTGGCGACCCTGGCGTTGCACATGATGGAAGGGCTACAATAGTTCAATAGATGCATGCCCAAGAGGCATCACAGCATACGGAGAGAAACAATGAGACTGGTCGAACCTATTCTCGCTTACCAATCCGAGCTCGAAACGATCCGGCGCGACATCCACGCCCATCCCGAACTCTGCTACGAAGAACAACGTACGGCCGACGTGGTGGCCGCACGCCTCACCGATTGGGGCATCCCCGTCGTCCGCGGTCTTGGCGTGACGGGCGTCGTCGGCATCATCAAGAACGGCACCTCCGACCGCGCCATCGGCCTGCGCGCCGACATGGACGCCCTGCCGATGCAGGAACTCAACACATTTGAGCACGCGTCGCGCCATGCGGGCAAGATGCATGCTTGTGGTCATGACGGGCACACAACGATGCTGTTGGGTGCAGCCCACTATCTGTCGCAGAACCGCAACTTCGACGGCACCGTCTACCTGATTTTCCAACCGGCCGAAGAAGGCGGCGCCGGTGCGCGCCGCATGATGGACGATGGCTTGTTCGAGCGCTTCCCGATGGAAGCCGTGTACGGCATGCACAACTGGCCGGGCATCAAGGCGGGCAGCTTCGGGGTCGTCGCCGGGCCGATGATGGCATCCAGTAACGAGTTCCGCGTCGTCGTGAAGGGCAAGGGCGCGCACGCCGCGCAGCCGCACCGCGGCATCGACCCCGTGATGGTCGCCGTGCAGATCGCGCAAGGTTGGCAGACCATCATCTCGCGCGAAAAGAACCCGCTCGACACCGCGGTGCTGTCGATCACGCAGATCCACGCCGGCAGCGCGACGAACGTCATCCCCGACGAAGCCGTCATGATCGGCACGGTGCGCACGTTCTCGACAGACGTGCTGGACCTGATCGAACGGCGCATGCACGAGATCGCGAACGGCCTCGCGGCGGGTTTTAACGCCACCATCGATTTCTCGTTCAAGCGCAATTACCCGCCCCTCGTCAATCACCCTGAGCAGACGGCGTTCGCCATCGAGGCGATGCGTGCGGTGGTCGGCAGCGACAACGTCGACACGAACGTCGAACCGACGATGGGCGCCGAGGACTTCGCGTTCATGCTGCAGGAAAAGCCGGGCTGCTATGTCTTCATCGGCAACGGCGACGGCGACCATCGGCACCACGGGCACGGTCTCGGCCCGTGCCAGCTGCACAACGGCAGCTACGACTTCAACGACCACCTGCTGCCGATCGGCGCCAGCTTCTGGGCGCGATTGGTCGAGATGAGCCTGCCGTTGACATCGGCCTGATTACGGCAGCTTGTCCTCGGCCGTGCCGAGACGCTTGCCCGGGTTCATCCGCTCCAGCGCGATGAGACCGGCGGCGTGGTCGGCCGACGGGATGTCGCCTTCGATCGTTTCGTACTGCCGCGTCACCAGTTCCGTCACGGGCAAGGTAACGCCGGCAGCGCTCGCTGCGGCGAGGATGTTGCGCTGGTCCTTCAGCTGCGTCTTGACCTGGCCGCCCGGCATGAAATTCCGCTCGAGCATGCGCTGGCCGTGCACGTCCAGCACGCGGCTGCTCGCAAAGCCGCCGCGGATCGCTTCGCGCACGGCGGCCGGATCGGCGCCGGCCGCTTCCGCCAGCAACAGCGCCTCCGCGACGACGTTGATCGTGGCACCGACGATCAATTGATTGCACAACTTGGCCACCTGGCCACTGCCGACGGGGCCGACGGCTTTCGGCGTCCCCAGCACGCGCAGCACGGGCTCGGCCTGCGCATAGTCGGCCGCATCGGCGCCGGCCATGATCGCGAGCTGCCCGGCTTCCGCGCCGCCCACGCCGCCGGACACGGGCGCGTCGACGAAGCGGCACGCCTCAGCCTGCAAGCGCGCGGCGAACGCGAGGGCCTCGTCCTGGCGGGTGGAACTCATGTCGATCCACAGCGTGCCCGCCGCCAAGGCCGGCAACGCGTCGTCGATGACCTGGCCGACGACGGGTCCCGCTTCCAGGATCGAGATCACGATGGCGGCGCCGCGCACGACATCCGCCAGCTCGGCATGGGGTTCGGCCCCGGTCGCGCGCAGGGCCTCGGCCTTGGCGGCCGTGCGGTTCCACACGCGCAGGGGATAGCCAGCCTGGGCCAGCCGGGTCGCCATCGGCTTGCCCATCAGGCCGATGCCGAGAAATGCCACGGTCGGTAACGTCATTGCGTCCTCTCGAATATCCATTGATCATATTGTAACAATTGATAGGCCGACCACGCCCTTGCAACGACCTCGCTACAATAGCGGTCTTGCCGTGACCTTTCGCTTCCACGGCTCCTTTTACAGCAAAGGCAATGTTCTCCATGAAAAAAATGATGCGTTACCTGGCGGCCGTGACCGCATTGTCGGCGATGCAGGCGGGCCATGCGGCCGACGGCTTCTTCGATTCCTCGTCGACCGAAGTCGGCGGCGGCGAACACGTGCAGGTCGTCCGTCTCGCGATGCAGAAGGACTGGAACAAGAACTGGCTGCCGGCCGGCGGCTACCACCTGTCCGGCTACTGGGACGCGAACGTCGCGTACTGGCGCGCCAACCAGTGGCTCGACGTGCCGGGCAACCGCAAGAACCTGGCCGTGATCGGCATCACGCCTGTGTTCCGCTGGGAAGCGGACGACAAGCTGGGCCTCTACGCCGACGCCGGCATCGGCGCCGCGCTGTTCTCGAGCGTCTACCGCAACACGCACCGCCAGCTGTCGACGGCGTACGAATTCGCCGACCACGTGGGCGTCGGCTATGTGTTCGCCAACAAATGGGAACTGGGCGCGCGCCTGCAGCATTACTCGAACGGCGGCATCAAGCACCCGAACGGCGGCGTGAACCTGTTCATGCTGAAGGCGGCGTACCACTACTGATCGCACGTCCGGTACAAGCCGGCAAAGTCGGCATTGCGGGATTTATGTGACAATCGGGACGGGCGACGCCTGTCCCGCGCGTCGCATCAGACCATCCGATGACCGATACCGACACCATCAAGCGCTACCTCCCCTGGCTGGTCGCGGCTGCCCTGTTCATGGAGCAGCTCGACGCCACCATCGTCAACACGGCCGTCCCCAGCATCGCGGCCAGCCTGCACGTCACGCCGCTCAGCCTCAAATCCGTCGTCACGAGCTACATCCTCAGCCTCGCCGTGGGCATCCCCGTGAGCGGCTGGATGGCCGACCGCTTCGGCACGAAGCGCGTGTTCGGCACGGCGATCGCGATCTTCACCTTGGCCTCCGTGCTGTGCGGGCTGTCGCTGAACGCGCCGATGATGGTCGCGGCGCGCCTGCTGCAAGGCCTGGGCGGTGCGATGATGATGCCCGTGGGGCGGTTGTCCATCATCCGCACGTTTCCCAAGAACGAATTGCTGGGCGCAATGAACTTCGTGATCCTGCCCGCGCTGATCGGTCCGCTGCTCGGGCCGACGGTCGGCGGCCTGATCGTCCATGTGACGTCGTGGCGCGCCATTTTCTTCGTGAACGTGCCCGTCGGCCTGCTCGCGCTCTACCTCGTCTGGCGTCACATGCCGGACTATCACGGCGCCGAGCCGCGTCCGCTGGACGTGATCGGCCTGATCCTGTTCAGCTCGGGCACGGCGATCCTGTCGTGGCTGCTGGAAGTCTTCGGCGAACACACGCTCGATCCCGTCACGGCCGGCCTGATGCTGGCGCTGTCCGTCGCCCTGCTCGCGGCCTACGCCTGGCACGCGAGCCAGGCCCAGTTCCCCTTGCTGCACCTGGCGTTGTTCAAGGTGCGTACGTTCCGCCTCTCCGTGCTGGGTGGCTTCATCACGCGCCTCGGCATCGGCGGCTTGCCATTCCTGCTGCCGCTGCTGTACCAGCTGGGCTTGAAGCTGGCGCCGTGGCAATCGGGCTTGCTGATGATGCCGACCGCGGCCGCCGCGATGGGCATGAAGCTGATCGCGCCGAAAGTGCTCGCGCGCTTCGGCTATCGCCAGGTGCTGGTGGTCAACACGATCTGCATCGGCCTGACGATCGGGCTCTTTTCGCTCGTCGGCGCGGCCACGCCGTGGTATGCGATCGCCGGCATCGGCCTGCTGCAGGGCTTCTTCAACTCGTTGCAATTCTCGAGCATGAACACGCTCGCGTATGCCGACGTCGAATCGAAGGACTCCAGCATGGCCAGCACGATCGCGTCGTCGTTCCAGCAACTGTCGATGAGCTTCGGCCTCGCCACCGGCTCGCTCGTGACGGCGTGGTTCCTGGGCCGCGTGCCGCAGACGGACCAGGTGATGGTCACCAAGGCGCTGCACCACGCGTTCCTCACGCTGGCCGTGATGACGATGTTGTCGTCGATCGTCTTCGCCCGTCTGCGCCGCGGGGATGGCGAAAGCATCACGCGGAGCAAGACGGCGACGGCCGTCGCCCAGGACCCGGCGCCGCTGTCCCAGGCGTGAACCGCGTCACTGCGTCAACGTGATGCGCGCGCGGTTCGGGTCCGCGTTGATGCTCGTCTCGCTGAACGGCAACGTCGTCCACTCCTTGCGCGAGTACGGCCCCAGCTGGTCGGCGTAATACGGCGAGGTCGGGTCCGTCGACTGGCCATACACGAGCATCGCCTGCGCGACGGGGCCGGCATCGTCGAACGTCACCGTCTGCACATAGCTCGTGCCCCAATAGACGTTGTTGTAGCCGGTGGCCGTCAGGCCCGTGCTCATCCGCAGCGAATTGTACGAACCATCGATGTCGCCCATGCCGCCGTGCAGCGGCGTGCGCACGCCGTTGCGCGTCTCGCCCTGGTAATCGCCCAGCCTGCCGTCGAGCGGGATGTTCAGCGATTGCAGCAGCGACGCCGCGTTCTTCAGCGCCGTGAACATGGCCGGCAGCGCGGCGGGCGCCACGCCGTTGGGCGTGTGCACGGGATCGGTCGGGTCGAGCGGCACTTTCCACTTGTTCGGGATCTGCGATGCCGCGCTCCAGAACTCGCGGAACAGCACGGCGCCGCGGCTGTCGAGGTTCGCGTGGCGATCCCACGCGGCGAGCGCGGCACAGGCCTGGACGACGGTCGCATCGTCGGCCGGGCACGCGGCCAGCAGGTCCGGCAGCACGAGCTCGGCGGCGTAGATGCGATCGGCGAATACGAGCGTCTGCAGGTCGGACAGCTGGAATTGATGGCCCTGCTGGGCCAGCTCCTCAAACTGGATGAAGCCGATCCGCGTGCGCAGGCGCTGCTCGACGCCGACCTTGCCGTACAGCGGCGAATACCCCAGCGGCGGCGGTCCTGTGAGCAGGGAGCGGGCATTGGTCAGCCAATAACTGTCGTTCGAGTTGCCGACGTAGTCCGTGCGCAGCATCGATGGCGCATTGGCGGGCGAGAAAATGCCGGGCGGCGTATTCGCGTCCTGGCCCCACGCGCACGCGCTGCGCGCGCCGTCGAACAGCACGAGGGCGGGCAGCAGCAGGCAGTTGCCGGCGAACTTGTCCGTCGTGACGCGGGGCACGACGCTCGCATCCGCATACAGCGCGTTGCCGGCGCGATCGGCCGCGACGGTATTCACCCACGGCAGGCCGACCACGGCATCCAGCGACGACTTGAGCGCCTGCACGCTCGTCGCCGTGCCGATTCCCAGCCATTGCTCGAGCATGCGCGTGTTGCCGCGGTTCGGGTCCGCCAGCACGTACGCGGTCGTGCTGGTCCACGTCAGCCCCGCTTCCGGCTTGACGATCACGGCACCCTGCTTGCTGAAGTAGAACGTCTTGCTGTGCTTGGCTGTCGTCCCATCCGCCATCAGGACGTCGACCGACACCGTCTTCGACGTCATCTTGTTCTTCTCGCCGTCGATCAGGTACGTGGTGCCCGTCGAATCGCCGGGATCGAGCGCGAGCTTGAACGTCGTGAAGTGCGTGGCCGCCGTGACGGTGTGCGACCACGCCACGTCCTTGTTGAAACCGATGACGACAGCCGGCATGCCGCCCAGCGTGACGCCCATGACGTCGTAGCGGCCGGGCACCGTCAGGTGGGCCTGGTAGAAGCGGTCGGTACTCGCCCAGGGGAAGTGCGGGTTGCCGAGCAGGAGGCCATGGCCGTTGGCCGACAGGTCCTTGCCGACAGCCAGCGCATTGCTGCCGAAGCCCTGGTGTACGACCTTGTCGAGCCGCGCGAGCAGGAAGGCGGGATCGAGCTTGCGCTGCGGCCCACGCGCGGCGACCGTCGCGTTCGCGTCACGCGCGCCGGCCACGACTTCCTTCGCGAACACCTCGCCCGATGCATGCAGCGCTTTCTCGGCCAGCACGAGATACATGTCCTCGACCGTCATCGGCTTGACCCATTTGGCGCCGTTGCAGGCGGCCGGAAATTTGCCGGCGTTCTCCTTCAGGTAGCGGTTGTAGCCGGCGACATAGCCTTCGAGCAGGTCACGCGGCTCTTTGGCGCCTGCCGCGTAACTGGCGCGCAGTTGGTCGACGTCGAGATAGCCTTTGAAAAAGAAATCGCTGTCCTCGTTCTTGAGGTCCATGAAGCCGCTGGCGGCGCCGTATTCGTCGCCTTTGCGCGCGGTGGCGTGGGCGTCGCCACCAAAATATTGCGAACGTTCGCCCCGTACGGTCAACAGCGTATCGGCAAACATGCACAGATTGTCCTGCGCGTACGCGTACGCGATGCCGTAGCCGAGACTGCGGAAATCGGCCGCCTTGACGTGGACGACGCCGTGCGTCGTGCGGGTGACTTCGGCACTGAATTGCGGGGGTGGCGTGGTTGCGGTGCCGCGGGTGTGCGGGCCGCACGCGGCCAGGATAGCGCCCATGGCCGCGGTGACGACCAGGCGGCTGGCAGAAATACGATGAGGGTACATGCTGCTCCTTGAAGTAGAAAAAGCCGATGGCCTGCGCATTGGCAAGCCGTCAGGGTATGACAACGCATGCTAGCCCTTTTTGCTTTTGCTACAACTATTGGAATATCAGCTTGTCAGGTTCCGATTTTTCCGATTTAAATCGCGCTTTGCGGCATCGCCGAAAAGCAAAAAGCCCGCTCAGTCTTAACTGAGCGGGCTTCTGCGAATAACTAGCCTGACGATAACCTACTTTCACACTGGTTGCAGCACTATCATCGGCGCAAAGTCGTTTCACGGTCCTGT
>Ga0209563_100161_pt1 | contig 57863 bp, 51 predicted proteins | sample AraplaCvi_mMF_r2_FD_184271 | JGI IMG/M metagenome (GOLD analysis project Ga0209563, IMG submission 184271) | Arabidopsis root microbial communities from North Carolina, USA - plate scrape CL_Cvi_mMF_r2 (SPAdes) (version 2) | ecosystem: Host-associated > Plants > Roots > Endosphere | place: USA... | reverse complement strand
GTCATAGATGCTTATGTCTTCACCAAACGGATGTTCACCAAGCGGTTGAATATCTTCGCTGACTCGCGTCAGCTTTTTATATTCGTCTTCAGGCACTACCGATTGGGCATGTGTCATACAAGACATCACCGCGAGTGCAACCCACGCAAGTGCACGCGCACTTGCCAGCCCATATCCTGGCTTCGACTGCATATTCGATTCCCTGTTTATTGTCTGAGGCTGAGCTCAAACGTGCCTTACGGCAGCGAGGCGCCTCAATGCGGCGCTTAGGTGCAGCGATCTTGAGTGGTCCACCCGGGTCTAGCTAGGCGCGCATGTGACAGGCTTCCTGCCTTTAAGGTCAAGGTAAGACCCGTGTTCGAGCAGGCGGATGGAGCGATTCATCCATGCTGACATGCGAAACGAAAAAGTCCTTTCCATTGTTCCCTCAATCCCAAATGACACCTTCGACACGCGTCCGCGCACCGATCGCCAGCGGCAAGTTCATTGCGAACCTGCAAGATGGCGTCAGCGTATTTCGGTTTGCTTGAATTCCCCAGCCCGGCGCATTGGCAGGGTTGTTTATTAATTGAGCAGAATGCGAAGGAAAAGTCAATGCGCAAAGGCAACCGTGCAGCGATGCGATGATTCGCACGTTTTGCGACAGATACAGATCATGATGCCCTGGCATGGGGACCTGTCAAGAGGTCATGCTCATGAACGTCGATACACGGGAAAACGATCTACTTGATCGAGGCCGGTACCTCAGCTACATGCGTTACTACGCAACAAGCGAAGGGGTAACGGACAGGAACGGATATGCCCCTGCTCGTAGATGCATCAGAAGCAACCTTATCGGCCTTGATGGGAAAGCGCTCGATGCAACGCGCTGCAAGCCAAGGCGCCGCTGAAATCCAAGTCGTCATAGACCGATTGATCGGAGAGGCAACCGGGTCGCCCACCATCGTTCTGGAAGGTATCGCTGCCACAAATGCCCTAACCTTAGCCATTGAACATGTTGATGCGACGCTTCGTCGATGGGCTACTGTTTATTCGCCGATCCAGTGGCTTTGGATGTTGCGCCGAATACCTAACTTTGTGTTTGAAGGAAGCCTTCCAAGTACATTGCCCTACGATCTGACCCTTGCAACCGTGCTCACGGGCGATTCAATGACGCGAGGAGGAGGGCGCCTTGCAGATCGACAGCTGATCTATCAGACGCGAGAGCTTGATGCGCAGCGCGTATGGCGCTTTTGTGCCGGCGTGCGATATCTCTCGCACTTACACCAAGCATACCGGTGGGCTAGCAAAGGGGCACCGATTCACTTTCTTCGACGTATGCCCTCGCGCCCTGAACCATCGGAAGCGCTTCGCGAAGCGGTCGAGCTTTACGACTTACGCATGTGTGACAGCGCTATGTTTCTCGCTCACTCGGGCACTATTCCTCATAAGCTAGAAGACGGTGGTAACGGCACCGCAATAAGGGGAATTTTCCAAATAGACCCTATTGAAATACCTGTTCCAGATCTACCAGGAGCCGCCATTCAACAAGTTGAGGTCGTAGCACGATTTGTTCCCGATGAAGTTGACTTAGCGCAGTTCATTGCAATGCTCCTTCATAACGAAGCGCTGCAGCAACCTTCCAGGTTAAGGGAGATCGCTGCGCTTTGCTGCCTACTTTCTTCACTGTATGACTTGATTTGGCAGCATCGTATGGCGACAGGGGTTTTGCAACGAGGTTACCTCTTGTGGAGGCACGAGCGATTAAAAGAAGCACTGACGCAAGCCTTTTCGAGACTCCCTGTGACGTTCCAGCAGCTGGCCAATCGGTCCGGCATCACTTCCGCTGATGCGTGGGCGCGCGAGCTTGAAATGATGCGCGGCGCAACGTGGCCGCTCGCACCAGGCCCCATCCTACGCAGAGATGGTGGTGCAGTCCTGTTGGACCTTCATTTCGCAACAATGCGTCTAAACACAATCATGGGCGAGCTACCGCAGCAAGGTGCCGCAGCAAACGAGCGCGCGCAAAGCTTTGAAATGCGGGTACAAACAGCAATTGATGCCTCAGCGTGGCGTCCAGAGATGGCACTAGGTAGTTTCCGTGGAAGAACGCTACGCCTGCATGGAAAAAATTTTACCGACGTTGACGCGATTGGCGTTTGCGCTCATCAATTGTTGCTAGTGTCATGCAAGAGCACGCTTTACTCGCCACAGTATGATGCGGGTAATTTCAATGCCATCCGCAATAGGGCCGACTTGTTGACCAGTGCTGTCAACGACTGGAATCAAAAGATCATCTCGCTCCGAGCGCAACCTGTCGGCGACAACTTTAACTTCTCACGATTCAAGAACATTGTCGGCGTTGTTTGTACGCCGCTTCCTGTCTTCGTACCTTCGGAGCTCACCGCCACAATGCAGCCGGAAAATCTCGGTCCCGCATGCAGCTTTCGCGAATTGGAGCAATGGATTTCTAGAGGTCAGACATCATGAAAAGAATCGTCCACTCGGTTCAAAGTCCCGATGGAAAAAGATATTCAACGTACTTTCAAACTGATGTTTCGACAAGGGACTCCTGGGCCAGTGTGCTGTCGAAATGGCACCTGAAACCCGATCATTTCACCTGCCAATGCTCGGGGCACGGGGACCGCTCCCTACATATACGACGATTACCTACCGGAGCGTATACGTTGGTTAAAAATGACGATACCGGACCGAATCACGACGTTGATTGCCGCTTCTATGGTGCTTCTCTGGCCGAAAACATTCGCGCTGCGTATCAGGATGGCGTCCTCGTAGAGGAGGCCAATGGAAATCTTCGCATCCGTTTGCAATATGGGCGTAGCCTAGCGGAGCCATCCACGAATCCAAGCCCTCCGGCGACAAACTCCATCGGGGGCACAACCGGCAAAGCGCGGCAAGCCGCGATGACCCTGCGTGGCCTCTTGGACGTGTTATGGATGCAGGCTGGGTTGAATCAGAACAAGCCGAGCTGGAAAGCGGCTCGTGGGAACATTGCATCCGTCAATGGCCGCCTGCTGGTTGCCGCCGAAAGTATTATGTGGGGTAGAAGCGCGCTCCTAAAGAACTTGGTTGTCGGTAGTGCGCCTCCTCGCGGCGGCCTTGCAAAGCACAATGAGAGCGTCCAAACGTCCCTGAAGAAGAACCGCCACCGGGGCATCGTCATTGGACTTTTGAAGTCATTTGATGAAAAACTTTTTGCCGCTAACCAACAGGTGCCGATCGATGGTTCTAGCTGCATAGTGCCAGTCATGCCACGAGACATCTATGAGAGAACGAATGTCAGTTTTTGGCGTGAAATAGCCGCCTGGAAGAAAGGCTCGCCTACGTACGTGGCGATGTGCGTTGAGCCGAGCGCAAATGGGCGAGATTTTGTTCTTCTGCAGATGGTGCTGATGCGGGTGAGTCCACGTTTTATACCGCTCGATTCGGGCTATGAAGCTGATGTCGAGGAAGTGCTTGCCGATCAAGGGCGCTGGTTTGATAAACCATTGCGCTTTGATGCTCACCATGACTTGGTACTGCCGGATTTCCGATTGCTTGATCACAACCGCAACAAGCCATTTCCCATGGAGGTGTTTGGGCGAAACGACATCGACTATGTGGCCCGAATGAACGAGAAAGTCGCCTACTATGACCAGGCTTATGGAGCGACAGGTTGGTGGCGCTGGCACGCATTGATAGATCCGATGATGCCGGATCTACCTGCGAAAGGTCCCTGAATCCGTTGGTATTCGATATCGAATGTCTCTTGGGTGTGGTATCAGCGATTTCGGTGCGACACTATCGATTTCGACCACGCGACGATGACGAGCTGATCAGAGCTATTGAAGCCTATCTGAAGGACAACCCATGTCATGGCTTTGATCATCCCTTCAACCAGGCGCCACGACTGAGCTGCTTCGGCAAAACCCGTAGCTGGCGTGTCTATATGTCCCTGAAGTTGAATCTGCCTCGTCGACGCAAGCGGCGCTTAAGGTGTAGATCAAAGTTCACAACATTGTCATCAAGCCATTCGTTTAAGCGATTTTCCACAGTCAACTGAGGATAGATTTCTGCATGGGCCTGAAGAATCGAATCAAGATCATGCGAGAAGCCCGCGGATGGTCTCTCGAAATGCTCGCCTTACAGAGCAACACAACGAACCAACAGATCAGTGCGCTTGAAATGGGTAAGCGCCGTCTCACCGTAGATTGGTTGATTCGCCTCAGCGATGCTTTAGATTGCCATCCTTGGGAACTGGTTGATCACGTATTGCCGAAGCCTCCGGAGTCACATGAAGTTGTCCTTCTTGAACGCTTCCGTGGCCTTTCTGAAGACCAGCAACGTGCCGTTCTCGAACTCCTTGGTACTTTTTCAAAGCAGCTGCCCTCGCGTCGTCTTCACAGCAGAAGGAAAATTACACGGGCGTAGCGACTTTTAGAAATGATGGAAAGTATTGACATTTTCCGCCAATTATTCTAAACACATTTTCTCCGCACAGTTCGCAGTAGGCCTGCTATGGGCATACGAGGGCTAGGGGTAACACGTGCCAACGAGGGTGAACCCACTCCCGTCGCCCAATATGTGCGGATGTCGACCGATCATCAGCGGTACTCCACGGAGAACCAGCGTGATGCTATTGCTACCTATGCCGCTGAGCACGGCATGGTTGTTATCAGAACGTATATCGATGAAGGCAAGAGCGGTCTTCACCTAGATGGTCGTGACGCCTTGCAGCGCCTGATCCGTGATGTCGAATCCGGATCGATCGATTTCGAGGGCATATTGGTCTACGACGTCAGTCGTTGGGGCCGCTTCCAGGACGCTGACGAGAGTGCCTATTACGAGTATCTCTGCCGTCGTGCCGGCGTCCGCGTCGAGTATTGTGCCGAGCCTTTCGATAACGACGGCAGCCCTTCCGCGGTCATCATTAAGAACGTCAAACGATTGATGGCGGGCGAGTACAGCCGTGAACTTTCCAATAAAGTGTTTGCAGGACAATGCCGGCTCATTGAGCTTGGTTTTCGGCAGGGCGGTCCAGCGGGTTTTGGTCTTCGCCGACAGCTCCTTGATGGCGAACGTCATCCCAAGGGACTTCTCCGCCAGGGTGAACAAAAGAGCCTTCAAACGGACCGCGTCATTCTAGTTCCTGGCCCGGGCGAAGAATTGGCGGTGGTACAACGAATCTATCGCCGCTTCGTCCAGAGTCGTATCAATGAACGCGCCATTGCCGAGGAACTGAATGCTGACGGCATTTTGACCGACCAACAGCGGCTCTGGACCAGAGCAATGGTTCACCAGGTCCTGACGAACGAGAAGTACATCGGCAATAACGTATACAACCGGACCTCGTTCAAACTGAAGCAGCGCCATGTCCGTAACAGTCCGGACAAGTGGATACGTAAGGAGGCGGCGTTCGAGCCGGTTGTTTCAACGGAACTCTTCATCAGGGCTCGGGAGATTATCACCGAGCGGTCTCGGCGCCTGGATGATGAGACGATGCTCAAGATGCTCCGCAATCTCTATGAGCGAAGTGGAATTCTTTCGGGCATGTTGATCGACGAACAGGGCGACATGCCCTCAAGCACCGCCTATCAGGCACGATTTGGAGGCCTGCTACGCGCCTACGAGCTCATTGGCTTCTGCCCCATGCGGGACTTCAGCTACTTGCGCATCAATCAGCGGCTGAGGGAGCGACACCCGGAAATGCTACGTACCGTGCGTGTTGGGCTTGAAGATGTCGGGGCTGAAGTCACAGAAGATCCTGGTACCCAACTTCTTACCGTCAACGATGAGTTTACGGTGTCGCTGGTTATTGCCCGATGCCTGCAAATGCCCAGTGGATTCTATCGTTGGCGCATTCGCTTCGATACGAGCCTTTCACCTGATCTGACGGTGGCGGCGCGCATGGCGTCGGACCATCAACGCGTGCTGGACTACTACCTCTTTCCGCACATCGATCTTCCTTTCCCTGCCGTCAAGCTCGCGGAAGAAAACAACGACTTTTCACTGGACACCTACCGCTTCGACACGTTGGAGCCGCTTTATGCGCTCGCAGCGCGTGTGTCCTGGAGTGAAGTCGCGTAGCTCTGAAGGGGATGAAATATGAGCCAGATAGTGATGATTCCAACGAATCAGATCCATGTTCTCAACCCTCGGGTCCGCAACCGGCGACAACACCAGGAAATCATTCAAAACATCGCTAATATTGGGTTGAAGCGGCCCATCACAGTGAGTAAGCGCGCAACGCCGCTTGGAATGGCCCAATACGATCTGGTGTGCGGACAAGGACGGCTAGAGGCCTTTCAACAACTAGGCTACAAGGAAATACCCGCCTTCATCATTGATGCGAGTGAAGGCGATTGCATGGTGATGAGTCTGGTTGAAAACATTGCGAGGCGCCAACACACGACCATGGAACTCGTCAGAGAAATAGGTAGTCTTCATGGGCGAGGGTATAACGATCAACAAATTGCTGACAAAGTCGGCCTTACCGTTAGCTGGATCAACATGCTGGTCGGCCTTCTGGAGCGCGGTGAGGAGCGGCTTATTACCGCTGTAGAAATGGGCCTCATTCCTATCAGTCTTGCAGTCGACTTCGCCCGCAGCGATGACGCTGGTATCCAGGAAGCCCTGGCAGATGCTTACGCCAATGGACTCAGGGGCAAAAAACTCGTTGCGATCAGACGCATCCTCGATCAGCGCGCCCGTCGGGGAAAAGCGGCTCGCCATGATCCACTAAGGCATCGAACAAGTCCCAAACTTACTGCCGAGCGACTCAGGCGCATTTACGAGCGCGAGGTAGAAAAACAGGCATTCTTAGCGAAGAAGGCCGAGTTTTCGCACAGTAAACTGATGTTTGTGGTGCAAGCCATGCGGAATCTTCGAAATGACGAGAGCTTCGTCTCCCTTCTTCGCCAAGAGGGTTTGTACACGATGCCACTCGCCTTGGCGGAAAAGATGACATTGGGAGGAGCCGAATGAACCGAAAATCGCCTTCGGACTCGTTCACGTCAATGTTTCTTGGGTTTGAACAAAAGACTCGAACGATACCGATTGAATCCATCATCCCGACGAAAATTCTCAAACCTGAAATCAAACTTACGAGCAAGTATAGGCAGATTGTCTCTTCGATCGAGGTGGTCGGGGTCATTGAAATGCCCGCGGTCGTGGCTAGCCGAGATAAGCCTGACACGTATTTCCTGTTGGATGGACTTCTGCGAATAGAGGCCCTTAAGGATCAGGGCAAGACGGAGGTGGAGTGCCTCGTCGCGACAGATGACGAAGCGTACACCTACAACAAACAGCTCAACCGGCTCGCTGCCATTCAAGAACACAGGATGATCGTCCACGCCATCGAGCGAGGAGCTTCCGAAGAACTCATAGCAAAAGCGTTGAATGTTAATCCTTCATCCATCCGACAACGCTCACACCTTCTTGATGGCATATGCGAAGAAGTATCTAGCTTGCTCGAAGACAAGCATTGCCCCCTTGTCATCTTTGAACTACTAAAGCAGATGAAGCCCATAAGGCAGATAGAAGCCGCAGAGCTTATGGTTGGTCAGGGTAATTACACCGCGGGATTTGCCAGGGCCATCCTTGCTGCCACACCAGAAGATCATCTTGTCGTTTCTCGAAGGAAAGCTCAAAACGTTGGAGAAATAACGCGAGAGCAAATAGCACGTCTTGAACGCGAACTTTCGGCCATCCAGCAACGGACGCGCTGTGTGGAAGAAAATTATGGTGCTGACAATTTGACCTTAACAGTGACTAAGACCTATCTGGCAAAGCTTCTCAGTCGATCCTTGATAGCAGGATGGTTAAACGAAAATCGTCCTGATTATCTTGTTGAGTTTCAGTCCATTGCGGAGATCTCATCTCTTGTATAGCAATGCACATTGACTTGAACTTTCCCTCGGTATGCCGACACGCATCACAATCCCCTGTGGTGGTAATACTGGGGGTGAAATGTTGCTGCCGCTGTTTAGCGCTGTTGAACGTGCTAATTTGGGCCGTCCCTTATTCTGGTTCTGTCTTCGTCGCTGCTAGCGCTGTTCACGATTCTGGACAGTTAGCTGGTCAGCGGTTGATTCAGCTCTAAATTATTCCTTGTCATCCAGATTATGCTGGAAAAGGGCTGGATAGCCGTAGCTGATCACCTTACCTATTAGCCTTTGTATTGGATGACAAAACCGTTCGGATCGTTGGCTTCATATCGTAGACTTTCGATACCAAGATCCTTCCCACGTTGCAATAACTGCAGGTAAGACCCACAAGCCGCTCAGACCAATGTGGAGTGGGTAATTTGTACCCAAATTCGTTGTTCATATTGGTGAAAATATTGTCAAAGTTGGTTGTAAACCCTAGCGATGGCTCTGACGAGTCGTTCGGAACATGGTCACGCTATCGCTGCTGCGGCGGAATCGGGTAGGTCGCCCACACCCGCATAAAGACTCACGCCCGCTTAGGCAAACACGTGGCATTTCACAAATGTCCCCAGGGCCGTTAAATTGGCGCTACGAGTTGCCGATGATCTTTAGTGGACCGGTCCTTATGCACCGGAGTGGCGTAGCTACACAATGCCCTCCTTACACGATCTAATCCGAGGGATAAAGTCAAGGACGAATTCGAACTGGAACAGGGGGAGGGCGTGGGAAAGCCGTATTCGCAGGAGCTGGACGCGTTCCCGGCCACATATGCATGGGCGGGACGTCAAGACGTCACAAATCTAGGTCGTTTCCTAGGGCGCTGGAGTGGCGATCACGTTGCTGTCGTTGGCTCAGGTGGTTCGTATTCGGCCGCGAAGATCGTTGCCTTGTTCCGCGAACTGGCACATCACGCAGTCACCACAGCGCACACCCCGCTAGAGTTCATTTCTCTCGTTGGCCGTCTATCGCCACGTATATTTTTTCTTTCAGCTGAAGGTAAGAACAAAGATATTCTCGCCGGCTTGTCTGCGGCTGCGAACGCAGATCTAGCGGCGTGCGCGCTGACGCTTACGTTGGTAAATCCACTCGTTGCAGTGTCGGAAAAAACAGGGACACCACGCGTTTTTCCTTTTGATATGGATTGGATCAAAGATGGTTACCTGGCGACCAATTCGTTGCTAGCAACCGTGCTTCTTTTGTACCGCGTGTTCTTCGGCGACGAGGACTTTCAGCGTGAACTTGGGCCGCTGTTTTCAAGTGAGAGATTGAACGCGCGAAGAGCGCACATTGGGATATTTCGAGACGCAGTAGAGCCCGATACGGGAGCGTTGTTAGTGCTTCACTCCGCTGAGGCATCGCCATTTGCGGTGGATTTGGCATCAAAACTTGTAGAAGCAGCGCTCATGCCTGTTCAGGTGGCGGATTTGCGGCAGTTCGCTCACGGCCAACATCTCCAATTGGCTAATCCCGCAACTTCACCGGTCGTGATCATTGCTTACGCGAAAGCAGAGCGACAACTTGCCCTGGCAACACGAGATCTACTTCCCTCTACCGTAGCCGCGACTTGTCTTGAGATAGAAGGGGCAACAGGACAAGATATCGCGGTCGCAGGACTAATCGACGCTATGTTCCTTGCCGAAGCGATTGCGTCACATGCTTCCTACGACATTGGCAATCCCGACGTTCCTGACTTCGGTCGCGCAATCCATCAACTTGATCCGCGGGCACAGATCGGGGCGCGTGCAATTTCAATACCCTTTCTCGACCGAGCTGCGCGCCGCAAAGGTCAAGCGGGGCCATCTCCCTCATCGCGGGTAAGTGTACGGGTGCAGCAAGCGGCGAGCGACTATTTGAAGCGACTTACATCCGCATCCATCAAGGCGGTCGTTTGCGATTTTGATGGCACGCTATGCCGTGCTGAAGATCGCTTTGACCCCATGGGCGGAACGCTGGCGGCACTATTGTCGAACCTGGTGCGCAGCGGCTTGAAGGTCGCAATAGCCACAGGACGAGGCGGGTCCCTGCAAGAAACGGTCGCTGCATCAATCGATACGGAACTTCTACCTCAGATCACAGTGGGTTACTACAGCGGGGCCCTTATCACCACCTTAGGCCAGGTGATTGACCCCCCGGCCGGAAATGAAGAGTTCGGAGAGCTGGCAGCCTGGCTCGAGAACACAGTCTACAGCGACCTTTGTAAATCACTAAGTGATGCTGCGCGGTTGGGCCAATTTACCGTGCGGGTGCGCGGGCCAGCACAGTCAGCAAAATTGCTTACGACGGTTCGTGCATGGATTAACCGTACACATCGAAAAACCTGGAGAGCATACGCTTCGGGACATTCCGTTGATGTCTTAGATGACAAAACATCGAAGCGGCTTGTCGTTGAGCACATGGCACGAACGTTTGGCTTGGATCCGCTTACAGAAATCCTACGCATTGGGGACTGTGGTCACGAAGACGGGAATGACTATGAGTTACTTAGCGAGGGCCTTAGTCTGAGCTGCGACAGTGTTTCTGGCGACCTAGACACATGCTGGAACTACGGTCCGAAAGGCAACAATCAAGCGGAAACCACAATCGCTTACCTGCGATCCTTGATACCCGGAAGTGACGGATTCCGCCTGTCGGAATCAATGCTGCTCGCTCATGACGAGGTGGTATCGTGAATAAGGATTTAGCTTACAGACTTATCGCAGACCAGCTTGGTTGGACGGACGCGGAACTCGCCAGCGAGTTCACCGAGCTGCAAATGATGATTACCCACAAGTACGACCGGTACCATGGATTTCAACCAGCCACACGCTTTCACGTTTCGCTTCTCGGTTGGTTGAGTCAATTCGATGATATCGAGAAGAAAAAGGTCTGCTATCGGCTACTCAAAGAACGATTGATATACGTCAGCCAAGTCGAGATGCACCATCTCGTAAGTCTAATGATGCCTATCTTGGACCGCTACGCGCGCAGACGCGTCGCTAATGAGCTAGCGATTCCATTCTATAGAACGTGGGACGATGAAAAAGCAAAGATCCGGCTAAAACTAATGCAAGACCGGACTTTGTATGTAGGGCTTAGTGACGGTGCAAGGATGGACGTTTTTCGTCGTTACAACGAAGGTGTCGTGTCGAACGAACAGGTCATTGCGTTCAGTGAGATCAGCGACGACAAATGGGTAAGCCTAAATAAAGAGCTCAAGGATACGTTGGGGTCGGTAAAAGAGAATCCGCAATTTGAGGTTGTTTGCTTAATTGATGACTTTGCCGGATCCGGTTCATCACTCTTGCGTTGGGATGAAGATAAGAAGGAATGGGCGGGGAAAATTGCCAAGTTCCATAAGGCAAACAAGGACCGGGTCGGCGATGGGAAGATGCTATCGAAAGACTGCATCCTGCACGCTCACCATCACTTGGCTTCCACTAAGGCTAAAGAGCAAATCGAAGGGACGCTTGCGGACTTCGCCAGAGATCACTCTGAATTCAAGTACGAGGCGACTTACTCGCATGTTCTTCCCAGCAGCATCGTCATCAACGACTCTGACCAAGATGCAGGCCTAGTGAATCTTCTAACGACCTGGTATGACGCAGGCATCGAAGATAAGCACACCGGAAAGGACATTTGGTATGGATACAAGCAGTGCGGCCTGCCCCTGATTCTCGAGCACAACACACCCAACAACTCCGTGGCCCTCCTTTGGGCGACATCAAAAGTTGGTGGCAACCCGGAAATGAAACCGCTCTTCGCGCGCCGTAAACGGCACTCTAGCCATGGATAACCCATTCAAGAAACGCAAATCAGAGCTCATCACTGACCGTCGCACATTGCTGTCACTGATAAGCTCTGTCCCGATTAAGGCTTTCTTCCGCGACGACCGCGCGAACCTGATTGACAAATTGACCCTGGTCGTCGGAACGCCGGGATGCGGTAAGACAACTATTGCACGGGTCATGGAATTTGACTCCCTGGCAACCCTATGTGATCCGAATGCGGACCAAGTCAATAAAGAATTGGTCCTGGAAATGACGAAACTTAAATTTCTCGACTTTGGCCATCCGACAGTCATTGGTCACTGGATGGCGATGTCTAACAATTTTCGAGACATCAGGGAGCTTCCCTATTCGGACTCGATTAAAGCTGCCTTGCTAAGAGCGTTTGTCCAATCACGAAGCGTATTGGGGTGGTTTCGACAATTGGAGTCAGCGCGTATTGCGATGGAGGACATCGAGATTGTCATGGGTGATGGTTCCGACTCCGTCGCGACGACCACGAGGGCGGATGATCCTGTGAAATTCCGGGAATACGCGCGGAACATTGAGCTGGCGATTTTCAGGATCGTAACCGCCCTGGTGCCTCCCGAGGAGAGTGAGATGGCGGAGACCGTCCTCAACACAACCTACGATATCTTCGAAGTATTAAAAGGTATCCGTATCAAGCGCTGGCCATCAGGATCCGAAACGACCAGTGTTCTACGCCCCATGCTCATCATTGATGACGCTCATGAACTTCATCCAACTCAATTTATTGAGTTGCGCGATTGGTTGAAATCCAAAGCGATGGGGGTCTCTCGTTGGCTTCTCTGCCGACCCGATGCAGTCGCTCCGGAGGATTACCGAGACGCCATGGCATACGAAAGTATGCTGGAGGAAGGTGCTTCACCTGGCTCGACGCGTGGTCGAGATTACATCGTGAAGCTTATGCAGCTCGGCTCACGTGATGCCAATCGATTCAAACCGGTTGCGCGTGAAGTGGCCAATATCTACGTAAGAAGTATTCCAGAACTGGCTGGCCGCCAAATTACGACATTGCAATCTGTGCTGGACAGGGGGTCGGCTGAATTGGCCCAGGGCATTGTCAAGCAACTCAAGGATCAGACCGACAAGATTGCGCGCGACGCTCGATTTTCGAAGGCTTTGATTGATACGCTGAAGGCACGAATTCCGGAAACGGCGGCACCCGATGAGGCGCTGGCAGTGCTGAGGATATTGCTTTACCGGGAAATTAATAGAACCCCGCAATTGGGTCTGCTCCCCGACGAAAGCCTCAGAGATGCCCCTCTTACGACAGATCGAAAAGCGGCTTCATCTCTGCTCGATGGTGCGCGTATTCAATTGATGCATCAGTTTGACCGTCCGTACTACTACGGCATGGACAAGCTTATCTCAGCGAGTAACGTCAATATCGAACAATTTATCAGCCTCAGTGGCGCACTGGTCGATGAACTTCTTGCGCGCATCATGCGAAACAGGCCGCCCGAGATCAGCCCCAGGCAGCAACATGAGGCATTGGTTAGTCAGGCCAGGCAGGCCATTAGCGAGTGGGACTTTCCCTATCATGCGGCTGTAGGAGAGCTGGTAAACAAGATTGCTCAGCGGTGTAAGGATAGGACGCTATTGGGCAACGCGCCGCTTGACGACGGAGCAAATGCGATCGCGGTCCCTCAAGATGAGATGGACAAGATATTGGCGCGTTCCGAACGTTTGACGCGCGTTCTGCATTTTGCGTTTGCCTACAAGGCGCTTGTGTTTGTGCCCCAATACTCATGCAAGAACCGTCTTTGGTGTTTGCTGGAGTTGGGTGCATTGCCATGTATGGCACACGGACTGACCCTCAATAGAGGAGGTTTCATCGAAGAAACGTTGTCAGGCGTGCAATCCATGATCGGTGATTGAGGGGGCGGCCGTGCTTCAGTTCGTTTCTCACCACAATGGGGAATGCACGCAGTTTTTTGATGACTATCTTCTGGAGGATAAGAAGGTTCTTTTCATTGGTACGCTGGGATTTAACGATTTGTGCCTCTACTTCCCCGAGGTGCTGTCGAAGAGGCCAAACGTCGACTATGTCTTTCTGATCGAGGAACGTGCAGAGGTTTCTCAAATCCTTCGAGACATTGCCAAGCGGAACAGAGAAGTTCTCGAAGGGTTCTTGAAGGAGCGCCATATGCGATTCATTGAAGTTCCGATCGTCGCCGACGACACGGCCATAGTGGCTGGGCGAAGTGCCGCGGTCGCAGGGCGGGCAGCGCTTGTTAATGGATATACGGATGTACTCATTGATGCGACGTCGATGTCTCGAGGCGTATGTTTTCCGATCGTGAAGCAAGCGGTGGAATACGCGGCAAGACTTAAGCAAACACAAACACATATTCTTGTAGCAAGTCGAACTCACTCCAACGTGAAAGCGACATCCATGTCGAGTGATGCTCCGCAATATATGCACGGCTTTCAGGGAGACATGAATCTTGACCACTCTGAAGGAGCCATCAAGCTTTGGGTTCCGCAGCTAGCGGAAGGAACAACGACCTCGCTTGAAAGAATTCACCGCGCGTTGAATCCCGATGAATCCTGTCCGATCCTACCGTTCCCATCTGCGTCACCACGACGGGGTGACATGCTGTTACGGGAGTTCAAGGGGCCGTTGTTGAATGATTGGGGGGTCAATCTCCTCGATCTCATTTACGCCCACGAGTCAGATCCTAACGATGTTTGTGCAACCATTGGCCGGATCCATTCCGCACGTCACGAGGCGCTTAGTCGGGCGATCGGACAGTCGAACCCAGACCGCACAGTGTTATCGCCAGCCGGCACGCGAGTGGGCAGCATTGGGATGCTGTTGGCATCCCTGCAACTTGACCTGCCGATCATGTACGAGGAAAGTATCGGCTATACTAGTGACTTGACTGCTATACCTGCTTTGACCGAAGCATCGCCGGATCACCTGTGGCACGTTTGGCTCAGACCTTAACGCTTTTCCATCTGGATCTTAGCTAAGCCCATGAGCGCGTTGATCAACCGGATCGCAGGGACAGGGCTTTTTGCTCTCGATGTGCTCGTGCGATTGGACGGCTCCGTTGCGAACCCTTCGCTGGGTGGCTCTGCAGGAAATGTGCTCTCAATTCTTGGGGCGCTCGGATGGACAGCCGTGCCGATTGGCACAACCGGTGACGATTCTGCGGCAACCCTGCTCAATGATGCCTTCGATGCACTTGGTGCGGACCTAAGTTTCTTCAAACGATCAAAGCACCAGTGCACTCCTATCATTTATCAGCACCAACAGGGTGCTGATGCCGAAGATACCCACCGCTTTTCCTTCACTTGCCCTGTGTGCGGTGAACGCAGACGTCCTGTATGGGGCGATGAGCAAGCCATTCTTAAGGCGCAGGAAAGACTCCCGGCGGCAAGCGTTTTCTTTCTCGATCGCCCCACTAAGTTGGGCGTTGCACTAGCGCAACGTTATGCCAGTCAAGGCACTTTGGTCATCTTTGAGCCGTCTTCGTTGGGGGATGATCCGGACCTATTTCGGAGCGCACTTCATGCAGCGCATATCGTGAAGTACGCGGACGAGCGGCTTGATGATTTGCCATACGAGAAAGCAGCGCGACCTCTGGTCGAGATTCAGACGCGAGGAGCGGACGGGCTGCGTTTCCGGGTCAGGTCGCTCGACAATGCGTGGCTCACCCTGGGCGCCTACGCGCTTCCTTACGTACGGGATACGTCGGGTGCAGGTGACTGGTGTACAGCGGGGCTCATCTTCGAGCTATTCCGGCTTGGAGGTCTGCCCAAGATGGCAGACCATTCGGCATTGGTACGTGCTCTCGTCTTTGGGCAAGCATTGTCGTCGCTCAATTGCTTAACGGAAGGCGCTCGCGGGTTGTTGGCAGCTTGGTCGCCGCAAAAGATTCTCAAGGCAGCAGGTGAACTCCGTGGGCGACGCCTACAATCATTGATGACTGACAAGCTGCACCCGGAGCAGCGTGTCAATGAGCCACGATTGGCCTTGCTCGCAGGAGACAAGAATCTAGGGAAATTGAAGGACGTGGCTCACGACGAGGCTGTGTGCTGCGTTGAGCATTGACAGGGCCGTTGTAGCGCAATGCATTTGTCTACGGGAGCTGCATCAACTTTCCGGCGATGAATCCTAGTTCGCCGACGATCGAGTGATTGCCGCTGCAATGTCGCCGAGCTTGACGCCATGAATTGTCTGCGCGGTGTTGGTTCCTTCAACTACGCCACGCGGCGTCACATCCACGTCGACCGCCTGAACCGGGCGGTCGGGCTTCAGAAACAATTCGGCAACGCCACCAGTTGGGTGACGATTGGAAACCCTGATCACCCCGGCTGCATGAATCGCCTGAACCTTGTACGTCCGCGCGCCATCCTCATCACGACCCACCCAGACAGATATCTGCCTCGCCAACGCGTGTGTTTCCCGCGTCAAGTAAACCGGAAAGGCTGGCACATAGGCTGGTTCGGCTAGAAGCGAAGCCTGCAAAGCGCCTAGAAACGGACCTACGTTGATGCGCGAAAATGCATCGTCGGTCGACAGATGCGCACGCAAGAGGCAGGTCAGGAAAAACCGCTGCAGCTGTATCGGATCTGCATTCGCATACGTAAACCACCCCGCTGGACCACCGAACGACGCCCTCGGCGCACCATCGGAAGCCTTATAGAAGTCGATGAAATAGTCATCAGCCGCCTTGAAGCTTCCCTCGCACACCTCACAGACAATGCGATCGACCAAGCCGTAACTACGCACCCAGCGCGGGTACGAGTAGCGTGTTGTTGGCACTCCCAGGAGAGCGGCCTGGTCTCCCTGCAGGATCTCGCCAATCGCTCGCGGGATGATGTGGCTCCGCGGCATAAAAGACCCATCACCACCACACAAGCCGCACAGCCTGCCTTGAACGCGCTTGGGATTCACAAAATGCTCCACATCCTTGGCGGCCGCTTCGACAATGCGTCCAGCCTGACCGAAATCCTAGTTGTTTCCTATCTGCGCGGCCGGTCTAAGAGATCGGCGATCGCTCTCAGGATTTGAGCGGCGGCTCTGGCATCACTTGAATCGATCGCCGTCATTGCTTCGGATAACGATGCTGTATCTATGGCAGCGCCGGCGGGTTGCGACTGAATCAGCAATTCATGCAATTTCAGCAATGCCGGAGCCTCTTTGGCTGGGCGTGTTTCCAAAACACGGCCCACGGTCGACGGGCTATAACCGGTACGCTTGGCAATATCTGCCTTGGTGAGGGACCTGTCGCGCATATAAGCCAATACCGCCTTTTGGGCGGCGTCGGCTTCAGCGGTGATTGGGCTTGACGGACGCCCCATAGCCTCTGACGTTGCGTTGCGAGTGAAGGGATGTATGATACATTAACGCAAATTCTAGGAATTGCACAAACCATGGCCCAGGATCTGTGCTTCTATCGTGCGAATGAGCGCCCTTACGGTGCTTTCAGCAACCTCTATCGCCGAGAATTCGTTTTTGAAAGTGATACCTACCCGACCGCCGAGCACGCCTATCAAGCAGGCAAGGCGAGAAAGCTCGCGGTTAAAGCGTGGCTGATGTCGGCCCCTTCTCCGGCGCTGCTCGCGATGGCAGCCCACGGTCTTTATTACTGGGACGTTGCACCCAACTGGTCGACCACGAAGTTCGATCGCATGAAGCGCATTCTTCGCGCGAAGTTTGGAACGCACGAAGACCTCAAAGAACTTCTGCTAAGTACCGGCAATCGGCGTCTTGTCGAGACTGCAACCGTTGATAATGCGGTCAATCGGCTCTGGGGGGAAGTTAACGGCCAAGGCAAAAACATGCTGGGCTTGCTATTGATGGAAGTACGTGACGAATTGCGGGCGGAGGTCAAGGCGAGCAAGCCTAAGAAGCGGCGTGCGAGCAACGCGGAGACACCACGCAAGCAACCGGCAGGGGCCGCGGCTCGTTGATTGAGGGTTTGCCTCGTCATCCTTCCAATGGCAATGGGGCCATTCAAGTGCGTTGCGCACGTTGTATAGAATGTCGGTTGGAGTGGAAAAGCGAGCGAGCCATTAGCCATTGACCAACTGAATGATGATTTCATCAATGGTCGTACGCCCTGAAATCGAATAACGCACTCCAGGTGGTTTGGTGCTTTCCATTTCGTTGGTGCAACAAGCCGCAGGCCACTCTCTAACGTTGCTTTCCGATTTGCTCAAACTGTCGAGCCCGCGGAAGCCATGGCGGCCATTGACGTAACGATCATGCTTGGGACGCAAGAGATTCCCACTGAAAACCGATCGGAGACAGACGTATGCTGGAGGTTTACGAGCGTGTCTGGGTGGCCAACGACCAAGCTTGTCGCAGGGGTGGCGGTGACTGGGCAGTGGTTCATGCTTGCAAAAGTCCATGTCATCAGCGCGCCGTCGGCTATCAGGGGAGCCTTCCTAGTACACACGCTAATTACCTCGTACTAAGTAGTGACCAAAACCTGTATTTAAATCTCATCGATCCTCCCCGGCCATTATTTATGCCGGCTTCTTTTGAGGCATTTCTAGAGTTTGCGAAAAGGGAATGGGCTGCGGGGCGGAAGCTATTGATCCACTGTAACCAGGGAGAATCGAGGGCTCCATCTCTTGCGCTGCTCTTTTTGGCCAAGCGCCTGCAAGTTCTCGATAACATCTCCTATCACGCAGCACGATTGGAGTTCGAGAAACTCTATCCAAGTTACAAACCTGGATTAGGTATTCAGGCTTACCTGGCAAATAATTGGCTTGACATAAATGCCGCGTCGCCGTGAATCGGCCGGTGCCCAATTCTGGGTTTAACCCCAATGACGCACACCCGATTCGGAACAGGCAGGCGTCAAAGTCAGTGATCAAATTGAAGCGAAGATATGACGATGCCTTCCAAAGGAGCGAAACATCGTAGAAAAGTCGCCGCTAGCCGCGGAGCGGGCGCTGCATCGCTCGATGGTTACGAATATCAAATTGATGTATCGGTCTGGCTTGCACTCGATCTTGTTCTCGCGAGCAAGTTGGCCCAGGAAGTCATCCTAGAGCCTTGCTCCCAAGAAGATTTGGAAGCTGAACTCAGCGATCTCGAACCTGCAAAATCGACCAGCGTGGTGCCGATGGACGGATACCGGCTTGTTGTGCAAGTGAAGCTCAGAACGGGTGATGCGTGGACTGTCTCATCGATCAAGTCGCTGCTCAATCACGGCAGTGACGCCCGACTTTCGGCGGCCAAGCGCCTTATCGATTCTAGTGTTCGATACTTGCTCGTCACGAGCGCTGCACTGAATGGCGGTGTGAAGAAGCTGGGTATTCGTCGCGCCGGCAACTGGCCAGCCCTTGCAGCCCTGTCCCGTACTCTCGCCAGCATTCTGCCGGCCGATGCCAAGGGCCGTATTGCCGTCATAGGCAATCAGGATGAAGAGCGCCTTACGACCGACATCAAGCGACTATTAACGGAGAACTTCCGCGTTCCGAATGCCAAATGGCAGCAGTGCCACCAAGCCCTTCGAGAGGAGGCGCGCATTCGAATTCGAAGTGCTGGCGGTGGTGTACTTCGTCGCGAGGATCTTGAGCGCGCCATACGTATTCATGAAGGATACATCGCCAGTTCTCCGGAGCTTGAACACTACGTTAAGCCAACTAACTGGCAGGACCTAAAGCATGTAATGGCAAATAAACATGCGGCGCTCATTGTCGGTCAATCGGGCACCGGTAAGACCCTTGCCACCCTAAAACTTTTCGAGGAGCTACGCGAGCAAATTCCAGGTTTGTCGAGAGTGGCGATTACTCATGGCCCGCAGCAGTTGCTTAACGATCAAACGCAGCCCCCAGTGCTCTACGATATCGAAGACCCATGGGGTCGATATGACTTTGATCCCAGCAGCCGCCCGTGGAATGATCAACTGGCCGCGGCTTTTGGTGGAGCTCGTCATAATCGATTGATTGTCGCCACGTCGCGTTTAGACGTTGCACAAGCTAGTCGCGCGCTAGAAAGCGTGGAACCTTGGCAAGTACGCCTTGAGTCAGAACACTACGGGCCTACCCAGCGGCGTGACCTCTATCGGACACGTATTCCAAATTTGCCACGTCGGCTTCAACCGATGGCTGCAGGTGCCGAAGTGCCAGTTCTATGTGAATTGGCAACACCGCTAGAAATTCAGAAATTCTTCGACGCGTTACCGAATCTGGATTCAACCGTGTATCGCGGACAAAGTCTCATCAAGGAGGCTATTAGGGAGGCCCATCACAGCGCGATAGAGCGGACGGTTATTGAGCAAATTGCCCAGCGTAACGACACGCGTGCGGCGGCGGTTATTTGGGGACTGCTGAAGGCGAACAGTCGGCTTTCATTACGGACACTACGTACCATTGAAGAGAAGCTTGCTGATCGTGACGAAGCATTCGAGAGTGGTATAGAGCCCCTCGCCGCATTCTTCATTGCGGCAAGAAACTTACGCCAGACGGGCGATGTGATTAGTTACTACCACCCGCGTGTGGAGGCGGGCATCGAGCAGGCGCTCCTAACGGACCATCATGTTGCGCGAAAGGCTCTTCGCAGTCTGGTGGACGTACTCACATCTGCGACAGGCCCAGACCAAGACTGGGGAACCAAGGCGGCTGCTTTTCTGATCCAGGCGGCGGATCGTAAGCAGGAGCTAAAGCCCACTCTGTCCGATTTTGCGCAAAATCAAGTTGACCTGTGGTTATCTGCCCAGCCAATGAGCGACGCCAAGTCCGCAGAGTCGCATCTTGAATGCGCGGCGGCGGCGGGTTCCGGGGCAAGCACCGTGTCGGAACTAGCGCGTTATTTGCTGTACCAGCCGGACAAAGATTTTTCCTTCATTCTAGATTGGGAGCCTCCGGAACGCGACGATGCCTGGTATGCCCGCCTGCAGGGTGACCCAGCCACTGCGCCACTTTTGGACGCATTCATCCGTTATGTTTTGCCAAGCAGACGTACGAACTATCCACCAGATTTTGCCACGGAACTCCGACGCCTAGCACCGCCGATGACTCCGGCTTTCCACGCTGCTGCAATGGAGGTAGTACATTACGGCTTTCTCGAGTCCGGCGTCGCCATCGCAGAGGGTGCGCTCGACGATATCGTAGGATTCGAATCGATAATCGATTCCGCAGTGGCTGTTCTAACGCCAGGAACTGAGGAAAAAGAGCAATCAGAACGAGAGGGGCTTGCCATCATCAATGGTGAGTACGGAGACGAATACGCCGACTACCTTTCGAACGTTGACGACGGCCATACGGCGGGAGAGTTTCTAAGGGCATATGTAGGTCGTATTCGTCGGACATCGGGATGGCGAAACGTCGCTAGTCATCGTCACTCGGCCGATTTAATCGTTCACTGGTTAAGCATCCTTGGCAACGCTTCAGGTGACGCAATTGATCCTGAAGAGTTAGTAGGCGCCATTTGCGCCGCCCACGGCCACCGAAGCGAAGACCGAGCATGGTTTCTGTTGCTGCAGCATTGGCAACCGTGCCTGTTGGATAGTCTTATTGAGCGCGTGCGAGTCGGGCATGTAGAGGACGTTGTGCGAGAGGCGGCCTTAGCTTGTCTCATCCTTCATGCGAAGGATGCGTTTGTAAAACTTGTCAGCGCACTCGCCAGCGATAGAACATCAACACGTGCCGCAGGTATGGCCGTTGATTTGGCGCAAGTGTATTACCACTACAATGATCAGAGTGACGGTCTTCCGGTGCACGAAGCAACAGAAGGCGCCATCAATGCTCTTCCTGCTCCTCTCAATGAAGTTGCAAGGGCCGCCATTGAAGTGCAAGCGAATAAGCCGCCTGCACTTTCATGCCGTGCGATCAATTACCTGGCGACTCATTCTGGAGGAGAGGCGCTAGTTCGACTGCTAAAAATGCGCGTAGCTCGCTTCATTTCCTTGCCAGTTGAAGACGATGTCCGTTGGCTGCTAAACAATACGAATGACGATCGGATAGCGGAAGAAGCCGTCGAGTCCGCAGATCGTCATGGCTTGACTACAGTGCTCCATGACGCTCTTCATCACCGTTTCGCGCGCGCCAGTGCCAAGGCCTTGCGCGCTCTTGCAGAACCCATGCCGGCGCCCCTGCCCGAACCATTGCTGGCGGTGGTGGGTTCAAAAAGCCGCATGATTCGTCAGGCACTTGTCGAGATACTAGATAGAAAAGCAAATCCAGCTCATTTGGATGCATTGCTGCAGCTGGCCGGGGACAGATGGACTGGGAGCTGGGTTTCTCACGGAGAGGAAGCGCGTTTTCCAATAGCTCAAGCGGCTGTTAAAACAATCGGAAAATTTGAGGGCTTAGGCGTTGAGCCAAGCGAGCGATTGTGGAAAATCGCAATCGATACGAGCGATAGTCTATTGAGGCGGGAGATTTTTTGCGTCCTTGCGGAACTCTCTGGGGAGCCATTTGACGTTCGGCTACTTCAACTAGCGACGAGTCCTGGGCGAGTGTCGGTACGAGAAGCCGCAGCATTTGCGCTATTTTTGGCTCATGAATCTGTGTCTTCGACATTGATTGAGGCTATTGGGCCGAAACTGTTACTTCAGCAGGGATCAAAGGTCGCCGTACCTCTTACTCTGCTATGGGCGCTTAGGGCCGATCCAACGGAGCTAGTCCTGCACGCTTCAAAATTCGCTTCGTATGCCAATCGCCGCGTGCTGGTCCTTCTGGTAGCCTGGATATTGATTGACCGAGATGCCCATGCTTCGGCGCAAGTGGCCGAGCTACTTCCAAGTGGTCATGTCGTGCGCCAATGGCTGCTTGACAACAACTCCGTGGATTTAAATGACGCCGTGTTGGCTGATCTCGGCGGTCCACTATTGGTTGAAACGGCATTGTTGTATGTCGGATTAAAACCCTCCAACTGATCCCGTCACACTTGCCGGCGATACGACGGCGGCAGCATGCACTTGGTCTTGCGCTCCATGCGCCGAAGCAAACGGGATAACTGCACCCCGACAGGAACGTCGTCGCCTTGTCCAATTGGGACGAACGGAATGGGCGGCTATTTGGCTTGATCTGCGGCAGTGCTGTTGTTGCTCGATTCCGCATTGATGACGGCATCAACGGCCGCAGAGATCAATGACGCCATGACAGGGTCAGGGGGCGATGCCGAGGCACTCAAAAAGGAGCAGGCTTGCCTTGCAAATTGTTCCAGCACGGAAAGCGGATCATCGCCAGCCAGGGATGTTGAAAGCTTGGAGGCCTCGGTTCTCATGGCGGCAAATAAGGGTGAGCTGAGGAGGGCGTTTCGGTCATCCTGATCCACATCAACCTTAAGGCGATGTGCCAACCTGTTCCTGATTGAGTTTAACCTCTTGAGACCCGGTTTCATCCACCCGACGAGCGATTTCTCGCTGATCAAATCCACCTTTTGGGGAAAGCCAAGTTTCGCGCCATCAATGTCGGCCAAGCCCGGCGCAGTCGCAGTAAGGTATTTGGTTAAGAAGTATTCGACGGCGAGGTGAGCTCGAAGCACTCGGCCGATTTGCTCTGCGTCCTGCCCCCAAATGCTGTTGAAATGGTCATAGTCGGATTGAAGCTTTTCAAAGAACTCATTCTTGACGGACTCGTCAGCAAAGATTGCTGAAACCAGATCTGCGAGTGCGGGGCGTCTTTGATCATTCATAGGGGTGCTCCATCTTCCTGTGGACGCGGGCCGGTAGGCATATCGATAAGGCCTGCCGACAGATTGTCGGTAACACTACCGACTTGAAAATAGCTGATCACATGCTCATGGAGCGATGGTTGATGATGGCCTTGAAAGCAAGGAGGGAAATGCGTTCGTTCCGCGCCACAAAAGCACAAGAGCAGAGACTGTTAGGACTCGAGCACTGAATAGTGGCAGGCTCTCGTCCATTCGTGGTCCTGACCATGGGTCAGGCCAGCAGCAGGAATTGTTAAATTGTCAATAATTGGAATGTCAGTAACTATTTGCCCAGGACACGCGTGGATGTTTGGGCATTGGCGCGCGCGCCGATACCGGGGCGCTGACGCAGGTTGAGGCGCAAACGCCAACGTCGCTATCTATGTCACATCGCGATGTTGGCGTTGGATCTGACTTGCGCTTCAGCGAAACGCAAGTGCCAGTGCAATACCGATCCACAACACCAATCCCACCCAGTTGTTGTGCCGGAACGCTGCCAGACAATCATCGCGTTCGCGACGACGGATCAACCATTGCTGCCAGCCGAATAATCCCGCGGCTGCTGTGACGGCCGCCCAATACGGCCAACCCAAATGCGCGCGCGTGCCGATCATCACCAGCGCAATCACCATCGTGCCCATCAGCACGCCGATGATCGGCAGATCCGCATCGCCGAACAAGATTGCGGTGGAGCGCGCTCCCGCCTTGATGTCGTCCTCGCGATCGACCATCGCGTATTCCGTGTCGTAGATCACCGACCACAGGATGTTGGCGATAAACAGCAGCCAGCCGACCGGCGGCACGGTGTTCTGCACGGCGGTGAAGGCCATCGGGATGGCCCAGCCGAATGCTGCGCCCAGTACCACTTGCGGGAAGTCGGTATAGCGCTTGGTAAAGGGATAAAGCGCAGCCAGTGCGGCACCGATAAAGGACAGCTTGATGGTCAGCGGATTAGTGAGCAGCACCAGCAGGAAGGCGAATGCCAGCAGCGAGACGAACACGATCAGGGCTTCGCGCGGCGTCACGCGACCGGATGCGATAGGGCGTCCGGCGGTGCGTGCCACCTGCGGGTCGAGATGGCGGTCGGCATAGTCGTTGATGGCACAGCCAGCCGCGCGCATGGCGAACACGCCCAGCGTAAAAATGATCAATGGCTTCCACGGCGGAAAATCGCCGGCCGCCAGCCACAGCGCCCACCAGGTCGGCCATAGCAGCAGCAGGGCGCCGATTGGGCGATCCATGCGGGTGAGGACCAGGATGTCGTGGGCTTTCTCGCGATAGCCTTCGGGCAGCTTCTGCAGCAAAAAATCGAGGACACGTGCCGCGCGAGTGGAGCTGTCCGCTGGCCGCGAGGGCTGCACCCGGCCGGTGGCAGCGACGCGTGAGCGGTGAGGAACGGGGACAGGAGAGGTGCGCCGCGGGCGCTTGCGTGAAGTCGGTGCCATGGCCCAAGTGTAGCGTGCCCGGTTTGCAGGAAATCGGGAGTTATGCCGTTAATCCGAGCAGTAGTACATTTGCGCCCAGGCCCGGGGTAGGGCCATATCGGGGTGGGCAATCATGAGTACATTCATCGGGCATATCTCCCTCATCGTGCGCGATCCATCGCGCACCGCCGAGCTGTTCGCCGGTGTGCTCGGCGCGCAAGTCATTGCTGACCAACCGGATGATGAAGGCCATGCGCAGACGTTCGCAAAATTCGGCGGCGTCTGGTTCGTGCTGCGACAGGGCGAGGGGCCGCCTTCGCGCAATGGCGATCACATTGCTTTCGAAGTGAGCCGCCCCGAGCTGAGAACCTACGCGAACAAGCTGGCCACCTTCGACGTCGAACATTTCATGGCACGTGAAGACACCGCGCTCTACTTCATGGACTACGACAATCACGTGTTTGAGCTGGATGCCGGTAACTCCATCGAAGAGTCGCTACGCGGTCGTCTACTCGCGTAACAGCAAGCGATAAGCCGGATTGTCACTTTCATCCACGTGCGGATATCCAAGCGTGTTGAGAAAATCCTGCAGCAGTGCAAGTTCGCTCGGCGGCGCCTGAATACCCACCAGAATGCGGCCGTAATCCGCTCCGTGATTGCGATAGTGGAACAGGCTGATGTTCCAATCCGGATGCATGCGGTCCAAAAAACGCGCTAGCGCACCGGGGCGCTCGGGGAAATCGAACCGATACAGACGTTCATCGCGCGCCAGCGGTGAGCGGCCGCCGATCATGTGACGCAGATGCAGTTTCGCCAATTCATCATCGGTGAGATCGAGCACGCCGAAATCGTTGGCCCGAAAGGCATCGGCCAAAGCTTCGCGTTCGCCGCGCCTGGCGGTTTGCACGCCGACGAAGATATGCGCGGCGTGTGCGTCACCGATGCGGTAATTGAATTCGGTGATCGAGTGCTGGCCCAGCGCACTGCAAAAACGGCGAAAGCTGCCGCGTTGTTCGGGAATGGTCACTGCGAATACAGCTTCACGCTGCTCGCCTACTTCGGCGCGCTCGGCCACGAAACGTAGGCGATCGAAATTCATGTTGGCGCCGGAAACCACCGCAACCAATGCACCATTCTGAGCGCCATGCGTTTCGACGTATTGCTTCAGTCCGGCCAGCGCCAGCGCGCCGGAGGGTTCCGGAACACAGCGCGTTTCCTGGTAGATATCGCGGATCGCCGCGCAGATGGCGTCGGTATCCACGCGCAAGACCTCATCGAGGTATTGCCGGCACAGCGAAAACGTCTGGGTTCCGACCTGCTTCACCGCGGTGCCATCGGCGAACAGCCCAACTTCATCCAATGCCACGCGTTCGCCGGCCTCAAGTGCACGCGCCATCGAATCGGCATCGCTAGCTTGTACACCGATCACGCGTACGTCGGGACGGCACGCCTTGATGACCGCCGCCACGCCCGCAGCCAATCCGCCGCCGCCAATGGGTACGAACACGGCATGGATCGGTTCTTGATGCTGCGCCAGCAATTCCAGCCCGATGGTCGCCTGGCCGGCAATCACATCCAGGTCGTCGAAAGGATGTACGAATGTGGCGTGGCGTTCTTCGCGTAAACGCTGCGCCTCGGCTTGTGCGTCACTGTAGGAGTCGCCATGCAGCACGACTTCCGTGTATGTGCCGCCGAAACGTCGCACTGCATCCACCTTCACCTGCGGAGCCGTCACCGGCATCACGATGGTGGCATGAATCTTCAAGCGTGATGCAGCCAATGCAACGCCTTGTGCATGATTGCCGGCAGATGCAGCGATTACCCCTAGTGCACGCTCAGCTGCATCGAGTTTCGCCATGCGGTTGTATGCGCCACGCAGCTTGAACGAAAACACCGGTTGTTGGTCTTCGCGCTTGAGCAGCACATCCGCGCCCAGCCGTTCGGAAAGCAGCGCCGCACGCTCCAGCGCAGTGCGCTGCGCGACTTCATACACACGCGCCGTCTCAGCACGCCGCAATACGGAAGCGGCGGTCGGCGCGGCTTCATGGTCCGCCAGTTGTGCGTTCATGCGTGAGTGGCGTGTTGAACCTGCAATACGTCCACCAGCTTGCGCGTCTGCTGCAGGATCTGCGAGAGCGTGGCTTCGTCACCCCGCACCGTCAGGATCAAATGCGACACCGCAGGATCGGCCGTGGCGGCCACGCTCAGCGAGTCGATATTGTGTCCGCGCGCGGCAAACAGGCCCGCGACGCGCACCAGCGCGCCGGCTTCGTTCTGCAGAAGGATGGAAAGCGTGTGTTGCATGGCCTGTTCCTGAGTAGCGGTGTCGTAATCGAGATTTAGAAACTGTCGGAAGCAACGGCTTCGCCGGTGTGCGCAACCGCGCGGGCCGGAATGAAATCGCCGGTGATCATTTGCGAGTAATTGGCGCCAGGACCGACCATCGGATACACACCGGCATCCGGATCGATCATCACTTCAAGGAACGCGGGCCCTTCGAACGCCAGGAATTCGGCGATGGTGGTGGCCAGATCTTCGCGGCGTTCCAGTCGGCGTGCCCAGGCGAAGCCGTCGGCTTCGGCGGCGCGCACGAAATCCTTGCGATGCAGGCTCTTGTCGGACGAAGCGAAGCGGCCCTTGAAGAACAGCTTTTGCCACTGCCGCACCATGCCGTCGCCGACGTTGTTCAGCACCACGACCTTCACCGGTAGACCGTAGGTGGTGACGGTTTCGAGTTCGCCCAGATTCATGCGGATGCTGGCATCGCCATCGATATCGATCACCAGCGCATCGCGGCGCGCAAATTGCGCACCGACGGCGGCGGGCAGGCCGAAGCCCATCGTGCCCATCGAGCCGGACGTCAGCCAATGGCGCGGTGCGCGGAAATCCAGATATTGCGCCGCCCACATCTGATGCTGACCCACGCCGGTGCTGATGATGGCGCGACCTCGCGTGTGGCGGTTGATTTCCTCCAGCACTGCGTAAGGTTGGATCAATGCGCTGCCGCGGTCGTAGTTCATTGCATGCTTGCGCTTCAGCGCAGCGATGTGCGCGTGCCAGTCAGCCAACGACGGTTGATGGCCGTGCGCGTTGCCGTACTGCGTGAGGCGTTGCAGCGCGCGATCCAGCGGCCCGACGTGATGCCAATCGGCAGGTTTCACTTTATTGATTTCGGCGGGATCGATATCGATATGCGCGATGTATTTTGCCTTCGGTGCGAACTGCGAAGGCACGCTGGCGACGCGATCGTCGAAACGCGCGCCGAGCGCAAACAGGAAATCGCAATCCTCCACTGCATAATTCGCATACGCCGTGCCGTGCATGCCCAGCATATGCAGTGCCAACGGATGCGTGGTGTCGAAACCGCCGATGCCCATCAGCGTGGTGGTGACGGGCAGGCCGAACGCGTCGGCAAATTCGCGCAGCACCTCGGCCGAGCCGCTGGCGATCACACCGCCGCCGGCATAAATCAGTGGACGCTTGGCCTGCAGCAGGGCCTGAAAGAATGCAGCGCATTCGGCGTCGCTCAACGTTGCCTGCTCTACTGCACGCAGGCGCGCGCGATAACCCGGCAGCGGCAACTCTTGCTGGCCGTCGAAGACGACGCTGGCATTCTGGATGTCCTTGGGAACATCCACCACCACGGGTCCGGGACGTCCGCTGCGCGCGATGGTGAATGCGGTGCGCAACGTGGCCTCCAGCTTGTCGGCCTCGGTCACCAGGAACACGTGCTTCGCACACGAACTCATGATGTTGCTGACGGGTGCTTCCTGGAACGCATCACTGCCGATCGCCTGCGTGGCCACTTGTCCGCAGATCACCACCATCGGAATGGAGTCCGCGGTGGAATCGCGCACCGGCGTCACCATGTTGGTGGCGCCAGGGCCCGACGTGACGACGGCGACGCCAACCTTGCCCGACGCACGCGCATAACCGGATGCCATGAAGCCCGCGCCTTGTTCGTTGGCCGGCACGATCAGCGGCATCGGCTCGCTGCCATCGGCACGCAGATGTTCCGCGTTGTGACGGAACACGGCGTCGTAAACGGGCAGGATCGCGCCGCCGGAGTAACCAAAGAGTACGTCGACGCCTTCGTCCGCCAGCACTTGTACGACGACATCCGCACCGCTCATGACAGTACCTGTCAGCGGATGGCGCGCGATGGCCTGTTCAGCCTCGGCGGCGGGCGTGGGTTTCAGCAGTGGCATGTTCACGTCGGTCCCTTGGTGTTTTTTTGCAGCGTGTGGTGCGGTTGAGTGATGACGAAGTAGAAGGCGTGCCCATCAAGCGTTGATGGGTACGCCGTACATTTCCACGATGCGCTCGTCCTGGGCTTGCGCGGAAAAGAGTTCCCACTCGATGCCGTTCACGTCCGGTGTGCTGGTGAATCCTTCCGCGCTGTCGTCCTCGAAACCGATGTGTCGCAACTGGCCGGCACGCGCGGCGTTCTGGTTGATCGAGAAATTCAACAATTCGGTGCGCCACATCGCGTACTTGCCGTCGACGACGACGTTCGGGCGATGGCCCAGACGCGTGCTGTAGTCGGCGATGGAAGCGCCGAGATCGCGAACAGCCAGCGCAATGTGGAAACGTTTCATGGATATGAACCTTCTAAAGAGCCATGCGGCGCTCACTCGCCGGAGACTGGGGGATTGAGTGAGCGCCGCATGGGGTTTAACCGACCTTTTTCAGTGCAGGCTGGTCGGGCTTTGCACCCGATTGCAGCCACGCCATGCGCGCGCGCAACTTGGCGCCGACCTGCTCGATCGGGTGATCGAGATCGGCCTGCTTCCACTTCTTGTAGTTCGGCAGGCCGGCCTGATATTCGGCGACCCAGTTGCGCGTAAAGGTGCCGTCCTGAATGTCCTTCAGCACGGCCTTCATGCGCTCCTTGGTCTGGGCATCGATCACGCGCGGACCGCTGACGTAGTCGCCGTACTGCGCGGTTTCGGAAACGAATTCCAGCATCTTGGTGATGCCGCCTTCGTAGAACAGATCCACGATCAGCTTCAGTTCGTGCAGCACTTCGTAATAGGCGATTTCAGGCTGATAGCCGGCTTCCACCAGCACCTCGAAGCCCTTCATCACCAGCTCGCTGGCACCGCCGCACAACACGGCCTGTTCGCCGAAAAGATCGGTTTCGGTCTCTTCCTTGAAGTCGGTCTTGATCAGCATCGCGCGCGCGCCGCCCAGGCCCGCGGCATACGCAGTCGCCTTCTCTTCAGCGTGACCGCTCACGTCCTGGTACACAGCGTAAATGCAGGGCACGCCGCGACCGCGCTCGTATTCGGTGCGCACCAGCGCGCCCGGGCCCTTCGGGGCGACCAGCACGACGTCGATGTCGCTGCGCGGCTCGATCATCTTGAAGTGCACGTTCAAGCCGTGCGCGAACAACAGCGCTGCACCGGGCTTGATGTTCGGTTCGATCGATTCCTTGTACAGCGTGGACTGCACCATGTCAGGCGTCAGCACGGCAACAAGATCGGCACCGCGCACGGCTTCACCCGGCTCGACCACGTGGAAGCCATCGGCAACGGCCTTGTGCCAGGTGGGACCATTCGGGCGCAGGCCGACAACAACATCCAGGCCGGAGTCTTTCAGATTGAGCGCGTGGGCGCGGCCCTGACTGCCGTAGCCAAGAACGGCGATGCGCGCCTTGGCGAGCGATTCGGTGGTAGCGGTGGTGCTCATGCGGTGACTCCTGCGTCGGTATGTGATGGTGTGGGTTGCTTGGTTGTTCGTGTGGATGGCTGCGTGGTGGCGCCTTCGGAAGCGGAGCCCACCAGTTGTGCGTATTTGGCTAGCGCGCCGCGCGTGACCTTCGGCGCAGGCGGTTGCCAAGTGGCGCGACGTGTAGCGAGATCTGCATCTGTGGAAATCGTGCGCGACTGCGCATCGATCACGATGCGATCGCCTTCCTGCAGCAATGCGATCGGACCGCCGCGCGCGGCTTCCGGTGCGATGTGTCCGACCATGAAACCGTGCGTGGCGCCGGAGAAACGGCCGTCGGTGATCAGCGCCACGTCATCGCCCATGCCGCGGCCAATCAGTGCGGCCGTGACACCCAACATTTCGCGCATGCCGGGACCGCCAGCGGGACCTTCGTTGCGGATCACCACGACGTCGCCCTTGGCGAGCTTGCCGGCCTGCACAGCGGCGAACGCCTGTTCTTCGCTTTCGAATACGCGTGCGCGTCCTTCGAAATGCGTGGCGCCTTTGCCGGCGAGTTTCAGAATGCAGCCTTCCGGAGCGAGGTTGCCGTACAGAATCGAATAGCCGCCGCGTGGTTTCAGCGGCTGACTGACCGGATGCACCACATCTTGTTGCTCGGCACGTGGCGCGGCGGCGCATTCTTCGAACAAGCTGCGTCCGGTAACGGTCGGGCTGTCTTCGAGCATGTTTGCTGCGATCAGCTCTTGCGCAACACGTGCGCTGCCGCCTGCACCGAACATTTCCACCGCGGTGTAGCGGCCACCGGGCAACAGATCGGCGATCACTGGCGTGTGCACAGAAGCCGGTTCGAAATCCTCGATCGTCCACGGTACGCCGGCTTCGCGAGAGATCGCCAACAGATGCAGCACGGCGTTGGTGGAACCCGCTGTAGCGGCCACCATGCGTGCAGCATTGCGGAATGCTGCCTGGCTCAGGATATCCAGCGGCTTGCGCTGCTCGCGCAGGCAATCCATCACCAGCTCACCGCAGCGGAACGCTGCATGCGCTTTCGCCGGATGCGTAGCCGGGATGTCGTTGAAGCCCATCGGCGACAAGCCCAGCGTCTGCAGCACCATCGCCATGGTGTTGGCGGTGAACTGGCCGCCGCAGGCGCCCGCGCCGGGGCACGCATCTTTTTCCACCGCGGCCAGCTCGGCATCGTCGATCTTGCCGGCGCCATGCGCACCGACCGCTTCGAACACCTGCTGGATGGTGATCGGATGATTGTTGTGATTGCCGTGCGCAATGCTGCCGCCGTACAGCGCGACTGCAGGAATGTTCAAGCGTGCCATCGCCATCGCGGCAGCGGGGATGGTTTTGTCGCAACCGCACAGCACCACCATCGCGTCGAGACAATGGCCATCCACGGCCAGCTCGATCGAATCGGTGATGACCTCACGGCTGATCAGCGACGCGCGCATGCCGGGCGTGCCCATCGCGATGCCGTCGGTGACGGCGATGGTGTTGAACTCGATCGGCGTGCCGCCTGCCGCGCGGATGCCAGCCGAAACATGCTCGGCCAGTTCGCGCAGATTGAGGTTGCATGGGCTCACGTTGGACCACGTGTGCACCACCGCCACCAGCGGCTTGGTGATGTCGCCGTCTTGCAGGCCGGTAGCACGCAACATGGCTCGTGCAGGGGCGCGGTCGGGGCCAGTTTTGATCAGATCGCTACGCATCGTGTCCTCGCTCAACCGCACGCACGCAGGCCGCACAGAAAGGCGGGTGTGGCGACGTCATCGAGTGCCGCGATCACGGCATCGCGGATTTCCGCGGTGCCGGCCTTGCCACCGATATCGCGGCTGTGCGGACCGTTGCTCAGCACATGATTCACGGCGGCTTCGATGGTGGTGGCCTCAACCTCCAGGCCCAACGAATGACGCAGCATCAGTGCCGCCGACAGGATGGCGCCGACGGGATTGGCTACGCCTTGGCCGGCGATATCCGGTGCCGAACCATGAATCGGTTCGTACAAGCCGACCTTGCCTTCGCCCAGCGATGCGGATGGCAGCAGACCTAGCGATCCCGCCAGCGCAGCGGCTTCATCGGTGAGGATGTCGCCAAACAGGTTTTCGGTGACGACCACGTCGTAGCGCGACGGTTGTGTCAGCAGCAGCATCGCCATCGAGTCGACCAGCTGATGTTCCAGCTTCACATCCGGATACTCGGCGGCAATGCGCGTCACCGTGCTGCGCCACAGGCGCGAGGTCTCCAGCACGTTGGCCTTGTCGACCGAAGTGACATGCTGGCGGCGTTCGCGAGCGAGTTCGAAGGCGCGGCGTGTGACGCGTTCGACTTCGGCAACGGTGTACTTGCACTCGTCGGTAGCGGTGTCGGTGGTACGCGTCTTCGCGCCGAAGTAAGCGCCGCCGGTCAGCTCGCGCACAAACAGCACGTCGACGTTCTTCAGTTTTTCATTCTTCAGCGGTGACAGCGAGGCTAGTGCCGGATGCACCTGCAGCGGGCGCAGATTGGCGTACACGCCCAGCGCAGCACGGATGGCGAGCAGACCTTGCTCGGGACGCACTTTCGCCTGCGGGTCGGACCACTTCGGGCCGCCCACCGCACCGAGGAACACGGCGTCCGCTTTCTTGCAGGCTTCCAGCGTGGCCGCCGGCAACGGCTCGCCGGTGGCATCGATGGCGCAGCCGCCGATCAGATGCGTTTCGAATTCGAAGGTGTGTCCGCTGCGTTCGGCAACGGCTTGCAGTACGGCAACAGCCGCGTCGAGAACTTCCGGACCTACGCCGTCGCCGGGCAGGTTAACGATGCGCGCTTTCATGCCGCCTTCTCCTGGATCTGTTCGTAATGAGTGATTGCGTCGTTGTGTTGAAGCAGGAAACCGAGCTGGTCGACGCCGTTGAGCAGGCAGTGGCGTGCGAACGGCTCAAGCTGGAAGCGGATGCGTCCACCGTCTGGCAATTCGATCGCTTGTTCGCGCACGTCGATGGACAGCTCGATGCCCGGGTTCTTCAGCAACCAGCGGTGCTCGGCTTCGTCCAGCACGATCGCGAGCAGGCCATTCTTCAGCGCGTTGCCGCGGAAGATGTCGGCGATCTCGCTGCACAGCACGGCCTGGATGCCGTAATCCAGCAGCGCCCAAGGGGCGTGCTCGCGCGAGGAACCGCAGCCGAAGTTGCGACCGGCGACGAGGATCGAGCAGCCCTTCGCTTCCGGCTTGTTGAGCGGAAAATCGGGGTTGTCGCTGCCGTCCTGGCGATAACGCCAGTCGTTGAAGCAGAACTTGCCCAGCCCTGCGCGTTCGGTAGTGGTGAGGAAGCGCGCGGGGATGATGCGGTCGGTGTCGATGTTTTCATCCAGCAGCACAGCCGTGCGCGAGTGGATGCGGGTCACGGGCTTCATGCAGCCACCTCCGTCAGATATTCGCGTGGATCGGCAATCGCGCCGGCAATGGCGGATGCGGCGGCGGTTGCAGGACTGGCGAGCACGGTGCGCGCACCCTTGCCTTGGCGGCCTTCGAAATTGCGGTTGGACGTGCTTACGACGAGTTGCCCTGGCTGCGCGAGATCGCCGTTCATCGCGATGCACATCGAACAACCCGGAATGCGCCACTCCGCGCCGGCGGCCAGAAACACTTCATGCAGGCCCTCTTCTTCAGCATCGCGACGTACCGCTTCAGAGCCGGGCACGACCAGCATGCGTACGCCCTTGGCCACATGGTGGCCACGCATCACGTTCGCGGCTTCGCGCAGATCTGACAGGCGCGAATTGGTGCAGCTGCCGATGAACACAACGTCCACCGCCATCCCTTGCATCGGCTGATTGGCCTTGGCCTGCATGTAATCCAACGCACGCTGCTCGACTGCATTGCGTGCAGCCGGCACGGGCTGGTCCATCGCAATCGCCATGCCCGGATGCGTGCCATACGTGACCGTGGGGCGGATCTGACTGGCGTCGATGCGCACTTCGCGGTCGTACTTCGCGCCATCGTCGCTGCGCAGTCCGCGCCAGCGCTGCACGGCCGCATCCCACGCGGCGCCTTGCGGTGCGCGCGGACGGCCTTTCAGCCATGCGAAGGTCGTTTCGTCCGGTGCGATCAAGCCTGCACGCGCACCGGCTTCGATCGACATATTGCACACCGTCATCCGCTCTTCCATTGACAGTGCTTCGATCGCTTCGCCGCGATACTCGAGCACGTAGCCGGTGCCGCCATCGACGCCGATCTCGCCGATGATGTGCAGGATCAGATCTTTGGCGCCAACGCCGCGCGGCAGTTTGCCGTCGACGTGGATGGCGAAGGTTTTTGCTTTCCGCTGCAGGAGGCATTGCGTGGCCATCACGTGGCCGACTTCGGTGGTGCCGATGCCGAATGCCAGTGCGCCGAATGCGCCATGCGTGGAGGTGTGGCTGTCGCCGCAGACGATGGTCATGCCGGGTTGCGTGGCGCCTAGTTCGGGGCCGATCACGTGCACGATGCCGCGGTCGCTGCTGTCCCAGCCGTACAGCTGCACGCCGAATTCGCGGCAGTTGGCTTCGAGTTGCGCGACCTGGGCTTTTGCTTCGGCGTTCGCGTACGGGCGTTCGCCATTCGCTGCTGCCGGCAATGTTGGTGTGGAGTGATCCAGCGTTGCCAGCGTGCGATCGGGGCGGCGCAGTTTCAGGCCGCGCGAACGCAACTCACTGAAAGCTTGCGGCGAAGTGACTTCGTGCACCAAATGCAGATCGATGTACAACACAGCCGGCGTATCAGCCGATTCGGGAGCTACCACGTGAGCGTCCCAGATTTTTTCGAATAGTGTGCGTGCGCTCATGCGATAGCCTTCGACGGAGCCTGCTCTGGTTGAGGAGTGCGGCCATGGATGGCCGCTTTTTGATCTTCGCGGTCAGGGACGACCGCATTAACTAACGTCAACCAGCCGTAGCGATCTTGGGTGCGGCCGTCGAACAGGCCGAAGAAGGCATCACGCAGTGCGCGTGTGACCGGGCCGGGCGTACCGTTGCCGACTTTCTTGCGGTCGACCGAACGCACCGGCGTGATTTCCGCCGCGGTACCGGTCATGAACACTTCGTCCGCGCTGTACAGCGCTTCGCGCGGCAGGTCGCGCTCTTCGACGATGTAGCCCAAATCGTTGGCGAGGGTGATCACGGTGTCGCGCGTGATACCGGCCAGAATGCCGGCGCTCGACGGCGGCGTGAGCAACTTGCCGCGCTTGATCAGGAACAGGTTTTCACCGGCGCCTTCGCTGAGCAGGCCGTTGTAGCCCAGCGCGATGCCTTCATCGAAACCGCCGCGGCGCGCTTCCATGCCGATCAGCTGGCTGCTCAGGTAATTGCCGCCGGCTTTCGCCCAGCTGGGGAAAGTGTTCGGCGCAGGGCGGTTCCACGAGGACACGCACACATCGGCGCCGCGCTCCGCAGCTTCGCCAAGATATGCACCCCATTCCAAGGCCATGATCGCGACGTCGACGGGCGCGCCGTCCCTGGGGAGAACGCCGAGCCCGCCGGCGCCGCGAAAGACAATCGGTCGTACATAGGCGGAGGCCATCCGATTGGCGCGAATCACTTCCAGGCAAGCTTCGTTGATTTGGTCTTCCGTGTAGCCGATGTCGATCTCATACACGTTCGCCGACTCGAACAGACGACGCGTGTGATCAGCCAGGCGGAAATAAGCCGGCCCTTCCGGCGTGGCGTACACGCGCTCGCCTTCAAATACGGACGAGCCGTAATGCAGCGCATGCGTGCTGACGTGGACATTGGCTTCGGCCCAAGGCTTGATGCGGCCGTTGTGCCAGAGGAAGGGCGTGCTCATGCGGCGGTCTCCATCAATTTTGTACTCTGACGCTCGATGCGATTGACGATGGCGAGCGCGGCATGCGCGGTCGCCTCGATGATGTCGGTGCTCACGCTGCTGCCGTGCCAGTCGCGTTTGGCGTGGCGTGCGACGAGTTGCGCGTGGCCCTGCGCATCGCCGCCTTCGCTGATCGCGCGCACCTGGAAGCGCGTCAGCACCATGTCGGTGCCGGTGGCGCGTTCGATCGCGCGCAGCACGGCGTCGACCGGACCGTCGCCGATGGCGGCTTCGCCTACTTCGCGACCGTCTTCATGACTCAGTTTCACCGTGGCCGAGGCGCTGCCGCCCAGGTGCGAGGTGGTGTTGAGGTGCGCGATGTGCCACGGGCCGGTGGCATCCGGGTCCTCACCCAATGCCAGTGCTTCCAGATCTTCATCGCGGATTTCGCGCTTGCGGTCGGCCAGCACTTTGAAACGCTTGAAGATGCCGTCCATGGCCTCGTCATCCAACTTGTGTCCCAGCGCTTCAAGGCGCTGACGCAACGCATGACGGCCCGAATGTTTGCCCAGCACCAGGGTGGTTTCGGCAATGCCGACATCTTCCGGGCGCATGATTTCGTAGGTGCTGCGATGCTTGAGCATGCCGTGTTGATGGATGCCCGACTCATGCGCGAAGGCGTTGTCGCCCACCACAGCCTTGTTGCGCTGTACCGCCTGACCGGTGACCTGACTGAGCAGGCGCGACGTGGGATACAACTTGTGCGTGTCGATGTTGGTGCGCAGGCCGAAGCGTGGTGCACGCACCTTCAGTGCCATCACGATTTCTTCCAGCGCAGCATTGCCGGCGCGTTCGCCGATGCCGTTGATGGTGCATTCCACCTGGCGCGCACCGCCGCTCACGGCCGCCAGGCTGTTGGCGACGGCCATGCCCAAGTCGTCGTGGCAATGGGAGGAGAACACCGCCTTGTGCGCGTCGCGTACGTGCTGCCGCAGGTAGGTGAACAACTCGTAGATTTCGGAGGGCGTGGTGTAGCCCACGGTGTCGGGAACGTTGACGGTGGTGGCGCCGGCGGCAATGGCGGCGCTGAAGACTTCAACCAGGAATTCCGGCTCGGTGCGCAGTGCGTCTTCGGCGGAGAATTCGATATCCGCACAGTATTTGCGCGCGTGCACGATGGAAGCGACGGCGGTGTCCAGTACCTGCTGCTTGCTCATGCCGAGCTTGTGTTCGCGATGCAGCGGACTGGTGGAGAGAAACAGGTGAATGCGTGATCGATGGGCGCGTTCCAACGCGCGTGCGGAGGTGTCGATATCGCCGGTTTGACATCGCGCCAACGCACACACCGTGGTGTTGCGCAAACTTCGCGCGATCTCTTCGACCGCAGCGAAATCATCCGGAGAGGCCTGTGGAAAACCGGCTTCCAGGACGTCCACGCCCAGGCTTTCCAGGGCTTGTGCCATGCACAATTTGGCGCGCCGGTCCATGGAAAACCCGGGCGCCTGCTCACCATCGCGAAGCGTTGTGTCGAAGATGCATACGCGATCTTCGGCGTTGTCGCCGTCTTCGCTGGTGTCGTTCGGTTGTGCTGTCTGGGGGGTCATGCCTGGCTCCGTTTTGGGCTGGCTAAGAGGCGATAAAAAACCCCGCATCCTTGTCGGGTGCGGGGTTCTTTGGGGTATCTAGGTTAGTTTTGCTTTACCTTGACACGCGCCCTCAGCCCGCACCTCCGTTGGTAATAAGGAGTACGAGTACAAGGGAAATAAGAAGGAGGCCGGCGAAAGGCAGCGTGTCAGTGACCGTCGGTGGACGGATCGCTGCGATGAATTCGCGGTGGCTGTTGCGCTGCGGCATGTCATCGAACGTACGGCATGCTGCGCGGACGTGTCAACTATTTTTTTATGAGAAATTTTCCAATCTGCCAAATTCGGCACTTTGGATGGCTAAACGTCCATACACATCAAGCACTCGCGCGAATTTCGTTTCATGCGCAACGATGTTGTTTCATTCGAAACCATGCATACGTTTCGATGAAGTGCGCCGATGAAGTCGCGTAGGTTGGGGTGCAAGCCCCAACATTTCGATATCGATCAGCACAAGAATGTTGGGTTTTCACCCCAAACCTACATCAGCTTAGGCGCGTGTCTGTGCGCTCAACCGGGCCAGTCGCATGTCCAGCCAACGCTGCACATCGGACCATTCGCCGGCCAGGATGGAATAGCACACCGTATCGCGCAGCGTGCCGTCCGGACGGCGCTTGTGAGAGCGCAGCACACCATCTTTATGCGCACCAAGACGCTCGATCGCCCGCTGGGAATCGAGATTGCGGTGATCGGTGTGGAATTCCACCGCCACGCAGTTCAGGCCTTCGAAGGCGTGCTTGAGCAACAACCGCTTGCAGGCGGTGTTGAGATGACTCTTCTGCCAGCGCTTCGCGTACCAGGTATAGCCGATGGCGATGCGCGGAAGCTCGGGGGCGAAATCGTAAAAGCGCGAGGTGCCGACGATCTCGCCGCTGGTTTTCTCGCGGATGGCAAACGGCAGCATGGCGTTCGCCGCCAATCCGGCCAGCGCCTTCTCTATATAGCCGCGGGCTTCGCCAGGAGCAGGGGCGCTGGTGAACCACAGGTTCCACAGCTCTCCGTCAGCGGCGGCCGCTTCGAGATCGGGTACGTGATGGGGGGCGAGGGGTTCGAGCAGGACGTGGTTGTCTTCGAGACGGACAGGGGTGAGGGTGGGCATGGGCATGGGCGAGAGCGGGGAGCAGGGGGTGGAGGGCAGGGAACGCGAAGAATGCAACGAGTATCAAGCTGTGCAAATAGGCAGCCTATCAAAGGACTGCATGCGGACTTGTTGCAGACCTGGGTTTGGCGAGAATCGGTCGTCCCCGTTCCCCGTTCCCCGTTCTTCAGGCATCCAAGTCCGGAATCAACTTGCTTTCCAGCCGCGCAATGGCGTCTTTCAGCAGCAGTTTGCGCTTCTTCATACGGGTGATCTGCAGCTCATCGCAACCGATCGAGGTGGACATCTGCTGGATGGCCACGTCCAGGTCGCGGTGCTCCTGGCGCAATTCGGCCAGCATATGGGCGATCTGAGCGGGATCCTGGGCCTGCATGGCAGCGTTATACGGGGCGGTGGCGGCTAAGCTGCGATTGTAACGCGCCGGAACATGGCCGGTGGGCCGGGTACAATACGCCGCTTATTGCCGCATCCCTTGTCCGCCATGTCTGCTCATCCCGAGGCCTCGCCACCCGATCTCGCGCGCAAGCGCGCCTACGAAGCCGCCAAGCTGGCCAAGCGCCTGCGCCATCAGGTGGGTCAGGCGATTGCCGACTTCAACATGATCGAGGACGGCGACAAGGTGATGGTGTGCCTGTCCGGCGGCAAAGATTCGTACACCATGCTCGACATCCTGATGTCGCTGCAAGCGAAGGCGCCGGTGCGCTTCGAATTGATCGCCGTGAACCTGGACCAAAAGCAGCCCGGTTTTCCGGAGCACGTGCTGCCGCAGTACCTCACAGAGCGTGGTGTGCCGTTTCACATCATCGAGCAGGACACTTACAGCACGGTCACCCGCGTGATTCCCGAGGGTAAGACCATGTGCAGCCTGTGCTCGCGCCTGCGCCGTGGTGCGCTGTACCGCTGGGCAGCGGAGAACGGTGTTACCAAGCTCGCGCTGGGCCATCATCGTGACGACATGCTCGCTACGTTCTTCCTCAACCTTTTCCATCAGGGCAGCCTGAAGGCAATGCCGCCCAAGCTGCGCTCGGACGATGGGCATCATGTGGTGATCCGTCCGCTGGCGTATTGCAAGGAAAGTGATATCGCCGAATACGCCGAACACAAGCAGTTTCCGATCATTCCCTGTAATCTCTGCGGCTCGCAGGAAAACTTGCAGCGCAAAGCGGTCGGCCGCATGTTGCAGGAATGGGAGCGTCAGCATCCCGGCCGTAGCGAAACCATGTTTCGCGCGCTGGGCAACGTGGCGCCTTCGCAATTGACCGATCGCAAGCTGTTCGACTTCGCCGAGCTGGGCTCGCGGGATGGCGCCAGGCGCGCCGATGCGCACGGCTGGCTCGCAGGAAGCGAAGGCGAGAGCAACTCATTTCAGGCGGACGTTTAGACGTCCATTTTCTTTCTCCATTTTTCGAGTAGAACCGTGTCCCATTTCGCATCTGTTGAAATGACCCCAGGCGATCCGATCCTGGGCCTCACCGAAGCTTTCGTGGCCGATAAGCGTCCCGGCAAAGTCAATCTGGGCGTGGGCATCTATTACGACGAAAGCGGCCGCATTCCGGTGCTGCGCGCCGTGCGTCAGGTGGAAGAGGCGCTGGCGAAAGAATCGTTGCCGCGCGGTTACCTGCCGATCGACGGTCTCCCGGCTTACACCCAGGCCACGCAGAAACTGGTGTTCGGCCCCGATTCGCCGCTGCTGGCCGCCGGCCGCGTGGCCACGTCGCAGACCATCGGCGGCAGCGGTGCGCTGCGCGTCGGTGCGGAACTACTGAAGAAGGCGTTGCCCAACGCAAAAGTGGCGATCAGCAGTCCGAGCTGGGAAAACCATCGCGTGGTGTTCAATGCGGCCGGTTTCGAAGTGGTGGATTACGCCTATTACGATGCTGCAACGAACGGCCTGGATTTCGCCGGCATGCTGACCGACCTCGGCAAGCTGGAGCCCGGCACGGTCGTGCTGCTGCATGCTTGCTGCCACAACCCTACTGGCGTAGATCTCTCTGTTGAACAGTGGAAGCAGGTTGTGGCGGTGGTGAAAGAGCGCAATCTGCTGCCCTTCATCGACATGGCGTACCAGGGCTTCGACAAGGGCATCGACGAAGATGCTGCGGCGGTGCGGTTGTTCGCCGAATCGGGTATTGAAGCCTTCGTGGTGGCGAACTCGTATTCCAAGTCGTTCTCGCTGTATGGCGAACGCGTGGGTGCCTTGTCGGTCGTCGGCGCCTCGCGTGATGAAGCACTGCGCGTGCAGTCCTTGGTCAAGCGCATCATCCGCTCCATCTACTCCAGTCCGTCCACGCATGGCGGTGCGCTGGTGGCTGGCGTGCTCAACAGCGTCGAACTGCGTGCGCTGTGGGAGCAGGAACTCACCGAAATGCGCGAGCGCATCCATGCGATGCGTGCCGGCATGGTGGAGAAGCTTGCCGCAAACGGTGCGCCGCAATTCGCCTTCATCCAGAAGCAGGCGGGCATGTTCTCGTACTCGGGGCTAAGCAAGGCGCAGGTGGATCGTTTGCGCGAAGAGCATGCGATCTATGCCATCGGCACGGGGCGCATTTGCGTGGCGGCATTGAATCGCAACAATCTTGATACCGTCGTATCCGCTGTAGCTGCCGTTATTCGCTGATACTTCAACATTGTCGCCCCGGCAAATGCTGGGGCTCAGTGACTTTCTGCATCAAAAGACGCTAGATCCCGGCTTGCGCCGGGATGATGGCTATTCGCGATTGGACTCCGCATGTTTTTCCGCAACCTCACGCTATTTCGCTTTTCTCCCTCTGTTGCCGAAGACCTGAAGCGCCTGGATGAAGTGCTGGGCGATCATCGTCTGCGCCCATGCGGTCCCATGGAAATGGGCACGCGCGGCTTCGTGCCGCCGGTCGGTCGCGGCGACGATGCGGCCATGACGCATGCCGTGAACGCGTGCACGCTCATTACCGTCGGCAGTGAAGAAAAACTGCTGCCCGCCGCTGTGGTGAACGACGAGCTGCAGCGCAAGGTGCAGAAGATCGCCGAAGAAGAAGGCCGCAAGGTCGGTGGCCGCGAACGCAAGCGCATCAAGGAAGATCTGCTTACCGAACTGTTGCCGCGCGCGTTCGTGCGCAGCTCGCGCATGTCCGCCTATGTCGATCGCAAGAACGGCTGGCTGGTGCTCGATACGGCCAGTCGCAAGAACGCGGAAAACGCGCTGACCCAAGTGCGCGAAGCGCTAGGCAGTTTTCCTGCGGTGCCACTCGCACCGGAAGAAGGGCCGCGCGTGCTGATGACCGATTGGCTCGCCAGCGGCAATTTGCCGGGCGGCCTTGCACTGGGTGACGAGTGCGAATTGCGCGATCCGGCCACCGCAACCGGCGCCATTGCCCGCTGCCGCCGCCAAGATCTGGATGCGGACGAAGTGAAAGAGCATCTGCGCAACGGCAAGCAGGTGTTCCAGCTGGGTTTGCTGTTCGATGATCGCATCAGCTTCGTGCTGGGCGAAGATCTGGTGGTGCGCAAGCTGAAGTTTCTCGATGCCGTGCTCGATGAGATGGGCGACAGCCAGCAGGATGCGGCTGCTGAAATGGATGCCCGCTTCGCACTGCTGACGCTGGAGCTGGAGCGGTTGCTGGGCAAGTTGGAAGAGTGGTTTGGGCTGCCGCGGCCGGAGTAAATAAACCTCGTCCCGCAGCGCCTTTCCGCTCTCCCCTGCGGGAGATGGCGGGGTGAGGGGCTACCCTCGCCGGATATCGGTGTCCACGCGCGAGATGCAGCCTGCACACCCCCTTTATCGCCGAGGCACAGGCAAGCCCCAGCCTCCACCCGAAGGGAGCGAGGGGGCAAAACCCGTCCCGCACTTCCCTGAGACGCGCGCCAGACCGGGCCTCCCCAAAGGGATGCAAAAAAGCCCTTGCGCGAAGCCCTGGCACCCCACATTCTGCCTGTGCCCAGGCCCTCCCCGCGGCCCTGGGGGCAGTCTTAAAGGCAGGACCATGGCGTATCTCGACGGCGACTGGCTGGAGTTGGCAACACCCAGCGGCAATACCATTCGTGTGCTCAAAGCTTCGCATCCGCGGGCGCGACGACTGCGCCTGACGGTATCGACGAAAGGTGCGCGCATCACTTATCCGCAAGGCACGCATCCTTCGCAGGTGAATGCGTTCCTGCGCCACAACGCCGATTGGCTGGAACGCAAGCTCGGCGAACTCAATCTCGTGATCGAGCCGCTGCCGCCGTTGCGCGTTGGCACGTCGATCGAATTTCCCTTCCGCGGCGAAACCACCGTGCTGGATTGGGCCGAAGGCGCCTATCCGCGCGTGATGGCTCATGATGCCGGCATCACCCTGGAAATCCCGCGTCCGCACAGTCGTGCATTGCCGGTTGCGCGCGGTTTGCTCGCATCGTATTTCGAAACGCAGATCCGCCGCGATGTATCGCGCTGGCTCGCCGGTTACGTGCCGCAATTGGGTCTTGCGCCGACGGCCTTGCGCGTCCGCCCGATGAAGAGTCTATGGGGCAGTCTGGATACGCGCGATCGCATCAACCTCGATCTTGCGCTAGCACTCGCGCCACCCGCCGCGTTGCGCTACGTGTTGGCGCACGAGCTGTGCCATCTGAAGGTACGCAACCACTCACCGCGCTTCTGGGCGCATGTGGAATCTATTTTTCCGGATTGGCGGGAGCAGCGCGACTGGCTGCGCCAGAACGGCGCGATGCTGAAAGCCGAGCTGGATCGATTGATCGCCGACGTTGCTGATTGACCGCTCCACGCATCAACGTAGCGCAAGGTATTCAGGATGAACGACATGCACTATTTCTTCTGCAAGCTGCACGGTCCACGCGCTACGTTTCCCGCCGATATCACGCCCGAGGAAATGGCACTGATGCAAGCGCATGCGGATTATTGGCGCGAGCAGATGGGCAAGGGTCATGTCATCGTGTTCGGGCCGGTGATGGATCCCGCGGAAGCCTACGGCGTTCTCGTCATGCAGTTGCCAGACGGTGCGGCGCCTGCATCGCTGATCGATGAAGATCCGGTCATGCAGGCGCAACGTGGCTTTCGCTTCGAATACCATCCGATGCGGGCCGTGTTGCCGCAGCAGAGCCAAGCTTGATATCGCTGCCGCTCGAGCAGTTGTTCGTGGCTGTGTGGACGTTGTGGCTTGCCTATTGGGGGATCAGTGCTTTACGCGTAAAGCCTGCCGCTCGTGAGGAATCGCAAGGTTCTCGCTGGGGCCGGCATGTGCTGCTCCTTATGCTTGCCGTGCTTCTGTTGCGCAGACAAGCGTGGTCGAGCATCGCATTTCTCAATGAGCGTTTCGTGCCGGATCAACCCTGGATCGCATGGCTGGGTTTCGGTCTCACCCTAATCGGCTTGCTCTTCACCTGCTGGGCGCGCGTCGTGCTCGGTCGAAATTGGAGTGCGATGGTGCAGCTCAAGCAGGATCACGAACTGATCGTGCGCGGCCCGTACCAATTCGTGCGGCATCCCATCTACAGCGGCTTGTTGCTTGCATATTTCGGCACCGGTCTCGCTATCGGCGAATGGCGCGTGCTACTGGGCACCTTGATCGTCGCAATTGCCTTTTGGCGCAAGCTGCGGCTCGAAGAAAGCTGGTTGTGTGAGCTGTTTGGCGAGCAATATCGTCAATACATGCTGCACGTTAAAGCGCTCGTGCCTTGGGTGTTATGAACACGAGCCGCGCTGAGGCCAACTAAAAGATGCCTTATTTTCGGGTACAAAAAAGCCGGCCCGCAAAACGAGCCGGCTCGGTGCATGTTGCCCTTGATCAGTGCGCCAGCATGAAGCTGGTCAGTACCTGCGCAAACGCGTCAGGCTTCTCCATCTGCGGCATGTGATTGCAGCCGTTGAGAATGCTGGTGCTGATCGAGGGTGCGTGCGCAAGGCCGCCGCGCAGACTTTCCAGTGCCGAAATATCGATGATCTTGTCATCGTGGCACCACATGCCCAGCACCGGCATGGTGAGTTTGTCGAGGCGTGTCTGCAGCGACAGCACCTGCGAGTTCTCGCGCAGTTCGTTGAACGTGTTGTCGATAAAGGCGCGGTTCCGGATGTTGTCCGCCACAAACACGTCGATGAACCGGCCCGGGATATTGGGTACATGCTCGAATGCCAGCGAGTTGGCGCGCACGAAGCCGGCGTGATCGTCGAAGGTGAAGGGATCTTTGCCGCTCATCGCCTCCTTCGCGAACGCGTTCTCCTTGAATTTCAGGCCGAAGGAATCGATCAACGCCAACTGCGCAACGTCCTGCGGGTGCTCCGCCGCATATACGCCAACGATCGCGCCCCCCATCGAATGACCCACGATCAGCGAGTGCTGCAGGTGCAGCGTCTGGATGAAATCGTTGAGGCGCTCGGCCTGATTGTCGATGTTGTAGCTGGCGCCCGGATTGCGCGACGACTCGCCCCAGCCGGGCAGGTCGGGAATGACGACGTGAAAATGCGCGGTAAGCAAGGGTGCCACCTTCAACCACACTTCCTTGCGCGCCGCGAAGCCATGGATCAGCACGATGGTTGGGCCCTGGCCGCCTTCGTAATACACCCAGCGCGTATCGCCGGCTTGCACGGCGCGTTTCTCCAACTGCGCGTTCATCACCTCGTGCCAGGTCTTGGCTTGCAATAGCCACTGCGGCGCGAACAGGTAGCTGCCTCCGAGTCCAACGATGATCAGCGCAGCGAGGATGCCGAGGAATTTCAGGCGGCGAATCAGCAGGCGTTGCCAGAGGGGGCGAGTGACGTTGGTGTTCATAGATTTATGTCCAGGATCCGAAATGTTGCTCCCTCCCCTGCATGGCAGGGGAGGGCCGGGGTGGGGTTGTTTGAGCTTGCGGCAGTGGTTGGATTCATCGCGAGGTTGCTTCACCCCAACCCCTAACCTCCCCTGCTACACGCAGGGGAGGGGGCGAACACGGCAACCTTGGGTCAAGTGCTAGCGTTTTCCAGCCTTCTCAAACAATGTTTCCACTGCCTGCTGCGTCAACGGGTGATAACCGTTCTTCGCTTTGTCATAAACCTGCCGCGCAAACGCCAACCCATCCGCCGTTTTGCTCAGCGCACGGTACACCGGCATGGTGAGATACAGACGGCCGATACGCGTCATATGTTCCGCGGCCGCCGGCCACGCAGCCTTGTCGTCGGCGGCAATGGCGTGCACGTACCAACGCATGCCGATTTCCGCATTCGGCGTACCGGTGAGATGCCAAGCAGCATCGAGTTCCTGCATTTTTGCGAGTGGCGGGTTGTCCGCAAGGCCGTCCAGGAAATACATCCATTCCTGCGTATTCCAGTCTTTCGCATCAAGCTTGCCGGCGGCCAGCGTGCCAGCGAGGAAACCGGTACGTTCCTTATCGATCGCGTCGAAGCGCGGTGAATCGGGAATCGGCGCATTCTTGGGGATGCCTGCGTCGTACACCCATTGCTTCACTTCATCCCAGCTCATCTTGCCCGGATATTTGTCGATCAGATTCGGCTTCAGATAATCGAGCATCTGTTCGGTGGTGATGCTCTGGAAGGCGAAGTGGTCGAAATAGCCTTTCAGATAATTGTCGAAGGCGTCGCGGCCAAATCGCTGCTCCAGCGTGCGCAAGAACCACGAACCTTTGTTATAGGCGACGTCGGAAAGTGTGTCGTCCGCGTCGATGTTTCCCGGCGGTGGCGCCAATCGCTGAGCATTGGCCGGCAGCTTGCCAACTTCGCGCTGCAGCGTGTGGATGTCCAACAACGTTTCTTCGTCTGCCTGGCGCTTGCCGTATAACGCCTCGGTGATGCGGCTTTGCACATAGGTGGTGACGCCCTCATTGAGCCAGATGTCGCGCCACGATGCTGCAGTCACCAGATTGCCCGACCACGAATGCGCCAGCTCATGCGCAACCAGCGATACCAAGCTCTTGTCGCCTACCAGCACGGTCGGCGTGGCGAAGGTCATGTTCGGATTTTCCATGCCACCGTAAGGAAAGCTCGGTGGCAGCACCAGCAGATCGTAGCGGCCCCAGCGGTACGGACCGTAGAGCTGCTCCGTGGTCTTGATCATCTTTTCGGTGTCTTCGAATTCGTGCGCCGCTTTGCCAGCCACCGACGGCTCTGCGTAAACCGCCGAGCGCGGACCGGTTTGTTTCACCGACAAATCACCGGCTGAAATCGCTAGCAGATAAGAGGGAATAGGATGCGCCTGCTTGAAGCTGAAATCGCCGTTCAACGCATGCGCAGGATCATTCGGCGCGCTCATCGAAACGCGAGTGTCCTTTGGCGCGACTACTTCAGCGTCGTAGGTGAAACGGATTGCCGGAGAATCCTGCAGCGGCACCCACGAGCGCGCATGGATGGATTCGGACTGCGAGAACATGAAAGGCTGCTTTTTGTCTGCCGTCTGCGCGGGCGGTAACCACTGCAAGCCGGTGGCATCGGGTGAAGTGCTGTAGGCGATGCGCACTTTGCTTGGATGCTGCTGCGCCTGGATCGTCAGCTTGCTGCCGAGCTGTTTATCGCGCGGAGCCAGCATATAGTGCAGCGGTGACGCTTTGCCAGCCGCATCGATCGATTCGACGCTGGCGATAGTCAGATCACGCGTATCCAGCACCAGTGCGTCGGCTTTCGCATCTTTCCACTCCAGCGTCAGCGTCGCCTGGCCATCCAGCTTGTGCTGCGGAAAATCGATCTTCAGCTTGAGATCGAGATGATTGACGCGTACCTCGTCCGGCTGGGCGTAGGAATAGGGATCGTTGGCATAGGCCGCCACCGGCAGGAGCAGGGCGCCGAGGGCCAGGGTACGAAGCGGAGACATCGTGCGGCTTCCATGGGGAATCGGGAGCGGCGAGTATGCCATCGCCGCGCCCGCCTTGGCCCGTGACGGAGGTTGGCTGCGCTATTTGTCCGGGACGTTCATTAGCCAAACGCTGGCTTGGCGACCATCAGCCAGAAGATGGCGGTCACGGAGAAAAACGCGGGCCAGCCCAGAACAAACCAAATGCGCATATAGCGGTAGTAAAGCAGTGGCAGCGCGACACGCGCTTGCCATGCTGCATGCGCCATCTGTGATGCTCGCCATTGCAGCCACACAACAGGCAGCCAGCAAAGCCCGGTGAATACATAAAGTGCAGCGGCTGCCTGCAACCAAAGGGCATGCATATCCACATGCATCAAGCGCATCAGCAGATAACCCGATACAGGCTGCACGATCACCGCCGGAGTGGTGAACAGAAAATCGGCACGCACGGTCAATCGAGTGGCCGTCGCAATGGCGGCAATATTGCCGGTGCGATGCGTGAACCACATGAAGAACGCCGTGCCAAGTCCGGTACCCAGCAGCAAAGTCGAAGACAGAATGTGGATGGTTTTCAGCAACACATAACTGTTCATCGCCGTTCGTCCGTGGCAAGCAGGATCAGCAGCGTAACGATCAGCGGCAGATTTTTCAGCAGGCCGCCGAGAGGATCCAGCCAATGCATGGGCCAAAGCAGGCCCATGCCGCATGTGTAACCCAGCAACATGATCAACATCAGCGATAGCGCGAGCCGTGAACGCCAACGGAGCAGGCATGACGCGCCAAGTATCAGATCGGCGGTCGCGGTGCCTTTTGCCAGCACTAGCAGTTGGAGTTCCGTCAACGTACTCCCGGGCGCCGATGCCAGGATCTTATCGGTCGGCATCCACCAGCCGACGACACCCGAAAGCAACCAAAGCAGGGCTATCGCGAAACGGAGGAGCGGCAACAGGAAGTACAGGCGGGCGTGCCAGCGATCCTGCGCGTGGCTGGGCGATTCCTGCAGCATGCGTGCAAGGGACCTTGGCGTGAAGCTCAGCGTATTGCGCAGATGTTCCAGTGCATCGGGTGCACCCACATTGCCTCGTGCGAGCATGCGCATCATGGTCTTGCCCATCGGGCCGTTACCGAATCGCTCACCTGACCAAGCGGCGATGTCGGCGAACAAGCGTGGTATCCGAATCACATGAGGATCGGCAAAGCCAAGCCAGCGTCGCCACAGCAGGAGATAATTCCGCAGATCCATGACCTGCGGTCCGACCAGTTCGATGATGCCGCGCGCAGCGTGTGTGCGGTTTAGTGCTGCAGCCACGGCAGTGCCGATGTCCTCGGCGGGAATCGGCTGCACGCGCTGCTCGCCTTTGTCCGGTACCGGCATGATCCACGGAAGTGCGGCCAAGCCTCGCAGAAGCGACGAGCCGCCGTAAGAGCCATGCACGCTGTAAACCAACGAGGGGCGCAATATCAGTCCATCAAGATCCAGGCTGGCGAGGATGGTATCGCCGCGGTGTTTGGATGCAATGAACTCGCCATCGTCACGATGCCCTATGGCGGATATCTGAATCACCTTGCGAATGCCCACCTGCTTGCATGCATGGAACAACGCTGCAGGTGCCTGCTCATGCACAGCCAGGAAGGTTTGCGTGGACGTTTCCCGAAGAATGCCCGCGCAATTCACGACGGCATCGATGTCCACCAGGCGAGGTAGCCATGCCTCCACGGTGATGTCTTTGGCCATGTCGCAAGCAATGGCTTTCAGGCCGGGAAAACGCGAATTGACGCGCCCCCCGCGCACCGCGCAGATCACTTCATGATCCGCGCGGGCCAAGGCGGCAACGATATGTGCACCGATAAATCCGTACGCACCTGTTACCAATACGCGCATAGGCAGTCCCGATCAAACGTAGCGGTCAGCAAGTCGGTCTGTCGCTTGCACAAGCACGTCCACAATTGCCGGCTCAGACGCAGCGTGCCCGGCGACCACTACGTGGAACTCGGCTTCTGGCCACTCTGCGGCCAGGTCGAATGCATTCTTCACCGGACAGATGATGTCGTAGCGTCCGTGCACGATGGTGGTGGGAATGTGGCGAAGCTTGCTGACGTCGTGCAACAACTGACCAGGCTTCAGGAAGGCGTGATTGCGAAAGTAATACGCTTCGATACGCGCAAGGCTCAGCGCGACTTCGGGTGCGGCGAAACTCGCTTCGGTTTCGGGACTTTCTTCCAGCGTGATGCCGCTGCCTTCCCAGGTGCCCCAAGCCGTGGCTGCTTGTAAGCGCACTTGCTCGTCATCGCTGGTCAAACGTTGCCAGTAGGCTTCGAGCAGATTGGTGCGTTCCTTCGGCGGGATGGCTTCGGCATAGCGCTGGAATTTTTCCGGCAAGATCCACGATGCGCCGCCTTCTTCGTAATACCAACGAACCTCCTCCGGTGTGCAGAGAAAGATGCCGCGCAATACCAAGCCGAGCACGCGTTCCGGGTGAGCTTGCGCATAGGCCAGGCCCAGCGTGGAACCCCAGGAGCCGCCGAATACCACCCAACGCTCCACATTCATCTGTTGGCGGATGGCTTCGATATCGGCAACCAGATGCCAGGTGGTGTTATCGGTAAGATCGGCAAACGGCGTGGAGCGTCCCGCGCCGCGCTGATCGAACAGAATGATGCGATAGCGCGCCGGATCAAAGAAGCGCCGGTGATAGGGCGATAAACCCGCACCGGGGCCGCCGTGAAGAAAGATCACCGGCAACCCTTGTGGATTGCCGCATTCCTCCACGTAAAGCGTGTGCCGGTCGTCCACCGCGATGCGATGCGTTTGGTAGGGCTCGATCTCGGGATACATCGTGCGCATGGATGGTGTGTTCCTTGGTTTGAAGAAGATGCTCAGTCGCTCGACAGCGCGCGGGCCGTATCCCACATGCTTCGCGTGATCGAGCGATTCGCATGGGGCGTCTGCAAAACAATCAGCGTCGTCGTGCTGATGCTGGGATGAATCCTCAGCAAGCGATCGAGCACGGCTTGCAGATGCTCGATCGACATGGCTACCACACGCAGCAATGCGGAATCCTCGCCGGCAAGGCGGCGGCAGTCCAGCACTTCCGGTACATCCGCAACGACCTTGCCGATGCGTGCACAGGTACCGCCATCGCAGCGCAATCGCACCATGGCTTCGATGCCAAAGCCCATGCGCTTGGGCTCGACCATGGCGCGATAGCCGGTGATGACGCCGGCTTCTTCCAGGCGTTTTACGCGCTCGGCCACGGCAGGTGCGGAAAGGCGCACTTTGCGGCCGAGTTCCGCATAACCGATGCGTGCATCCTGCTGCAGAGCTTCGAGCAGTTGCCAGTCCTTGGCATCCCAATCGGATTTTGATTCGTAGGCCATAAGGGAGAAAGTTATTTTGATCGATGGCGAAACATGCGAATGGACTTCGGATCCATTATTCCTCGGTCACCCCTCCAAGACTAGCATTTGTACTATTCCTGCCCCCAACGGGATCGACCATGGATACCCCTGAACGTCTTGATGGGCGTGCGCTCATCTATATTGCTATTGCACTGCTGACTTGGTCATCCGCCTATGCGGCTATCGCGTACGCGCTGGCTTCGTTCACACCGGGCGAAGTGGCGTTGGCGCGACTCGCCATCGGTTCGTTTTGCTTCATTCTTTTGTTTTGGATCCGGCGTTCGCCGTTACCGCGGCGCAGCGATTGGCCGCGGCTTGCCGTGCTGGGCGTGATTGGCCTCACCTCGTATCACGTGTGCCTCAACTATGCGGAAACACGCATTGCGAGCGGTACGGCGGCCATCCTGATCTCCCTGGTGCCAGCTGTAACGGCCATGTTGTCCGCGTTCTGGATTGGCGAGCGCATCAGTTTGCGTAGCGCCATGGGTTTGGGCGTAGCGCTGTTCGGCGTGGTGCTGGTGGTGATCACCAGCGGCAAAGAAGTGCGCTTTCAACCGATGGCGGCCTTGGTGCTGGTGAGCGTGCTTGCGTCGGCCATTTTCTTCGTGGGACAGAAGCCGCTGTTCGTGCGCAACGACATGATCGGTGTCACCACCTTCGGCTTTCTGGCCGGTACGCTGGGTGCGGTGCCGTTTGGCTGGAGGCTTTCGCACGCTTTGACGGTGGCGCCATGGACGCATATCGCTGCGCTGGTGTGGCTGGGGATTGCGCCGACATTTGTCGGTTATCTCACTTGGAACGCGGCACTGCGGCGCGCCTCGGCTTCGCAGGTATCCAGCTTTATCTACTTCTCCCCGCCTATCGCAGTGCTGATCGGTTGGGTGTGGCTGGGTGAACAGCCAGGCTGGTTGACGCTATTGGGCGGTGCCATCACAGTAGGCGGTGTTGCGCTGGCCAATGCAAAACGCCGCGTGCGGGACGTGGCCGTGCACTCGGTAAATCCGGCCGCAGCGAAGGAGTGCTGAATCACGGCGCATTTTCCGTTGATGGAAACGGCGCGGCAATTGTCGCAAGCATGGCCTTCTTTCATGGTCGCCGGCGTCGGCGATGCCAATCTCAAGCTGGTGCGCATCGCATAGCGTTGGCGGCGGGAGTCATGGCACGCTGCTGATCATTGATGTGTAATCGTCAACGGAAAGGGGAAGCGGATGTACACGCTGCATATCGCCAATAAGAACTACTCCTCCTGGTCGCTGCGCCCGTGGGCGCTGTTGACGGAACTGGGTATTCCCTTTGAGGAAAAGCTGACGCCGTTCGAAGGTGGCACATCATCGAGTTGGGATGCGTTTCGCGAGTTTTCCCCCACCGGTAAGGTGCCCTGCCTGCACGATGGCGATACGGTCGTGTGGGAGTCGCTGGCCATCATCGAGTACGTCGCGGAAAACCATGCGAACGTGTGGCCGGCTGACAAACGTGCCAGGGCCTGGGCGCGCAGTGCGACGGCAGAGATGCATGCCGGCTTCCAGGAATTGCGTTCCCAGTGCCCGATGAATTGCGGCATTCGTTTGCGTTTACACGAGATATCGTCCGCGTTGTCGCGTGATATCACCCGCTTGCAGGAATTGTGGAACGAAGGCTTGCAGCGCTTCGGTGGGCCTTTTCTTGCCGGTAACACCTTTACGGCCGCCGATGCGTTCTATGCGCCGGTGACGTTCCGCATCCAGAGCTATCAGTTGGCCATCGATGACACTTGCAAGGCTTACGTGCAGCGCATGCTGGCCTTGCCATCCATGCGTCATTGGTACGAGGCTGCTTTGAAAGAAACTTGGCGCGATCCCGACCACGAAGAAGAGACGCTGCGTCAAGGCAACGTGCTGCAGGACCTGCGCGCGGCGTAATGCTGCGCTTTTCGCGGGCACGCATGCCGCGAAGCGTCTAGCAAAATCGTTGCTGTTTCAGAGCAGTCGAAACGGTCGTTACATTGCGTACTTTCGTGACGAGGACTGCGCCACGCGCGACCACATCTGGCTATTGGCGGATGGCTCCCGCTTTCACCTGGGGCCGCTTGCTGTTCTTCAGCTCTAGAGCTTGTAACCGCGATGAATCGCCACGATGCCGTTGCTGAGGTTGCGCACTTCAACGCGCCCGAAACCTGCACGTTCCATCATGCCCTTGAGCGTTTCCTGATCCGGATGCTTGCGGATCGATTCGGCCAGATACTGGTAGCTGTCCGCGTCGCCCGCGAACAATCTCCCCAGCTTCGGCAACACCTGGAAGGAATGGAAATCGTAGAGCTTGCCGAACAGCTCGCTGCGCACCTTGGAAAATTCCAGCACCAACGCGCGACCACCCGGCTTGAGCACACGGCAGATATCCGCCAACGCCTTGTCCTTGTCGGTGACATTGCGTAGGCCGAACGCCATGGTGACGGCGTCGAAGCTGTTGTCCGGAAAAGGAAGTGCTTCGGCATTCAACTGCGTCCAGCGCAGTCCCGAAATCTGGCCGCGATCAGTAAGGCGATCACGGCCCACATTGAGCATGGCGGCGTTGATATCGCCCACCACCACTTCACCGCTCTCACCGACCACGGGCTTGATCAGGGCGGCGATGTCGCCCGTGCCGCCGGCCAGATCCAGTACGCGGTCGCCACGACGGATGCCGCTGATGGCCACGAAATGGCGCTTCCACAGACGATGGATGCCGAAGGACATCAGGTCGTTCATCAGATCGTAGTTGTGGGCGACCGAGGTGAAAACCTGGCCGACCAGCTTTTGCTTATCCGCGACCGGTACGTCGCGGAAGCCGAAATGGGTAGTGGACTGCTCGCTCATGCGCGCATGGTACAGGATGCGTGGTGCAGATAAGAGGACCTTATCTGTCATATACAGAACATGCAGTGGCCTGATGAGCCTGGCCGGCGTAGCCTTGCGGCCGACCTCGCCAAAAAGGACGGAAAGCATGAAGCGCTCGATTCGGTTGTTCTGCATCATGAGTTTGCTTGGTTGCACCACGGTTGCGCTGGGCGCGACAACCCAAGTGATCACCGCGGCCGGCAACTACCATCCGCTGCCCAAGGCGGCCTATCAGCCCGATCCGTCCGCCACCTACAAGGTGGTGTTTTCGTTGACCAAAGGCAGTGACAAGCCCGATCAGATCAATCCGGCGCTGGAGCGCGTGGCGCGTACGGTCAATCTCTATGCATCCGCGGGCGTGCCCCTGGATCATCTAAAGTTTGTTGCCGTGGCTTACGGGCAGGCCACCTCGCTGGTGCTCGACGACGAGCATTACAAGGCGCAGTTTGGTGTGGCCAATCCCAACCTTCCGGTGATTGCGCAATTGCGCAAGGCAGGTATCGATGTTGCAGTGTGTGGACAGGCTATGGCGGAGCATCACTACAACAACGAATGGGCGTCAAAAGACGTGACGTTGAGCCTAGCGGCGCTCACCACCATCACCGAGTTGCAGCAACAGGGTTATGCCCTGATGCCGTTGTAAGAAGGATCGATCATGTCGCGAGTTTGGAAACGGTGCCGGCGATACATGTCGCTGGCTGGGCTGCTGGCGGTTGCCTGCGGCATCGCAAACGCCGCTCAGCAGGATTATCTGCCACCATGGAATCCGCCGCCGACTGGTGGCGTTTCATTTGCAGTGCCGCCATTCGATGCAATTGCGGATTTGCACGGCGATATCGCCGATCCGCAACTTACGGTATTTTTCGCCGGCAATCAGTTCATGGTGGTGCACGATCTGGTGGAGGCGTTCAAGCAACGCTATCCGCATTACCAGCGTGTGTTCGTGGAGACACTTCCACCGGGCATTCTTGCCAAGCAGATCGAAACCGGATCGCTGGTGATGGGCAATCTGCGCGTTGCCTTGAGGCCGGATATCTTCACCAACGGCAAGAGCTCCATCGAAGAGCTGCAAAAGCAGCACGGCTGGTTTGCCGAAACAGTCGACTATGCACGCAATCCGCTGGCGATCATGGTGGCGAAGGGTAATCCCAGGCATGTTGAAAGCTTGAAGGATCTCGGCCGCCCCGATGTACGCGTGAGCATGCCCAATCCGCAATGGGAGGGCATCGCCAAGCAGATCGAAGCAAGTTATCGCAAGGCGGGTGGCGATGCGCTGGATCACACGATCATGGACCGCAAGGTCAAGGATGGCAGCACCTACCTCACGCGCATTCATCATCGCGAATCACCGTTGCGCGTACTGCAAGGTGAGTCGGACGCTGCGCCGGTATGGTCGACCGAGGCGTACTTCCAGCAGCAGATATTGCATCGTCCTGTAGAAACGATTGCGATTCCGCCTGATCAGAACGTCACTGCCACATACACGGTTGCACGCATGAAAGAAGCGCCGCACGAGCAGGCTGCGAAGGATTTTCTTGCCTTCATGGCCTCGGCCGAGGCGCAAGCGATCTATCGCAAGTACGGCTTTCAGCCGCCACAGCCATGAATGCGTTGCGCTTCGCTTTGCTTGCATGCTGCGCGTTGATCGCAAAGAGCGCCTTGGCGGAGACGCCCGACGGTGCCACGATCGCGCGGCAAGGAAACGGCCATGGCGTGGCGCCATGCATGGCTTGTCATAGTGCCGATGGCGGCGGACAAGCGGCGGCCGGCTTTCCGCGTCTTGCAGGATTGCCGCAAGCCTACCTGCGTAAGCAATTGGACGATTTCACTAGCGGCTTGCGCGACAACGCCACCATGCAACCTGTCGCGATAGGCTTGACCGATGCGGAGCGCGATGCAGTGGCGGCGTATTACAGCAAGCTGCCCGTGCCGTCGGCACCGCCGGTAAAGGCCCCTGCTGGTGAAACTGCGCAGCTTGCGCAAACCCTAGCTACGCGAGGACGTTGGTCGAAAGGCTTGCCTGCGTGCGAGCAATGCCATGGTCCTGGCGGCACGGGCGTTGGCGAGCATTTCCCGTCGTTGGCCGGGCAATCGGCGGTCTACATCACAAATGCGTTGCATGCGTGGCAGCAGGGGTCGCGGCACAACGACCCGCTGCAATTGATGCAAACGGTGGCGAGCAAGTTGAGTGATACGGATGTCGCGGCGATTAGCGCGTGGTATGCCGCGCAACCTGCTCCGACGACGAAGGAGCAGCAGCCATGAAGTCGTCGCAATGGATGATGCTCAGCGCATGGCTCCTGCTTGCCGCGTGCAATCGATCAACGCCGCAGACTGCACCATCGACATCAAGCGCGCCTGCTGCGGCGGCGTCATCACAGAAAAGCGCAAATCGCTCCGGGCCGCCTGCGGATTCATCGATTCCGAACGACGACTTCGGTAAACAGATTGCGTTGGGGCGACAGATCTTCATTGATACCGGCCACTTTGCAAAAACGTATGTCGGCAATCAGCTGACTTGCGAGAACTGCCATCTCGATGCAGGCCGTTTGGCGCACTCCGCGCCGCTGTGGGGTGCTTATCCGATGTACCCCGCTTATCGCAGCAAGAATCATCGTGTGAATACGTTCGCGGAACGCTTGCAGGGCTGCTTTCAATACAGCATGAATGGCAAGGCCCCGCCGCTCGGCGACGACGTGCTGGTCGCATTGGAGGCGTACGCTTATTGGATGTCCAAAGGCGAATCAATCGGAGTGGCGCCGTCCGGCCACGGCTATCCAAAATTGCCCAAGCCTGCACAAGCTCCTGATTACGCGCGCGGCGAAAAAGTATTCAAGCGTGACTGCGCGCTATGTCATGGCGACAACGGACAAGGACAACAGTCAGCGGGCCGCACGGTATTTCCTCCCCTTTGGGGTCCTCAGTCTTTCAATTGGGGCGCGGGCATGGAGCGGCTGGACAATGCCGCCGGCTTTATCAAGGCCAACATGCCATTGAGCCGCGGCAATACGCTGACCGATCAGGATGCGTGGGATGTGGCGTATTTCATGAATGCGCATGAGCGTCCGCAAGATCCGCGCTTCAACGGTTCCGTCGCGGAGACGCGCAAGGCGTATCACGACACGCCGGATTCGCTGTATGGCACGACGATCGACGGACAGGTGCTGGGAAAAGGTGTTGTGAATCCTTAGAGGATTCGACTTGGCACCGTCGCGCGATATCGCTCTTTATGACGCGATATCGCGCGTGAATGAATAATCATTCGTTCGTGCGTGGCCAAAGCGGTCAGTCTTTCTCGTGATCCGCCGGCGTGCGCTCGTGCTCGCGATGCTCAGCGATCACGTGCCGCTCATGCAGTTCCTCGCTGGTGTTTATGGGCTCGGATGACTCTGGCGTAGGGTCCGGTGCAGTGGCGACTTGCTCTGCCTCGGCGACGGCACGAGGCGTTTCCTTCTCTTCGCTGCCGGTAATCTTCAAGATGGAATGACGCATTTCGCGGGCGAGGATGACACGCGCGTCGCGCACCATGTCTTCCAGCGCGGTGTCGTAGTCGAGCTTGCCTTCGGCATCGGTCCACACGATACGGCGTTCGCGCAGTTTCTGGATGAAGCCGCGGAACAGGGCTTTGTCGAAGAATTCTGGCGCCAGCGGTTCGCTGAGCAAGCTCAGGCGCTGGGCGGTAAGGGTGCAGACGGTTTCCAGTTCGGAGGCGGTGATGGTGTGCGGACCGTTTTTCACCAGCGCGGCGATGGCGATGTAGTAGCGCTCGAACGCCTGGATCAGGCTACGTGCGATTGTCTTCAATTGATAGGCGGCGTCATCTTGGCCGGGACCGCGTTCGAGTACGCGACCTTCGCCGACGGCTTCCAGCAGGCCGCGACGCACGAAGAAATCGATGGTGGCCTGCAATTGCG
>Ga0209563_100158_pt1 | contig 60951 bp, 52 predicted proteins | sample AraplaCvi_mMF_r2_FD_184271 | JGI IMG/M metagenome (GOLD analysis project Ga0209563, IMG submission 184271) | Arabidopsis root microbial communities from North Carolina, USA - plate scrape CL_Cvi_mMF_r2 (SPAdes) (version 2) | ecosystem: Host-associated > Plants > Roots > Endosphere | place: USA... | reverse complement strand
ATCCTGGTGAGGACCCGGCGGATGCGGTCGTCCGCGAGATCGCGGAGGAGACCGGCTACGACGCGACGGTGGGCGAGCTGCTCGGCATCGACTCGAAGGTCATCCCGGCCGAGCACCGGTTCGTCGCCGATGCGGGGCCGTTGCACGCCCTGCGGATCGTCTACCGCGCGAGCATCGTCGGCGGACGGCTGACCAATGAGGCCGACGGCACGACCGACGAGGCGGCATGGTTCCCGCTGGCCGCCATCCCGAACCGGCGCGTCGAGCTGGTCGACCTGGCGCTCGGGATGGCGGGGCTGCGCGGCTAGACGGCTGCCGGCCGCTCCTGCTCACCGGGGATGATGATCCACATCGCCAGGTAGGCGATGAACTGCGGGCCGGGGAGCAGGCACGACAGCAGGAAGATCAGCCGGACGGTCCACGGCCGCAGACCGAACCGGTCGGCCAGACCGGCGCAGACGCCGCCGATGATCCGGCCCTGACGGGGACGCATGAGTGTGTTCATGCCTCCAGCGTCTCAGCGCGCGCCGAAGCGCACCATCGGGGTAACCCCCGAATGGACCCTGGGGTTCAGATGTCGGCGCCGGTCGCCGAGGTCGGCGGGTTCGTCGGAGTGCTGGGCTCCTCGTCGGCGACCCACAGCTCGTCGTCGGCGCGGAACGTCTGCCAGACGGCGTAGAGCAGCCCGACCGCGGCGATGATGCCGAGGCCGATGGCGATGACGCCGCCGGCACCGGGGCCGGACTTCTTGGGCTCCGGCTTCTTCGCCAGCTGCTTGCGCGCCTTCGCGAAGTCGCCGGCCAACGCGGCCGCGCGGGCGGCGCGGGCGTGGTCGACCACCGACAGCGCGGTGCCGACGGCCGTCCCGACCGCGGGGATGACATCGCCCACGACGCGCTCACGAGCCTGGCCGGCATAGCGGCTGGCCGTGGCCTTCGCCGTCTCGGTGGCGGGACGCACGTAGGTGTCGTACCCATCACGGACGCGCGGCGCGATCTCCTCGCGTGTGTAGTAGGCCGCCTGCTTGCGCGCCTCGGCAGCGAGGGAGTTGGCGTTGGCCAGCACCTCCTGCTGCTGGGTCCACAGGTCCTCGGCTCCGCTGCGCAGTCGCTTGAGCTCCTTCTTGCGCTTCCGTGTCAGGCTCATCTGTTCCTCCGTTGCGTCGGGGTGGCGACTGACTCCATCTTGCCACCGAAAGGGCTGGGGATGGCCCGAGAGGTCTGAGGGGCTCCCGAGTCGTCTATATGCCCTGTGCAAGAATTGGTGCCATGTCTAAGCACACCGCTGTCGCCACGCTCCACACTAACTACGGAGACATCAAGGTCAACCTCTTCGGCAACCACGCGCCGAAGACGGTGCGCAACTTCACCGGGCTGGCGACCGGCGAGATCGAGTGGACGCACCCCGCCACCGGCGAGAAGACGAACACTCCTCTCTACGACGGTGTGGTCTTCCACCGCATCATCCCGGGCTTCATGATCCAGGGCGGCGACCCGCTCGGCCAGGGCGTCGGCGGTCCGGGCTACCAGTTCGACGACGAGATCAACCCGGAGCTCGACTTCACCCAGCCGTACATCCTCGCGATGGCCAATGCCGGCATCCAGGGCGGCCGCGGCACCAACGGCTCGCAGTTCTTCATCACGGTGGCCCCGACCACGTGGCTGCAGGGCAAGCACACCATCTTCGGCGAGGTCGCCGACGACGCGTCCCGCAAGATCGTCGACAAGCTCGCCGAGGTGCCGACGGACGCTCGCGACCGGCCGCTCGACGACGTCGTCATCGAGTCCATCGACATCGAGCAGGTCTGAGAGAGGACGGGCGAGCAGCACAGATGACTCAGCCCGTCGACTCGCGCGCGAACTACTGCTACCGGCATCCCGATCGGCAGAGCTATGTGCTGTGCCAGCGTTGCGGTCGCACGATCTGCGGCGAGTGCCAGACCCCCGCCGCGGTGGGTGTCGTGTGCCCGGAGTGCATGGCCCAGCAGCGCGCGACGCATCCGCGGACGAAGCCGGCGTGGCTCACGCGCCTGACCGGCAGCGGCGCACCGGTGGTGACGTATACGATCATCGCCATCTGCGTGGTGGTGTTCCTCGTGAAGGTGCTCGGCGACCTCGTCGGGATCCCGGTGAACGGTGTCCTGCAGTACGCGGGCGCCTACTCCTATCCGGCGGCGGTCTCCGGAGCCTTCGAGCCGTGGCGGATGTTCACGAGCATCTTCGCGCACGCCAACATCCTGCACCTGCTGCTCAACATGTACACCCTGTGGGTGTTCGGCTCGGCGCTGGAGCCGCTGCTCGGGCGTGCCCGCTATCTGGCCCTATTCCTGATCAGCGGCTTCGCCGGTTCGCTCGGCGTGCTGCTGATCGCCCCGCCCCTCGTTCCCGTGGTCGGCGCCTCCGGGGCGATCTTCGGACTGTTCGGGGCCTACTTCGTCATCCAGCGACGGCTCGGCGGCAATGCGACCCAGATGCTCGTCCTGCTGGCGATCAACCTGGGCATCGGCTTCCTTCCCAACTTCAACATCGCCTGGCAGGCGCACGTCGGTGGGCTCATCGGCGGCGTGCTGGTGGGGCTGATCTACGTCGAGACGCGCCAGCCGCAGCGCCGCCGCTGGCAGCTGCCGCTGCTTGTGCTGCTGTGCGTGATCTTCGTCGCGCTGAGCTTCGTCCACTTCTTCGTGTAGTTCCCCACACCGCGTGGATAAGTTATCCACAGCCTTATTAACAATGTGGGTAATTACACGGGTGTAACTCTCCACAGGCTTATTAACACTGGGGAAACCGGCGCTGAACGCGCGGCCACTATCCACAGGGGCTCTGTGGAGAACTGTGGAAAAGCAAGAACCCGGGCCGGCGTGAGCCGACCCGGGTTCTCGGGAAGCAGGGGAGGCGTCAGCGCCAGCGGGTCGTCATCAGGAAGCCGATGAAGGCGATGCCGAAGCCCACGAGGATGTTCCACGCACCGAGGGCGGGGATGGGGTACTGGTTCTGGCTGACGTAGAAGACGATGATCCACACGAGGCCGAGCAGCATGAAGCCGAACATGACCGGCTTGAACCAGACCGGGTTCGGGGCGTCCTCTCCGGTCGCCGCCGGAGTGCGCTCCGCGCGCGCGGAGCGCTCGATCCTGGTCTTCGACTTACTGCGTGCCATAGCACCACAGTGTAGCGGGCAAGCCCCCGACGTTCCTGAGGCCCCCGAACGGGGGAGGGGGCTGTGGACAACAATGCTTCCTCCCAGCGACCATCCCTAGAATCTCGGATGTGACCAGCACTCGAGCCCGCGCACGGCGGCCGCACCGGCGCCCGTCGGTGCTCGGCGTCTCCGGCGAAGTGCTCATCACCGCCGGCGTCCTCGTCCTGCTCTTCCTCGGCTGGCAGGTGTGGTGGAACAATTTGGTGCTCGCCGGGCAGCAGACCAGCTCCGCGGCGCAGCAGAGCCAGAAGTGGATCGACGACGCGGTCAAGGCGCCGAAGCCGAAGCCCGACACGTCGACCGCGCAGGTCGACCCGCCGGTGCTCGCCACCCCCGCGCCGTACGAGCCGTTCGCGGTCATCTACGTGCCGCGGCTCGGCGCCGACTGGAAGCGCACCATCCGGCAGACCGTCGACGTGGAGCGTGTGCTCAACAGCTACACCGCGGGCGTCGGCCACTACATCGACACGCAGCTGCCCGGTCAGGTCGGCAACTTCGCGGTCGCGGGGCACGACTCCGGCTGGGGCAACACGTTCATCGATCTCTCGAAGCTCCACATCGGCGACCGCATCTACGTGCAGACGAAGGACGGCTGGTACACCTACACGTTCCGCAACTTCGAGTACGTGCAGCCTTCGGCGGTGCAGGTGCTCCTGCCGGTGCCACGGCAGCCGCAGGCCACGCCGACGGAGCGGCTGATGACCATCACGACGTGCAACCCGCCGTTCCACGCGGGTGAGCGTCTGATCGCCTACAACGTGTTCCAGTCGTTCGCGCCGCCGCAAGAGATTCCGAGCGAGATCGCCGCGGCGGTCGGGCAGGGGGGCTGACCGTGTACGCAGCGTTGTGGCGGGTGCTCCCCGGCCCGTGGTGGGTCCGCGTGCTCATCCTCCTCGTACTCGTGGCCGCCGTGCTGTTCGCGCTGGTGACCTGGGTCTTCCCCTGGGTGGATTCGCTCCTCGGCCCGCAGGAAGGTACCGTGGGGCCGTGACCCGCGTACTCGTCATCGACAACTACGACAGCTTCGTCTACACGCTGAACGGCTACCTCCGCGAGCTCGGCGCCGAGACGGAGGTCGTGCGCAACGACGACATCGCGGTAGCCGACCTCCCGGCGCGGCTGGCGGAGTACGACGCGGTGCTGGTCTCCCCGGGGCCGGGCAAGCCGGCCGACGCGGGGGTCTCCATCCCGGTCGTCGAGCAGGCGCTCGCCACCGGGCAGCCGCTGCTCGGAGTGTGCCTCGGTCACCAGGCGATCGCCGAGGCGTTCGGCGGGGTCGTCACCAATGCGGAAGAGCTGATGCACGGCAAGACCTCGCAGGTCAGCCACGACGCGAGCCCCCTCTTCGACGGCGTCGCGCAGCCGTTCACCGCCACGCGTTACCACTCGCTCGCCGTGGTCGACGGGACGCTGCCCGACGACCTGGAGGTCACCGCGCGCACCGCCGGTGGCGTGATCATGGCGCTGCAGCATCGGGAGGCGCCGATCTACGGTGTCCAGTTCCACCCCGAGTCGGTGCTCACCGAGGGCGGCTACCGCATGCTGGGCAACTGGCTCGAGGTGGCCGGGCTCGCCGGTGCCGCGGACGCCTCCCGCGCGCTGAACCCGCTCGTCAAGCTGGGCTGAATCAGCCGGAGCAGTACGTCAGGTCGACCGTCGATCCCTGCGGCACGTCGCCGGGGAAGACGGACTGCGTGTGCACCATCGTCGCGCCCTTGTCCTGCGGGCAGGATGGGTCGGGTTTCGGGTTCGCCGTGAGGCCCAGCTGCGACAGGATGCCCGTCGCCGCCTGGATGGTCTGGCCGGTCAGATCGGTCAGCGTCACCTTGCCGCTCGAGACGTGCAGCCCGATCGCGTCTCCCTCGTGCGCCGAGGCGTTCGCCGCCGGGTCGGTCGAGATGACGACGTTCGCCGGGACGGACGGGGAGTTCTCCGAGGTGGTCGGTCCGACCGTGAAGCCTGCCTGTTGCAGCGCCTGGGAAGCGGCCTCCACCGTCATGTTGTGCACGTCGGGCACGGCCACCGTCTTCTTGCCCGTCGACACGTAGAGCGTGATCGTGTCGCCGGTGGCGACGACGATGCCGGCGCCCGGGTCGGTGCGCACGACCTCACCCTGCTGGTACGTCGCGCTCGACTCGGTGGTCTGCACCCACTTGAGCTGCAGCCGGTCGAGCTCGGCGGTGGCCTTGTCGAGCGTCTGCCCGGACAGGTTGGGCACCTTGCGCGACGAGTCGGGCATGGTCGTGCTCGGCGCGAGGCGGAGCACCCAGGCGAGCACGGCGACGATGACGACGGCCATGATCGCGATGCCGGCCCAGATCCAGATGACCGGAGGGCGGCGCTGCGTGCGCGTCATCGTCTGGTCTTCCGCGAGCTGCCGGAAGGCCGCCTCCGGTCCGGAGACCGCGCTCGGCGGAGCGCCGAACAGCGTCTCGGCGGACTCGTCCTCGTGCTTGCGCTTCGGGATGCGGCCGGACGCCGCCTCCTCCAGGTCGCCCCGGAACTCGGCGACGGTCTGGTAGCGCTCGAAGCGGTCCTTCGTCATGGCGCGCGCGACGACGACGTCCATCGCGGGCGAGACCTTGGGGTTGATCGTGCTCGGCGCGACGGCCGTCTCGCTGACGTGCTGGTAGGCGATCGCCACGGGGGTGTCGCCGCGGAAGGGCGGTCGCCCCGCCAGCATCTCGAACAGCACGACACCGGTGGAGTACAGGTCGGTGCGGGCGTCGACGGACTCGCCCTTCGCCTGCTCCGGCGAGAAGTAGCTGGCCGTGCCGAGCACGGCGGTGGTCTGGGCGACCGTCGCGGAGGAGTCGCTGATCGCGCGGGCGATGCCGAAGTCCATGACCTTGACCTGGCCGGTCTTGGTGATCATGACGTTGCCCGGCTTGATGTCGCGGTGCACGACGCCGGCCCGGTGCGAGTACTCGAGAGCGGTCAGAATGCCCTCGGTGATCCGCACGGCCTCCTGGACCTCGAGCGGCCCCTTCTTGATGAGATCTTTCAGAAGGACGCCGTCGACGTACTCCATGACGATGAAGGGGAGCTGCGCTTCGTGCCCGTTGGGCTCGTGCACGGTCTCCTCGCCGGCGTCGAACACGCGCACGATCGTGGGATGCGTCATGCGGGCCGCCGCCTGCGCCTCCTGCCGGAAGCGGGTCCGGAACGCGGGGTCGGTCGCGAGCGACGGCTTCAGCAGCTTGATCGCGACGGTGCGGCCCAGCCGGGTGTCGGTTCCACGGTGCACGTCGGACATGCCGCCCCGGCCGATGAGTTCGCCCACCTGATATCGGCCTGCGAGCAGGCGGCTATCTGGGCTCAATGCGGACTCCTTCTCGGGTGCTGACTCCGGCTAGTGTAGCGGTGCCTTTCTGGGGATCTCCCCGGGCGCGCTCACAGCTCAGGCCGGCTCAGACACCGACCGGTCGGCTGCGCTCAATTGCCGGACCCGTTGCCGCCGCCACCACCGCCGGTGCCGCCGCCCGTCCCGCCGCCGGTGCCCGCGCTCGGCGGGGTCGCCGGGACGACCTCGTACGCCAGGGCGGGCGACTGGCCCGACTCGACCGACTCACCGCAGAAGATCGTGTACGTGAGCTGGTAGTTGCCGACCGCGCTCGGCGACCAGATCATCTTGGTGTCGTTCACCGGGGTCTGCGGGGAGCCGTTGACGTAGAGACGGCGGCCGACGAGGTTCTGGCCGGCCGGGCAGGTGGCGGAGCCGAAGTTGACCGTGATCTGCGAGTTGGGCGTTCCCTTGCCCGAGGCCGGGTTGGCCGTGACCGTGTCGGTCGGGGTCTGGACGGGCGCGACCGGACCGTAGACCTTCGCCGACACCGTCGATCCCTTCGGGACCGGGCCGGTCGGGTTGACCGAGTAGACCTTGTTCGCCTGGTCCTGCGTGGTCGCGGCGCTGCCGGTGGAGATGTCGGCGACCATCCCGAGCGACTGCAGCTTCTCGCGCGCCTGGTCGGCGGTCAGGCCGACGAAGTCGCTCTCGGTGATCTGCACGGTGTTGCTCGTCGGCGTGGGGCTCGGCTTCGGCGAGCTGGGCTGTGTCTGGGTCGGCGTGTTCGACGGCGTCGGGCTGGGTGCGGGCTTCGGCTGCGCCACGAGCGCGATGATCGTGCCGATGAGGACCAGCGCGAGCAGAGCGATGAGGGCGATCAGCGGCCACGTCCAGCGGCTGCGCTTGCGCTCCTCGACCGGCGCGGTCGTCTCCTCCTCTTCGACCGTCATGGCGGCCGTCGCGGGAAGCACGGTCGTCGCCTGGGTGGGCGCGCCGGCGGGGGACTGCATCAGCACCGTGGCGGCATCCGTCGCGGCGGCCGCGCCGAGGATGGCGGGCACGGAGGCGGCTGCCGCACGCACGTCGCCGCGGCGCAAGGCCTGCGCCGCGCGCGCGAGGTGCGCAGCGGAGGCCGGACGGTCGGCGGGGTTCTTGGCGATGCACGCGAAGACGAGGTTGCGCACCGGCTCCGCCACCGTCGCGGGCAGCTCCGGCGGCGCCTCGTTGATCTGCGCCATGGCGATCGCGACCTGCGACTCGCCCGTGAATGGACGGCGGCCCGCGAGGCACTCGTAGGCGACGATCCCGAGCGAGTAGATGTCGGTGGTGGGCGACGCGGGGTGCCCGGACGCCTGCTCGGGCGAGAGGTACTGCACCGTGCCCATGACCTGGCCGGTCGCGGTCAGCGGAACCTGGTCGGCGATGCGGGCGATGCCGAAGTCGGTGATCTTGACGCGGCCGTCCGGCGTGATGAGCAGGTTGCCCGGCTTGATGTCGCGGTGGACGAGGCCGGCCGCGTGGGCGGCGTGCAGGGCGGCGGCCGTCTGGGCAACGATGTCGAGCGTGCGGTCGGTGCTGAGGACGTGCTCGCGCTCCAGGATGCTGGAGAGCGCCTCACCGGGCACGAGCTCCATCACGAGGTAGGCGCTGCCCTCCTCCTCGCCGTAGTCGTAGACGTTGGCGATGCCCTCGTGGTTGACGAGGGCGGCGTGCCGCGCCTCGGCCCGGAAGCGCTCGAGGAAGCCCGGGTCGCCGAGGTACTCGTCCTTCAGGATCTTGATGGCGACGGTACGGCCGATGACGAGGTCGGTGGCCTGCCACACCTCGCCCATCCCGCCGATCGCGATCCGCGACTGCAGCTCGTAACGTCCCCCGAAGGTGAGCCCTGCTGTGGGTCTCATTTATTCAGCACCGCCTCTAGTACTTTCCTCGCGATCGGCGCGGCGATGGAGTTACCCGTGCCGCTCTGACCCTGTCCACCGCCGTTTTCGACAACTACCGCCACAGCGAACTCGGGATCGTTCGCCGGCGCGAACCCGGTGAACCACAGCGTGTACGGGTCGCCTTCCCCGTTCTGCGCCGTCCCGGTCTTACCGCCGACTTGAACCCCACCTATTCTTGCATTGCTCGCCACGCCGTGATCGACGCCGTCCACCATCATCTGCTTGATGGTGTCCGCATTCTCCTTGCTCAACGGCTGGGAGAACTCCTTGGCCTGGAAGCTCTCCTCGGTCTGCAGATCGGCAGACCGGATCGAGTCGACCAGATTCGGCGTCATGAGCGTGCCTCCGTTGGCGATCGCCGCCGAAACCATCGCCATCTGGAGCGGCGTCGCCTTGTCGTTCATCTGCCCGAAGGAGCCGAGCGCGCGCTTGGCCGGGTCGGGGTAGAGCGGGTAGACGCTCTTCTCGACCGGGATCGGGATGCTGAGCTCCTGGTTGAAGCCGAACTTGTCGGCCTGATCCTTGATCACCTCGGGCTTCAGCTGCATGCCGAGCTCGGCGAACGGGATGTTGCACGACAGGATCTGCGCGGTGGCGATCGAGACGGTCTCGCCGGGGCCGCACGTGGTCAGCGAGTCGTTCTTCACGACCGTGGGGGAGCCGGGCAGCGGCAGCGACGCCGGGTTCGGCAGCTGGCTGTCCTTGGTGTACTGGCCCGTGCCGAACGCGCTGGCGCTCATGACCGGCTTGAAGGTGGAGCCCGGCGGGTTGAGGTTGCCGCCGATGGTGCGGTTGATCAGCGGGTCGCCCGGTGCCTTCAGCAGCTGCTGGTACGCGGACTCGACGGCGTTCCCGTCGTGCGAGGCCAGAGTGTTGGGGTCGTACGTGGGCTTGGAGACCATCGCCAGGATCTTCCCGGTCTTCGGCTGGAGCAGCACGACCGCGCCCTGGTAGTCGCCGAGAGCATCCCACGCGGCCTTCTGCGCAACGGGGTCGATCGTCGTCTCGACGGTGGCTCCTTGCGGACTCTTACCGGTCAGGATGGCGTTGATCCGGTCGAAGAACTGCGAGTTCGACGAGCCGCTCAGCTTCGCGTTGAGGGCGCCCTCCAGTCCCGTCGCCTCCCCGTTGATCGGGAAGAACCCGGTCACCGCGGAGTACATCGGGCCGTTGCTGTAGACACGCTGCCACTTGTACACGTCGTTGGACGGCACCGACTGGGCGATCGGCTGGCCGCCGACGAGGATGGCGCCGCGCTGGGCCTGATAGCTGTCGTTGAGCGCGCGGGTGTTGCGCGCATCCGTCCCCAGGGCGTCCGCCTGGAACACCTGGAGGATGGAGGTGGACACGAGCAGCGCCAGGAACATGGCGACCACGATCGTGCTCACCCGTTTGATTTCGCGGTTCATCTCAGCTCACCACCAGCCGGGGTTGATTGCGGACCGTGTCGGACAGGCGCAGCAGCAGGGCGACGATGATCCAGTTCGCGACCAGCGACGACCCGCCCGCCGCGAGGAACGGCGTCGTCAGGCCGGTGAGCGGGATGACGCGCGTGACGCCACCGATCACGATGAAGCACTGCAGAGCCACCGTGAAAGACAGTCCCACCGCGAGCAGCTTGCCGAAGTCGTCCTGGCCGGCGAAGCCGATGCGGAGGCCGCGCGCCACGAACACCAGGTAGAGCGCGAACAGGGCGAACAGACCGGCCAGTCCCAGCTCCTCCCCGAGGCTCGCGATGATGTAGTCGCTCTGCGAGACCGGGGTGATCCACGGCTGGCCCTGTCCGAGTCCCGTGCCGATGAGCCCGCCGTGCGCCAGCCCGAAGAGGCCCTGCACCAGCTGGAAGCTGCCGCCCTGACCGTCGTACACGTTCTGCGAGAACGGCGTCAGCCAGTTCGCGAAGCGGTCGTGCACGTACGGGAGCAGCTGGCTCGCGACCACGGCGCCACCCACGATGAGCAGGAGGCCGAGGATGACCCAGCTGATGCGCGCCGTCGCGACGTACAGCATCACCAGGAACAGGCCGAAGATCAGGAGACCGGTGCCGAGGTCGCGCTGGAACACGATGACGGCCATCGCCATGAGCCAGACGACCAGCAGCGGACCGAGGTCGCGTGCCCGCGGGAAGCGGATCCCCAGAAACTTCTTGCCGACGACCGAGAGCGACTCCCGCGTCTGCACCAGGTAGCCCGCGAAGAAGACCGCGAGGCACAGCTTCGCGATCTCACCGGGCTGGAAGCTGAACGGGCCGATGCCGATCCACACGCGGGCGCCGTAGATCTCCTTGCCGATCCCGGGCAGCATCGGCAGGAGCAGCAGCACGAGGGCCGCGAAGCCGAAGAGGTAGGTGTAGCGCTGCAGGATGCGGTGGTTGCGGATGAGCACCACGACGAGGATCGCGCAGACGATCGCGATCGCGCTCCAGACGATCTGCTTGACGCCCGCGCTGTCCCATCCCGCGTCCTTGTAGTGGATGTCGATGCGGTAGATCTCGGCGATGCCGATGCCGGTGAGCACGGTCGCGATCGGCAGCAGGAACGGGTCGGCCTGGGGCGCGACGAAGCGCAGCGCGATGTGCATGCCGACGACGAGCGCCGACAGGCCGGCGCCCAGGTAGACGAGGGTCAGGTCGACGTGCCCGAGGGCGCCGAGCTGCACGAGCACCACGGCGGCCGCGTTGATGGCGCACGCGATGACGAGGAGGAACAGCTCCAGGTTGCGGAACTTGGCGGGCAGGCGCAGCCGCTTCACCGGCCCGGTGGCGTTCCGGGGCGGCCTGGCCTGCGCGGGGGGCGCGGTTCTACTGTCTGCCGGCATCGCTCAGCTGCTCCACGATCGTCCGGGCCGCCTGCAGGTTGTCGGCGTTGATGGTCTGCTCCACCTGCTGTTTGTCGTACTCGGGGAGGTCGTCGACGTTCACGTCGGACTCCTGGTACAGGTGCGACAGGCTGATCGGCCCGACGCCCTGCTGCACGCCCTGGTAGATGGCCACGTGCCGGTCGGGCGACATCCCGACGTAGTAGCGGGACTGCGTCCACTGGTAGCCGAAGAAGATGGCGAGCACAATGGCGACGACGAGCGCGATCAGCCCGATCATCCAGGTCAGGCGGCGTCGCCGTGCGCGGCGGGCGTCCTCCTCGATGAGCTCGTCGAGGTAGTCCTCCGACTGCGGCTCGAAGTGCGTGGGCCCGGTGGCGGGACGGATGGGGTGCAGGCGCAGCGAGGGGAGGCGCGCCGCGCGCGTGGCGGGCTTCGGCTCCGCGCCGAACTGCAGCGGCGCGGCCGCCGAACCGACGGTGACCGGCTCCTTCAGCACATCGCCGCGCGCGGTGTCGGCGATGTCGAGCACCACGGCCGTCACGTTGTCGGGGGCGCCGGCGTCGAGGCTCTGCTTGAGCAGGCGCTCCGCGACCTGCTTCGGGCCGTCCTTGGAGGCGAGCGCCGCCTGCAGGTCGTCGTGCTTGACCACGCCGCTGAGGCCGTCGGAGCAGATCAGCCAGCGGTCTCCCGGCCGGGTGTCGAGCGTCCAGGTGTCGATCTCCGGGGAGGCGTCCACATCCCCGAGCACGCGCATCAGCACCGAACGGCGGGGGTGGACCATCGCCTCCTCCTCGGTGATGCGCCCGCTGTCGACGAGCCGCTGCACGAACGTGTGGTCGGTGCTGACCTGCTTCAGCTCGCCGTCGCGGAACAGGTAGATGCGGGAGTCGCCGATGTGCGCGAAGGCGATCTGATCGCCCACGCGGACCAGCGCGCTGACCGTCGTGCCCATCCCGGTGAGCTCCGGATGCTCGAACACGGTCTCGGCGAGCAGCGAGTTCGCGGCGATGAGGGCGGACTGGAGGGCGAACTCGGCTTCGGCGGCGCTGCTGTACTCGCGGTCGGCCTCCCGGATGCGGGTGACCGCGATGGCGGAGGCGACGTCGCCGCCCGCGTGGCCGCCCATCCCGTCGGCGACCACAAACAGGTCCCGGCCGGCATAGCCCGAGTCCTGGTTGTTGGAGCGGATCTTCCCGACGTGGGAGAGTGCCGCCGCCTTGTTCGCCGCCACCGGGTTACCGCCGCAGCTCGAACGTGGTCGTGCCGATCTTGATCGGCGTGTCGAGCGGGACCTGGGTCGGGACGGTGACCCGCCGGCCGTCGAGGAACGTGCCGTTGGTCGAGTCGAGATCCTGGATCATCCACTCGTCGTTCCAGAGGAGCAGGCGGGCGTGGTGGGTGGAGGTGTAGTCGTCGCGGATCACGAGGTTCGACTCGCTGGAGCGGCCGATCGTGATCGGGTCGCGGCCGAGGGGCAGCTCGGTGCCGGCACGCGGTCCGGACGTGATGACGAGTCGGCGCGCGGTCTGCACGCTCGCGTTCGTGTGGCCGCCTGCGCGGTTGGCGCCGGAGGGGAGGGTGGAGACCGGTGCCGGCTTCATGACCGGCTCGGTGGGGCCGGCGGGCGCCGGGGCGCTCGCCGCAGGGGCCGGAGCGCCCGCCGCAGCCGGGAACGGGGATGCCGCCGCCTGCGACTCGGGGAGCTTGCGCACGCGCTGCCCGAACAGGTCGGTCCGCAGCGCGTAGACGATGCCGAACACGAACAGCCAGAGCAGCAGGAGGAAGCCGAACCGCAGCACCAGCAGGGTCAGCTCGCTGGGGTTCACGAGGGCCCCCAGAAGCCGCCGATGTCGTGTCGGCGGGTGGCGTCGTCGACCTGGCCGCGCGCGGCGGGGGCTGCCTGGGGCAGCACGCGGAACACGATGCGGGTGCGGCCGATGGTGACCACCGACTCCGGTTCGAGGATGGCCTTCTTGAGCGGCTGGCCGTTGAGCTTCGAGCCGTTCGTGGAGCCGAGGTCTTCGACCTGGGCGCGCTGGCCGTCCCAGGTCACCATGATGTGGCGGCGGGAGATGCCGGTGTCGTCGACGGTGATGTCGGCGTCGGCGCCGCGGCCGACGACGGTCCGCGACCGGCTGAGCGGGTAGTGCGTGCCGTTGATGTCGAGCACGGGGGTCCAGGCGACGTCGCCCTTCACGTTCTCGGACTCGACCTGGAGCATCCCGACCGAGAGCTCGGCGTCCTCCTCCAGCTCGATCGAGATGCCGCCGGCGAACTGGTAGTGCTGCGAGCGGGCGTGCTTCTGCACGAAGTCGATCAGCTCGTCGGTGAGCGCGGCGCCCATCGAGCGCATCCGCGTGTAGTCGGCGGACGACATGCGCAGAACGAACCGGTTGGGCGCGAGCACGCGGTCGCGCGAGACGACCGCCGCCTTGGTGTCGAGCTCCTTGCGGAGCGCGCTGGTGAGCTCGACCGGCTGCAGCCCGGAGCGGAAGGTCTTCGCGAACGCGCCGTTGACGGCACGCTCGAGCCCCCGCTCGAAGTTGTCCAGAATGCCCACAGTCTCCCGCTTCCGGCTCGATGACTACATGCATGTTAGTCGGAACGCTGGGAAACCCACTGGCTATCCGGTGAAGATCAGCCGACCGGACGCCGCTCCGGGCGTGCCCGTGCGTGCGTGGGAAACGGAGGAGATTGCGGCCGTGGAGTCGGTTAGGGCGAGAAAGGGAGGAGTTCGGGATCGAGACAGAACGGATGTTCCTCCGTACGTATCGACGTGCGCGGCGGCGGCCCCGATTCGTGCAGCGTCCGGGCGTCGTGTTAGAGTTCCTGGGTTCGCGCGAGTGGCGGAATTGGCAGACGCGCTGGCTTCAGGTGCCAGTGCCCGCAAGGGCGTGGGGGTTCAAGTCCCCCCTCGCGCACGGAGGGTGGATTTCAGAATTCCCGTACGGGGATTTCGAAATACACTCTGACGAACGAAGAAGGGCCGGATCGACAGGAGTGTCGATCCGGCCCTTCGCTTTCGGGGATGATTTGCCCTGATGACGTAGTTTGGGTCAGCGCGAAATGGCTGGATTCGGCCTTTCCGGGCACGCTGAAGTGCCCTGTCTTGCTGGTGAAAAGTGTCTCGACGTGCCGGCTGGCTACGCGGGCGGCGCGGTCGCCGTCGTCGCGGTTCGAGCGAGCGCGGTGCCGGTCAGGGTCTTTCGACGTCGGACCCGGTGCTTGGGCTCGACGCTGCGTTCGTAGTCCTGGACGAAGAAGGACTCGATCTTGCGGAGGTTAGTGGAGGCAGCCGCGAGAGCTGCAGCCAGGTAGTGGAAGGCGTAACCCCGCCCCGAGCGCTTGCGCTTGTTGGCGATGTCTTCGCGCCCGGCCTCCTTGAGCATCTTGTGGGATGACTCGACCAGGCTGCGCATGCCGTAAAAGGCCTGGTGCTCGGGCGACATGTACGGGAACTCCTGCCGGTACTTGACCGCCGGCGGATTTTCCTTCCGCTTCTTGCCCTTCGGAGGCGTTCCGGCGTCGATCGGAATCGTGATCGTTCCTGGCGTCGATGGGGTGATCATCTTCTTCGAGCCGCGGTCGTAGGCGATATAGGTGCCCGGACGTGGATAGCTGTAGCGCTGGTACCCGTCAGCGTCAGGTCGACCTTTCGGAAGCATGCGGTACGGCTTGCGGTTCTTGAGCAGAGTCTGCAGGGCCTGCTCATCAATGAGAGTCCGCTTTTCGCCCGTGTCAGGATCCTCGACCTCCGATCGGATGGCCTTCATTCCTTCGATGAGGTTTTCGGGCATGGTGGCGACATACCAAGTGCCTTCCACGAGGATGAGGTCCTTGTACTCGCTCTGGATGCCGAGGTCGTCCTTCTTGTAGTCGATCGCGAGCTTCCAGCCCTTGAGCCGAACCGGTATCTGGAAGTTCTTCGCCTGCTCGCCGTTATAGGCGCGGTCCGCCATGATCATCCCGGGACGCACGCCGAGCCTCTCAACCGATTCCACGAGGCGAAGCCCGTGTCCAACGAGGCGTCCGGGCTGGTGGAACGTCACAGCCAGCGTCAGCGACGGGAAGAGGTGCCTCTCACCCGGGTTGTTCCAGACCATGACAGCGTTCTCGAGCTCATATGCGGCGACGTCGGTCTTTGCGCCCTCGCCGTTGTGGTTGCCTTCGCGGCGGTAGCGCTCGGCAAAGGGGTCGGCGTTCGTTCGTTTACGTCGTACATCTGGAGAGTTAGGGCGCCCTGCGATCTCGAGCTTGGTGGCATCGATAGCAATGTTGCCCTTGTAGCGAGCCCAAATATCTGCGGGGAGCATTCGCACCGTCGCGTGTACGAGCTGCTCGCACATCCAGTCCAGTTTCACCATCGCGATCTTGGTGGCGAGGCGTCCCTCGACGCTGTCCCACTTGTTGCGCTGCTCTGCGAATTCGGCTTGGTCGAGGCGCTTGTTCCTGCGCGACGGGTATGGGTCCATGAGGTTGAGGAGGTTGACGGTCGATCGCCGCATCCGCTGATACCAGCCGGTGCGCGACGTGACCGCGTCGGTGATGCCGAGGATCGATCGGTGCTCGGCATCGAATCGGTACTGAAGAGTGTTGGCGATCTCCTGGTAGTTCGCGCCGAGACCCATCTGGATGTGGATCAGCAGGAGAATGAGGACCGCACGGTACGGGATGGTGGGCTTCCGCCCGGCGCCGCTCTTGCGCCTTGCGGCGTCCCACTCGTCAAGTCGGGCCACCACACCGGAGCTGTCGACGATGCGTGCAGCGAGCCCGAGGTACGCCTTGGACATAGGGCCGTATTTGATGCGCTCTCTGGTCAGTTCCTCACTGCTAGCGACCCCGAAGGTCTCAAGCATGCGTCGGGTGAGCAGCTTCTCGGGGTCCTCTGTTTTGGCGATCACTCGGCACCGCCGCTATTACGGATGGCGGCGCGGTACGCCGCAACATCCATCTCTTGAACGAACGCCAGATAGCGCGGCAGGTTTTCGAACTTCTCGAACCCCAGGGCTCGGAACAGCTCCTTGACGGAAACGCCCGCCTGCAGCCTTCCAACGATCCAGGTCGAACGCAGCCGTTCGCTCCGTGGGTGCTCCCCGATCGTGTACTGGGTGAAGCTGCTGAAGAGGTTGCCACCGTCGCTGCGGTTCGGTGGCCCCCAGAGCGGGATGTCGGGGTCTGCGTCTTCGAGCAGAGCGACGCACCAGTCCTCCCATTCGGCGAGGAGTGGGACGAACCGTGGGTGAGTTCCCCCGCGGACGTTAATGAAGACGCCGTTCTCGTCGACGAGGATGTCTTCCGGCGTGACGTCGATGACTTCCACCGGCCGTAGCGCAGCCCCCGCGGCCAGGATGAGCATCAGCATCGCCTTGCGACGCTTGGCTTCGGTTTTCTGCCCGAGCGCCCAGAACCGGAAGTTCGCCATCTCGTTCGGGCTGTAAGGATGGGCGACGCCCTTTCGGCTCAGCGGCGTCATGGCGGTGCCCTGCTCTGTCGGCAGGAGCACCTCAGAGATGCGGAGGAGCATCGATCGGTAGTTGCGGCGCGTGCCTTCGCTTCGTCCGCTGTTCTCCTCGGTGGCGTACACGTCGATGACCTGCCGGCTGAAGATGACGTCCGTCTGGAGTGGGAGCCCACGCTCTACGACGGCCCACGTCACGAACGCGGTCGTGATTGTGATGAGGAGCTTGGCTGAGTAGGCGGTCTGCGGTGCGGCGATTGAGCAGGCGTCCTTGACGAACTCTGCGATCCTTGGCCATGTCTCGATGTCGCGGCGGGGCTTGTACGACGTCATTGCTTCACGGGCTTCGAGGGGCAGGGCGTTGTTACCGACGCGGGTCAGGAGCGCGGCGACCGTGCCTGTCTGTCGGGAGAAGGCGCCGACGGCATCACCGAGTTCAGACGCATGGCTACGCGCCCAGGTCGTATCGCCGAAGGCGAGCCGTTCGTCCAGTCGTACCTGCGCCGGGGTTCGAGCTGGGGTGGCTGAGCGCGGTGCGTTGGTGCGAGAGGCCGTGGTCTGGACGGCAGTTCCTGAGGTAGAGCGGGTCACACCGCCAGCTATGCTGCGGGCCGGTCAGGCGGGTGTGACTTTGCGTCCCGTACTCGTCCTGGGCTAGAAGTACCGGGATGTCCACGACCAGTCTTCATTCCGGGCGAGTTCGATGGTTCGCGTTGGATGCTCCTCCGCGCTCTCGATAGGCGGGCAGCCGTTGTGCTTCGGATTCCACCCGCTCAGCCAAAGTGCCCACAGCCACGGTTCGGGGCACGATCTACCCAGGGCATCCAGGATCAAACGAAGCCACGGAATGCGTTTGATGTCCCGACCCCCACCGACAAGCGCGAAGAGCGGGTAGACGGGCCGACTGTCGGAGTCCCGCAGTTCGAGGAGTTCGCGGCGCCTGGCGAGTGCAAAGACATCATTGCACGTGACGTTCAAGCTCTGGGCGACCTGACTAGGCGATAGGTAGGGGCCGAGCTCGATCTGCCAGGTCTGGAGAAGGTGCACTGAAGGCTCGCGGAAGGTTGTCATCGGTGCCCACATGCGCCATAATTGCTGTAGATACAGCAAATCAAGTGTCGCGAGACGAGGAGAAGGTGACCAATGCTCTTGTGGTCACGCGATGTGACGCGCTCATCGTCTAGCGTGGTTGCATGGCCCGTCCGCTGCGCATCAGTCCCAACCTGGGACTCGACGAGTGGTTGGTTGCACCCATGACGGACCATGCGCACGAGGCTGCCCGTCGTTTCGTCACGAACCTCAAAGAGGCCATGGGTAGGGACAGTGTGCTCTCGACTGCGAAGCGCGCCGGCGTCGACCGGAACTCGTTGCGGATGGTTCTGGAAGGGCGCACGTGGCCGGATGGGCGCCTGGTCGCGAAGCTCGAGGCGGCCTTCGAGCGCACCCTCTGGCCCGGGTACTTCAAGGACTGACATCAATCACCATCGATCCGGTCGATGGCGACGATCGGCGAAGTCACCTGCCAGAGATACTCCAACACCGCGGCGACCTCGGGCTCGGGCTGCATGGTCCAGAATCCCGAGACGCCCACCTGGCCCTGGATGATCCGCAGCAACACGTGCTGACCGTCGGTGAAGTCAGGATGGGAGTCAGGGCCGGGCGTCCTCGTCACCGTCCGGTCGACCATATCGAACACGTAGATTGAGCCGGAGGTGGTCGTCACTCGGTAGCGACCCGGTGCATCAGGGACGTGGTCCAGCGTCATCGTGCGCCACCAGGGTGTACTTGGCGTCTTATCGGGCGCGCGGTTCCCCTGCTCGCCATCCCTGCCGAGCTTTCTCCAGCACCGCGCGGTGCGTGACGACTTATCAACCTGAGCATGTGGGCCACCGCTGTATCTACGGCAGCAGTAACAATAGCGATGATGGCAGGAGGCGGCAAGGGGTTTCGGCACTCAGGCGGCAGCCCTGAGCGAGTGAGTCGACTGGTCGTTCTCTCGCAGTGGCACGAAAGGCAGATATCGGGTGAAGGCCTCGAGCGAATCGACCCCGGCGGCGGCTACAAGCTCCCGCAGTGGAGAGCACGCGGCCATATGGGTCACGATCCAAGTACTGCGCAGCCGCTGGGTCTGCACGTGAATCCGATCACCCCCGCGAGCGACGAAGTTCGATATGAGGTTCTTGCCAGCCCCGGTGCGTCCCGAGATGAAGAGGTAGGCATCAGGAGCCAATTCAGCGGCACGCCTTATCAGCACGCGCTCCCATCGTCGAAGGACGGGAATGCTTCGGACGCGGCCGTCAGTAACATGCACGATGGTCGCGCCACTCTTATGCGCGGACACATCGCCAGCACGCAGGTTCGCGATCTCCTGGGCCGAGAGACCCGCGCCTAGGCCCAGCGCGATAAGGATCTCGGCGTCGGCTCGCCGGCTCTTCTTCTGCTTGCGTGCCCACTCGCGTAGCGCCGCCTGCTCTGTCGACGTGTAGGGGACGCTGGGGTCGGACGGGGCTAGCGGTGCGAGGGGCCGAGGAGCGAGCGATTCGTCGAGGAGAGCCTCCGCGATCCGGAGAAGCTGTGAGCGGTAGTTACCACGGCTGCCGGCAGAGAGCTGTGGCACACCCCGGTCGATGAACGCGGCGATGTTGCTGCGCTTGAATACGCACGATCGCTCGAGTCGGACGCCGTTTTCGAGCGACCACCTGGTAAGCGACGTTACGGCGGGCGCGAGCTTGGCGGGATCGTACGAAGCGAGATCGGCGTCGGTGATGGCGGAGCAGATGAATGCGTCGACTGGGTTCACAGAACAGTTATGCGCGGACGGAGCGTGTGAGCTGTAAGAACAGGGCGCAGGCGGCAGTCTGGGACTCAGGCTGGGCGATGTTAGCGGGTCGCCTCAGACGGCGGTGGGTATCGCTTCGTTCAAGGCTGAACGAGCGAAGACCCCGACGCCGAGGCGCCGGGGTCTTACATGCTGGCCCGAAAGTTATGCGGGGAGGTGCAGCGTGTGCAGCACGTGCCTCTTCAACCCAGCGCCGCGCCACCGGATGGGTGACTCGGGCTCGATCATGAAGTTCCAGACGGTCTCCAGGAGGTGGGTCATCCTCGGGTCATCGGAGCGGGCGGCGCGCTCGAAGTCCTGGTCGGTGATCTCGTCGTCCCATCCGTGCCCGTAGTAGCGGTTCATCTGCTCGCGGTTGATGACGGCCTCCGCGTCGTCGTCATCGTCGAACTCAGCGATCTGGTGGTTGAGGCGCATGAGGGTCAGGTAGTCGCCGCGGAGCTCGAGGTTGTTCCAGGCACGGTCGGGGTCCATCTTCTCGATCGATCGGAGGTAGACCGACTCTTCGGCGAGCTCAGCTTCCTTGCTCCAGGAGAGCCAGTCGAGGTCGGATGCCTGGCGCCTCCAGTCCTCGAAGCACTCGACGCAGGGCTCTTCGCCCCACTTGGACTTGAACTCCTCTCGGTACAGCGGCTCCGACCGCAGCCGGATGAAGTCGTCGACGATGTGAAACGGCGCACGGTAGTGGTCGACGATTCGCATCCAGTCGGAGCGGTCGAGCTCCAGGTAGTCGGCGATGTCCTCGTAGACGGGGTTGGCGGCGCTCTCAGTGGTCACGTTGTGTGCTCCTTGGTTGGACGAACCGACACCCGTTGATGCCGGCACTCCGGATATGCGCTGGCCACTACGTTCGGGTGGGACTTTTGGATCGTCCTGTACGTCTATGAGGCCGCCTTCGTAGCGGAGGATCAAACCCAGCAGAAGACGAGGGGCCACGCGCTTCCGGATCACGCGGAATCTGAGGGCGCCCCTCGTCCGGGTCGCCGACCGGCACCACACTCCGGCAGTGCGTAGGGCTCGCAATGTCGGAGGTCACCCATAAGCTGATCCACTGCTCAAATCGGGCGGTCGCGATTGGAGTGTCTGATGGAAGTACTTGTAGCCACATTCGGCAGTGTGAACGTTCTGTTGCTCATCGTTTTGGGGGTGATCGTCATCGCTTTCCGCTCTCGGCGGACCGAGGCGGCTGATCTCACTCCACTTCGCCAAGACACGCAGGCGCTCAGGAGCGAGTTGCGCGGCGACCTCACGGCCCAGCGGCAAGAGCTTCGTGACAGCATCGTTGGCGGTCAGCAACAACTTGACCAACGGCTCTCGAACTCGTCCCGAGCGCAGTCAGAGGAGCTCGCGCGCGACCGACTCGAGCGCGCGGAGGCGCAAAAGCATTCGGACTCGCTTCTCACCACAGGGCTGGCAGAGATAGGCGTTCGAATCGACTCTCACTCGCGCTCAGTGAGCGCATCGACCACAGAGTTCCGGACTTCCCTTGAGGCTCGTCTTGACGCCGAACGCAAGGACATCGATGAGAAGTTGGAACTGATCCGGGGAACGGTGGACGAGAAGCTCCAGGGGACTCTCGCCGAGTCCCTTCGCGAAAACGCCGCCAAGATCCAGGAGCTGACCTCAGCGCACGCAGCGAAGCACATCGAGATACAGACGCTGCTTCGCGATGAGCTCGAGAAGATGCGCCTGGGCAACGAGGCCAAGCTCGAGAAGATGCGCGAAACAGTCGACGAGAAGCTGCAAGGGACTTTGGAGAAGCGCCTTGGCGACTCGTTCGCACTGGTCAGTGAGCGTCTCGAGCAGGTGCAGAAGGGGCTGGGCGAGATGCAGAACCTCGCGTCGGATGTGGGCGGCCTCAAGCGCGTCCTCACGAATGTCAAGAACCGCGGAAGCTGGGGCGAAGTCCAGCTGTCGCGCCAACTCGAGGACATCCTGACTCCTGGCCAGTACGAACAGAACGTCGTCATCAAGGAGGGCACGCAAGAGAGCGTGGAGTTCGCCGTCAGGCTTCCTGGGCGCGATGACAATGACCTGCCGGTCTACCTCCCGATCGACTCCAAGTTCCCACAGGAGGACTACGAGCGGCTCCTAGAAGCGCAGGAGCGCGGCGAAAAGGCCGAGATAGACGCCGCGACGAAGGCTCTCGAGCGCGCCGTCCTCACGCAAGCGAAGGTCATCGCATCGAAGTACATCGACCCGCCACGCAGCACCGACTTCGCGATCATGTACCTGCCCACCGAGGGTCTCTTCGCCGAGGTGGTGCGCCAGCCCGGACTGGCCAGCAAACTTCAGAGCGAGTTGCGAATCATGCTCACCGGGCCCACGACCCTGATGTCGCTGCTCAACAGCCTCCAGATGGGATTCCGTTCCCTCGCCATCGAGAAGCGGAGTTCTGAGGTGTGGCAGGTGCTGAGCGCCGCGAAGACCGAGTTCCAGAAGTACGGGCAGGTCTGGGACAAGCTGAGCAAGCAGCTCCAGACAGCTCAGAAGACTGTGCAAGAGGCGGGTGTGCGCACTCGGGCAGTGGAGCGGAGGCTACGCGACGTCGAGGTCACGGAGATCGAGGCGGTCGACGAGGTACTCACCACCGCACTGATGCCGGCGTCGGACGATCTGGGCGTGACCGAGATCGATCAGCTTGACGCGGAGCTCGCGGAGATACCGTGATCCCCCAGTGAACCCCAGGCAGCGGCGGTGTTCAGGCCACCTCGGTCTCGCCATTGCCGTTCACGCGGCGGAGGATGCTCACGATCTCGTCAACATCGAGCGCAGGGAACAGAGAGTCGGGGCCAGCCGGCGCGTGGTCAGTGTACGGCGACTCGTACAGGCGCCCCGGATCCATTCGGCCGTTGCGGGTGAGTTCGTCGACGATCAGAGCAACGAAGCGGATCTGCTCGGCAGTGAAGGCGGTGCCGTCGAGGTAGCGCTCGAAGGCGCTGCGAACGTAGTCGCGGTCGAGGCCGATCAGTGAGCGGATGAACGCGGCAAGGCCACCGGTTTCGGCCTCAGCGCGCGAGATGTCGGCTTCGTTCCCGCCTGCGTCGGCGAGCATCGTCTGGAGGGCGAGCAGATCCGTTTCGGTCAGAGGACGTCCGCGGCGGAGACGCTGCAGGGCTACGTGGTCCTCATGAGCGCGGAGATAGGCCTGCGCCTTCGACCGGAAGCGATCGAAGTCCATACCGGGCGTCACACCGGGCAGCGCGATTTCCGTGGCCTCGCCGAGCACGTCCTCCAAGTCGACGTACACCGGGTCGCGCCTGCTGGGTTCGAGGAAGCGCATGAGACCTCGAAGGCGCAGCCGAGCGAGCTCAAGCATGCCGACGGTGACATCCACCCACCAGTCGTCACCAGCGACCTCTTCGAGCAGGACGGCCTGCTCGAGAACCGACGGGATGGCTGTCTTCGTCAAGAGCCGCGCGGCGATGTCCTGGACAGTAAGGCGGAGGCGGTCGGCGTGGCTCTGATCGCCTTCCAGTTGTGCAAGTTGCCGACGCAGGATCAGAAGGTCGAGTCGCTTCGCCATTTCGTCGCTGTCGCGTACCGAACTGGGCAAGGCCGCCAGCGACGCTGCGAGTTCCGCGTCGTTCGTGGATAGGCCGTCCCACGCGTCGACGCTGGCGAATCGCTCGACAGCCATCCGATGCGGCCGCACGATGAAGTTATCGAGGCTCATGCCCGCGATCGTCTTACTCAAGTCGGAGGCGGTCGCAGCGCGCAGATCAGCGTCAACATTTCCGACAACGCCCACGAGGGCGACCCGTGCCTCGAAAATCCGCTGCGAGAGGGACGCCTGCACCTGCCCCTCCGCGCCGGGAAGATCCTGGCTGAAGAACTCGAGGTTGCCGCAGAAGTCGAAGACGAGGAAGTCCTGCTTGTCCTGTCCTGGGCCAAAGACATCCGGTGCGAGTCGCGTGCCCCTACCGATCATCTGCCAGAACTTCGCCTTCGACCGCACGGCCTTGAAGAAGACGAGGTTGAGTACTTCAGGAACGTCGATGCCGGTGTCGAGCATGTCGACGCTGATGGCGATGTCTGGTTGCTTGCCGGGCTGCGAGAAGTCGTCGATCAGCGACTGCGCGTAGGCCGCCTGGTAGGTGATGATCCGAGCCGACTTGCCAGCTGCTTCCGGATAGGCGACGTCGAAGCGCTCCTGGATGCGCTCGGCGTGCCGCTGATTTGCTGCGAAGATGATCGTCTTTCCGACCCGGTCGCCGCCTTCCACGCGGTACCCCCGCGTCATCAGCGTTTCGAGCACCTTGTCGATTGTGTCGTCGTTGTAGAGGAAGCTGTTCAGCTCGGCCGCGCCGACCTCTGAAGGGATCACGCCATCGTCGCCCCAGTCAGCGCTGTCCCACTGATCTTTCTCGTCCTCCGTGAGATCGTCGTACCGGATGCCTTGGCGCATGAACTTCGTGGGAACGGCGATCGCTCGAGGCGGCACGAGGTAGCCGTCGCCTACGGCTTCGTCGAGGCCGTACGCGTCGGTCGGCACGCCGTTCTCGAGGTGGAAAAGACGGTAGGTGTTGTGGTCGACTTCGTCCTTCGGGGTGGCGGTGAGACCGACCAGCATCGCATCGAAGTAGCGGAAGATCGCGCCGTACTTCGCGTAGATCGAACGGTGCGCTTCGTCCACGACGATGAGGTCGAAGTAGCCCGGCCCGAATCTCCGGCCGCGGTCGTCCACCTCATCGATGAGGTTCATCATCGTCGGATATGTGGAGACATACACGCGGCCCTCCGCGGTCCGCTCCGTGACGAGGTCGACCGTGGTCGAGCCGGGGAGGTGCTCCCGGAATGCGCGAGCCGCCTGCTTCACTAGAGCGGTGCGATCAGCAAGGAACAGTACGCGCTTCACCCAGCCGCGCTCTTGGAGTTGCTTGACGAGCGCGATCACCGTGCGGGTCTTGCCGGAGCCTGTCGCCATGACGAGCAGAGCGGAACGCTCATGCGCGTCGAAGGCGCCACCGACGGCTTTGATGGCCCGAACTTGGTATGGTCGCTCGACGATGGTGGGGTCGACTGTGGCGGACGACAGCGGGAGGCGCGTGCGTCGACGCTGCAACGTGAGCTCGAGTTCGTCCTGGGTCATGAAGCCGGAGACAGCGCGCGGCGGGTAGCCGGCGGCGTCGTCCCAGAGCCAGTGCTCGTAGCCGTTCGTGTAGTAGATCACTGGACGGCGCCCGGTCATCGCCTCAAGCGCATCAGCGTAGAGTTCGGCTTGGTGCTGACCGGCTTGCGCTGACTTCCTCGTCCGCTTGGCCTCCACGACGGCGAGGGGGAGACCGTCGGCGCCCCACAACACGTAGTCGGCGAAACCAAACCCTTGCTGGCTAGGCATCGGCGCCACCTGATACTCAACGGAGACGGCGTCGCTGAACGGGCCCGTTGCCTCCGGCCCGAGGACTTGCCACCCGGCCTCGCGAAGCAGCAGGTCGATGAAGAGGTCACGTGTCGCGGCCTCGTCGTAATCGTGGTCGTCGGGTTTCGCGGCGGCCTGGGCGGCCGCGATCTGCGCTTTGAGTGCTTCGATCTCGGCATCCTTGGCAGCCGCTAGTTCGTCACGCTCTGCCAGAGCCTTGGCGTGAGCCTCATCCTGCTGACGGAACTTGGCGGCGAGCTGCCGCACCTGATCGCGCGTGAGAGGTGCGGCCTTCGCTGCAAGCTCCGGGTCGAACTGGGCACCAGTTGGTGCTGCGTTCGGGTGTGGCGAGTAGTGGAGGCCCGCCCAGACCATGAGGTGGAAGACCTCACGGAGAGCGCCGAGCGCGTCGCGTGCGGAAGGTGGAGCTGCCTTGTGCACAGCGTCATTGCCGAGGCGCCGGACGAGATTGAGCTTGCTGACGATGCCTAGCCCGGCCTTCGCCTTGAATGCCGGGTCGTTGGTCTTCGCCGCCAGGTCGTCGCGGTACGGGAGGTCGAGCCCCATCACGTCGTAGAGATAGTCGACCAACTGCTCGACCGCCCGCCGGCTGTAGAAGCAGGCCGATCGCGGATCGGTCGTGAGATAAGACTCCGCGTGCGCGCACTCGGCATGGAGCTCAGGCAGCGTCTCCCGGACGAACGCGAAGTTGCTCACGGTCAGAGCTTCCCAGAGAAGGCCCGTGATTGCAGGGAGGCGAAGAGCTCGTCATCGGCGGCGAGGGCGCGTTGGACCGCGGCCCGGGCAGCGTCGACGAGGTTCTTGCGGCTCACGAATGCTTCTTGGGCTTCGATTGCCGGCACGAGGACCTCAATCGTCTCGAACGCTGACTTGCTGACCAGCCCTTTCATTCCCCCTGTTGACTTCTGTCGCACAAGAGTCGGCGCGACTCTGAGTTGGGCAAGTAAGAATTCTGGATGGAGCTTCGCTGACGGCAGTACTGCGTTGATCTGCTGGTTGAACGCGACGTCTCGGTCCACGATTGAGGCTTTTCCGATGCTTGTTGGGCTGCCAGCAATGCAGGTAACAAGGACAGATCCCTTTGGTGCGATGCGTGCCCTTCGCCGCCCGACTTCGGACAACCCCTCCTCGGCGCGGGTGGCGATTGGACCTCCAAGGTTGCCGGACTTGATCCACTCGATGTCGTTGCCGAAGTTTTCTGGATCCTGTCGTGACGGGGAGTTGCCCGTTAGGACCTGAGCTACTGATCCGAGCGGTCGGCTCGGCGTCGCCGCCCGGTTACTTAGCGGGTCACCGAAGGCTTGATGGAAAAGGGCATCCGAAAGGGAGTCGAGGTGCTCACGAACGGCCTTTCGCTTCGAGCGGATTTCGTCGGCGGCGTCGAGGATCGAAGCAATGCGGTGCTGCTCTTTCGTCGGCGGAAGTGGAACGAGAATCCGCTCCGCTGTGCGCTTCGAGATTTCGGCGAAGGTCGCGCCATTGCCTAGGGCCTTGAGGTAGCTCGTCTTCGAGCGGAGCCAGTGATACAAGAACCCTGCGTCGAGTTCTGGGCCAGGAACCAGACTCTTGAAGCCCTGGTTTGTCGCCATCGGGACCGTGTTGATGGCGACGTAGCCGATCGGAGCGCGCGAACTCAGCAACACTGATCCTGCGGGTAACACTGTTGCACCTGAACTGGCGAGGCCTGCGGCGGTTATTGTTCTCGCAGTTTCGATGATCTGAGGACCATTCAATCGGCTCAGGTCTGTAGGAGTCGCCCACCGAATGTCACCATCCCAATACTCCGCGACGCCGGTCTTCGGTGTCCCTCCAGACACGACCCGTGCAACCTCTCCGAGCGGCACGACCCTCATGACAGCAAGCCCTTCAGTGTCGCGATCCCCGCATCGATCTCGCCGTTCAGCGCCTCGATGTCGGCCAGGATGTCTGTGGGATCGCGGTGCTCTGTCTCGTCGTGCACCAGCTCCTTGTAGCGGTTGATCGACAGGTCGTAGTCGTGCGCGACGATGTCAGCCTTCGGCACTGTGAATGACTGATCAGTGCGGGCACGGTCGTGCTCGGTCCCCGCGCGCTCAGCCCAGCGGGCGCGTACATCGGGCAGATCGTTCGCTTCGATCGAATTGCGCTTGTCGTCGAGCGAGAAGCCATCGGCTCGCACGTCGTAGAACCACACGTCGTCGGTGCCGCCAGAGTCCGTTTTGGTGAAGCAGAGGATCGCCGTCGACACTCCCGCGTATGGGCGAAACACACCGCTCGGCAGCTTGATGACCGCGTCGAGCTTCTGGTCTTCAACGAGCGCCTGCCGAAGGACTTTGTGCGCCTTAGTCGAGCCGAAGAGCACTCCATCCGGGACGATGACGGCCGCTCGCCCACCTGGCCTGAGAACCTTCAGGAACAGTGCGAGGAAGAGCAGCTCCGTCTTCTTCGTGTTCGCGACCCGAGTGAGGTCCTTGGCGATGCCTTCGGCATCCACACTTCCAGCGAACGGAGGATTCGCGAGGATCAGACTGAACTTCGCCACATCGGCGCCCCCGGAGAGCGAGTCCTGATACCGGATGTCGGGCGCCTCGACGCCGTGCATCAGCATGTTCATCGAGCCGATACGCAGCATGGTCTGGTCGAAGTCGTAGCCGTGGAACATCGACTCGTGGAAGTGCTTGCGCTGGACAGCATCGAGGAGCGCGTCGGCATGGTGCTCACGGACGTACTCGCTGGCGGCGACCAGGAATCCTGCAGTGCCGCATGCCGGGTCGACAATCTCGTCGCCCGGTTGCGGAGCCATCAGATCGACCATGAGCTGGATGATGTGCCGCGGGGTACGGAATTGGCCGTTGGTGCCAGCGGAGGCGATCTTCGACAGCAGGTACTCATAGAGGTCGCCATTTGTGTCCCGGTCGTCCATCGGGATGTCGGCCACCATGTCCACAACTCGGCTCAACAGCGCGGGAGTGGGGATGGTGAACCGCGCGTCCCTCATATGCTCCGAGTAGGTGGAGCCATCGCCGCCCAGCTGGCGCAGAAATGGGAACACCTCCCCGCCGACGATCTCGAACATCCGGTCTGAGCCCATGTTCTTGAAGTTGCTCCAGCGCAGGTCCTGCTGGTCCGGACCGAAAATAGTCCGCTCCGGGGTGCCGGTGACGCGAGCCTTTCTGTCGGCGAGAGTCTGCAGGTCGTCGAGGCGCCGAATAAAAAGAAGGTAGGTGATCTGCTCGATCACTTCGAGCGGATTGCTGATGCCGCCTGCCCAGAAAGCGTCCCAGACGCGGTTCACCTTATTCTTCAGTTCACCCGTGATCACGCTTCATTCTCCACCAGCGACGAGGGCGCACCCGTCCCGCTCTTGACGTTCTCGGCGAAGGACTTGGCTAGGTTCACGAGGCTGTCGACATTATTGAGGTCTACCTCGCCCTTGAAGACCTTTTCCGTTGTGAGTCTCCAGCTTTCGCCGAGGACTCCAGTGATGCCGGCGGCGACGCTGGCCGAGACCATTTGGCCGACACCCGGGACCAGTTTCATGAGGCTCGCGGCCGCGATCTTCCCTCCCGCTGCAGCCGCAACCGGGGTGGCCGCCAGCAGCTGGGCCGCCTTTTCCTTCGGGATGTCGTAGATGCCGGCGATCTTCGCCATCAGGGCCGCCTGAGCCGGCACGAGCAGAGCCGCGTCTGCCAACGGGATGGGTGTCAGCCCAACGCCACCTGCGAACGCGACAGCGCCAGCAATCCATGAGCGTGCGTATCGAGCCTTGATGGACAGATCGATCTTCTGGGCGGAGGCGAGCGCGATACGTTGCGCTTCGGGGACGACGCTGTAGGTGACGTCCAGCAGGTTCTCGAGTCCATGACGGGCGGTCCCGTTGAACTCGTCGTCGACGGCGGCCGTCATCACCGGGCGGCCGGTCACGATCGGGAGGCCCATCTCCTCGATGGCATCAGCGAGGCGGACGGCGGCCGGATCCACTTCTCCGTCGCGGACGTTCACCTTGGTGAGCGCGAGAACGACCGGGATCCCGTGGGAGGCGATCTTCTGGATTACCTGCTGCTGTCCGGGCTCAAGTCGGTCGGTCTTGCTGTTGACGCAGTACCAGGCGACATGGATGAGCTTCGCCATGTCTCCCTTCCGGTTGCGTCCCAGACGCCTCGCGATGTCGCGGATCGGCGACCTGTCCCCGATCTCCAAGCCGGCACCGTCGTAGATGGCGAGCGATCCGGCAGCGTTGACGAAGAGTTCGGTCTGGTCGGTCACGGGCTCGCCCACACCGGTTTCTGCGACCTGCTCTCCAAAGATCGCGTTCAGCAAGGTCGACTTCCCGGCACCGGTTGCACCATAGAGCGCCACGTTCGCCCGGTCGGTCGTCGCTTCCGCCTCCTCGGTCAGGGCAGCCTCAAAGTCGTCGTCTTCTCGCATAACAGCAATCATGCCCGGGCGAACGGCGATCGATCCACAGGACCCCCGGAATTGGGGCGGTCTTGCATTGCGAGATTCACGCCCGGTCGGGCTCGACCGTGAGCTAAGGCAGGACGTCTGCGAGCGCCGTCGCCATCGTCTGCGTGATGTTGCGACCCGTTCTCGCGTACAGAGGTTTCAAGGCTGTGCGAGCGTGCGCGGTGTGCGCCACACCTCGGGCGTCGAACACGGCCACCACCTCGTCGTCCCGTTTGAGAGCCCAGAACCGACCCGGGACAAACGGATCTGCAAATCGAGAACTGATGAGGAAGGCGTGAAGATCAGCTGGATTGGCAAACACACCACGCAACGGCGACTTCTCGTCGCCTGCGTGGGGCGAACCGGGAAGCGGAATGGCATAACCGGAAGAGTACGGAGCCAACATCCTGACATCCCACTGTGCCCGGTCGTTAACCACGAAATTCATGAGGGCCGCGATTACGCGCAGGGTAACCACACGAGCGCTGCTGGCCGGAGCCTTGACAGCAGGCGTGAGCCCAGCCACTCCCTCGATTCGCTTGACCGCATCATGCGGATTCTCCTGAGACACCAGCTCGCCAATCTCGATGAAGTGGATGTAGTCCGGATGCACGTGGACGCTTCCCAACCGATTCAAGTCGATATGCACCGGACCGCGAGAGCCGGCCCCGAACAGCGACAGACAGTCGTAGAACCCGTCCATCGGATACGTTTCCAGCAGTTCCAGCTGGGGGTTTCGGCGCACTAGCTCACTCGCCAACCACCAGTACGAGGCGAGCTTGTATCGACCGGCGACTTCGAGGGGACCACTCATGACCTGAGCATCGCAGTCCCGGGTGGGTCAGGGTGTGCGCATCGCCGTCCCGTTGGGGCGACGGCTATGTCGAACGCTCCGTCGCCGAGTAAGAGACCGTCCACTGTACGCTGTGCCTCGAGACATCGATTGATGTAACAATAGCGCCGTGACGCCCCGCGGTAAGGACAAGGAGGTCATCTGGTACGCGCAGGTCCTCCTCGACAGCATTGGAGCTCGGATCCTGTCGAGGCTTTCTGGTGCCGATGGCCCCCTCGGTTCTTACACCTGGCCAGAACCTGGGGACCCCGGTCCGGATACTGAGCAGACTGCTCGGGTCCGAACGGCGTACTACGTCTATCGCATGCTCTCCTCTCGCCATCCCGACGACTTCGTCAGCGATTGGCTTATGACGCTCAACGTGTTTGTAGGCCAGCGGCCGGCCGACGCGATCGCTGCCGACGAGTTCGCCTCGGTGTTGCAGGCCGCGCAACTGGTGCGCGAGAGCGACATGCTCGGTGACCCAAGCGATGATGAGGAGGAAGACGACGAGTTCGGCGATGCGCCTTAAGGGGGGACTGGCCCGAGATCACACCGCCCGAATAAGCCCTCGATCATCGCGTTCGACCCGCCTACTTTCGAGACCTCGCTGGAGGCCCGCATCCAGACGTGATGCCACGCCTTCGGTGAGTCGCTTGGCTCCGAACAGGGCGAGCGCCTGTCGCTTCAGTTCGTCCTCGCTCATGCCGCCACCCAGTTCGGCGACCACGGCCATCGCATTCGCGATCTCCTCGAGCGGGACGTGATCGACGTTGCGCCCATCACCGGGCTGGCTTCTCCGGACGTCTCGCCAGCTTGCCGGGTCGATGTCGGTCGGCCATGCGCAGGAGGTGTCTGTGGGGCGCTGGAATTCGAGGGGGAGGCAGCGCAGGATGGCATCAGCCCGCGCTGCGGCGACACGATGCAGACCGAACGATTCGGCCGCCAGTCGGGCCAACCTCATCTTGTGGATCGGACCCTCCTTTTCGACGATCTCGCGCAGCACGCCGCGCACTTTCTCCGTTGCAGCGCTGCCCGGCAGTCGATCCAGGGTGTCGATCGTCCCCGACCGCTTCGGCTGCCACTCGACGTAGACGCGAAGGCGGGGATGCCGGAGTTCCGACGACGGCGGGGCTGAGCGCAGCATCGTGGCAGCTTCGGAACGATTTGGCAGAGTTGGGCTCGCTGGCGTGGCCGCTGGGGCCATCTCTGGCAGTTCGGACGTCTGCTGCTCCAGGCGTTCGCGTACCTCGCCGACGGCAGCTGCGAGCCGATCCAGTGTCTGCTCGCGCTGCTGGAGCCATTCGGGCAGCCATACCCGCTGGACGTCCGGCCACTTCATCAGGCCCTTCAGCACGTCTACAGGCAGTCCGTCTCGGTCAGCGACCGTGCGACGTGCCCGCCAACTCTCGCCGTCGAGCAAGACCGCGACGAGGGGCCGGTCGGGTTCGTCTGCATCCGCGATGGAGATGTCCACCCGGAAATCCGAGAGGCCGATGTCGGTTTGCACCGCATATCCGCGGAATCGCAGTTCGTCAGCGATCTCGTCCCTGTGTCGATCGATCAGTCGCTCACGTTGCGCGCTGTCCGTGACAGATTCCACTCCTGAGGCGGCGAGTTCGAGATAGCCCTTCAGGTGCTTGATGCCGATTGAGGAGGTCTCCTCGGCGCGCAACTCCGAGGGGTCGAAGCTGACGAACAGGATCACTTGACGTCGAGCGCGGGTGATGGCGACATTGAGCCTTCGCTCACCACCGGCACGGGACAGCGGCCCGAAGTTGAGTGGGATCACTCCTCGCTCGTTCGCGCTGAAGGCCACCGAGAACAGGATGGTGTCACGTTCATCACCCTGCACGTTCTCAAGGTTCTTCACGAATAGTCCGTCGCGCTCATCGAGTGCGCGGGCGATCCTGTCGTCGGGTACTTCTCGCAGCAGCGTCTCGATCAGGGTGCGCTGTTGCGCATTGAAGGTGATGATGCCCAGCGACGGCGTCATGGGAGAGAGTTGGAACCGCTGGACGACTTCCCTGACGATCGCCTCTGCCTCCACAGCGTTGGTTCGAAGATCTCGGCCACGGCCCGACCGGTTGAAGTGACCAGCAATTCTGACGAGGGAAACGCCATGATCGCGCTCCATCCCTGCTTCGTCGGACTGCCAGGGAGCCGGGAACGATGAAAGCCGGCTGTCGTAGTAGGCATGATTGCTGAAAGAGATCAGCGCCTCGTCCTGACTGCGGTAATGCCACGAGAGCCACTTGCGCGGAACGCGGGCCTGCACGCACTCAGTGAGTATCGACTCCTCATCGGCCACTGCGGCCGCAACAGGCGATGCGTCCGATTCGACATCGCTAATGACCTCGGCGAAACTCGTCGGCGGCATCTGCTTGCTGTCTCCGACGACGATGACAGAGGCAGCGCGACCCATCGCCCCGACCGCGTCCGCCACACGAATCTGCGACGCCTCGTCGAAGACGACGATGTCGAACATCTTCGCCTTCGCAGGGAGGAAGCGAGCGACTGATTCCGGGCTCATCAGGACGCAGGGTGCGATCTGGGTGATGAGTTCGCCGTAGTTCTCGAACAGGGCGCGCACGCTCATGCCGCCTCGCTGCCTGGCGAGTTGTCGCTTGAGTTCGCCCATCATGCCTCCCTCATAGGAAGGGTCGACACGCCGCTTGGCGATGATTTCAGCAGGGATCCATCGAGGCAGCTCGCTGCGGATGGCGGCGGCGCTGGACGTGAACCGCTCGATCGTGCGGTTGTGCGCTGAGACATCGAACGCTGACATGGCTTGCGAATCGGCGCGCTCCTGGATCGACACCTGCGCGATGCCCTTGTCGAAGGCGATCGAAGCCAGGTCGGCCGGGATCGCCCCTGTCAGGAGCGATTCGTGAGCGGCCGTCATCCCGAATCGGGTGAGCGGTTCGAGATGCCGACGGAAGGAGACCCACCGATCGAGCGTGACAGGCTCGGACGTCCCGAGGTTGCGGCCGCTGGAGGTTGACCGCCAAGCCGACAGGAACCCGTCGCTCGAGGCCCACCGTGTCATGGCGTCCGCGCTGTCCCCGCTTGGCTCGGCGACTCCGCTTGCTGACGCGAGCGCATGCCACGCAAGTGCAAGTCGGGTGAGCGCGTCAGCGAGTTCGGCGTCCGGCCTGCTCGCGGCGTAATAGGTGCGGAAAGCCGACCTCAGGGTCGGGTCGCTGCCGGTCGACGACAGAGACGAGCCCAACCACACGCCCCAGGCCAGGCGGCGCTTGACCGGCTCAACGCCTTCACCGAGATAGGGGTTCCAGTCGGCGGGCGCGAGATCAAGCGGGAGGCTGCGAAGCGCTGACCGCACAGCAGCGATCTCCTCGGATGCCCGAACCACCTCAGCAGCCAAAGGCGTCACCTCCCGCGCAGGGAAGGACCGCGCTTCGACACGCAAGGCCGGCCCGAATAAAGCAAGCGCGGCACGCTGCCGCTTCCGACGACCGAAGAAGCCGGACGCGTCGGCTTGCATCGCGGAGCGATGCACGGCTTGGACATCGGTATCCAAAACCTCCGGCCCGAGCGTGACGAACCACGAGCGATCGACGTCGCTGGCGTTCAGCTGCTCCTGCAGAGCCGGCACCTCACCGGACAGGGAGCGCGCGTGAACGGCGTCGACTGCCTCCAGGGGATGCCGTGGCGCTGTCGCGATCGTCGCCCATTGATCGAGCCGAGCCGGTGTGGACATCAGGGCGAGAAGGTTCGGGTCGGCCGCGCGATTGACAACATCGGTGAGGGCAGAATCGAGTTCTCGAGCGGCTGAGTGGATCGCCCGGGTGTCGAGTTCGGCGTCCCTCGGGACAGCTACGAAACCCCAGGGATGCTTCGGCGACGGGTGGGCGAGGTCAGCGGTCTCCGGCAGGCTCCGGAGCAGGTCTCGAAGGTATTGGAAGTCGTCTTCCGTCCCGTTAGTAACGAGACTCTGCGGGATGGCGAGCGCTTCGACGTCCTCGGCGGAAGCGAGCAGTTGCACTCGAGCCGAATAGAGGGACAAACCGGCGGCGTTCGGCTCGTGGAGCCGCTGCGCGTACCGCTTGAGCGACCCGCGGCTGACCGCCGCCGTCTCGGTGTCAGCTTTGAGCGCGGCCGCATCCGGACGCGCGGTCGCGTCGATCGCGGCGCGGATCTGCGCACGGACAGCGGTTGGTCGTGCACCCTTGTCATGCAGGTCGAGGGCGAAAGGCCCCAATCCCACCGAGGCCAGACGATCCTTTACGACGTCGAGGGCCGCGCGCTTCTCCGCCACGAACAGCACGCGCTTACCCTCCGCGACGGCGTTAGCCAGCAGGTTGGTGATGGTCTGGGATTTGCCCGTACCGGGTGGGCCCTCAAGAACGAATGTCCGACGAGCGCTTGCCTCGGCTACCGCCTCCAGCTGAGATGAGTCGGCCGGCACTGGTACGGCATTGTTGAGCGCGTCCAGGTCGATGTCGGCGGGTCCAGGGAATGGGTCGACGAACTCGGCGGACGGCGTGTGGATCAGGTGGTTGACGAGGGAGTTGCTCGCCAGTTCTTCCCAGTTCTCGTCGAGATCCTTCCAGAGGCGGTATTTCGCGAATTGCAGGATCGAGAGGTCGACGGTGTCCTCGACCGTGAAGGGGAGGTGCGCCGAGGCGAGCGCGCGACGCGTCGCCGTGAACGCTGCGGCGAGATCAATTCCGGACTCATCCCGGGCAGGGTTGGCGAGGCCCGGAATGTCGAGACCGAAGCTCAGCCGCAACTTCTCCAAGAGGCAGTAGTTGGGTGTTGACTCTCCCGCTTCGTCGATCGTGAAGCGGAACGTCTTGCCGCCGCCTGCAGCCTCCAACGACACCGGGACCAGGACGAGCGGCGAGCGCAACTCGCGGTCATTGAAGGTCCACCGGAGCATCCCGAACGCCAGATAGAGGTTGTTGGCGCCCGTCTCCTCCGTGATCGTCCGCGCCTTGTAGGCGAGTGCACGTAGCCGGGCGGTGTAGGCGGCTTCTGTGACTCCGACGAAGACCTGCTTGCGCTCGGAAAGCATTCCGGCGCGCATAGCCTCGGGCAGGTCCTGGCCCGACCGGACACCCCGGGTGCTCTCGATAGTGGGGATGCGATCGTTCGGCACGAGGGTGACTGCCGTCCCGTTGTTGACCATGTCTTCGAACGCGGCAAGCGACGGCTGCGGGACGGCGAGTGGGTAACCAGACTTCTCGCCGTAGTTGATGAGCCTATTCCTGAGGCTCAAGTCCAGCAGCGCGTTCTTCCATAGCGACACACGAGGCGGGAGATTGCGAGTCGCACCTCCCGCCACGGCCGTGTCAGATGGTGCGTAGTGAAGAGCTTCGGGTGTCGGCGCCACGGCATACTCGACGATCTTCACTTCTCCCGAGTCTGTAACCGTACGACTCGGGAGGGGATAGATGCGCGCCAAGCGCGATTGCATGATGTCGGTGATTCCTACGACGCCCGACACATCAGCGGCGAGCGTTGTGAGGTGGTGGTGACGGCGTGCGTGCGAAAAGGGCTTTGAGTCGCCGCCCCCGGTGAGGAAAGTGGTTTCGACGACTTCGATCTGACCCATGCCGACGTAATTGACTGCCTCGGCAGAATCCAACTCGGCTGGGCCGTCGAGGCTCGCGTCCTCTCGCCAATACCCGAGGAAGATGTGGTTCTTGAGCAGCCACAGCGTCGAGTTGATCCCCGCCTCCTCGAGAGCTGCCGCCAGGGTCAGTGTGGTGTCGAGGCACGTGCCCAGTCGCCCGTCGAGGACTTCAGCGGGCGTGCGGACTTTCTGACCCTGGAGGCCCCAGCTGGCCGGAGGCTCCGTGTAACGGATGTCGCGCGCCCTCATGCTCTCGTAGATCGCCTCGACAATGGCATCCACGCGCTCGCGCGTGCCCTGCTGGTAGCCGTCGAGCGCCGGATTCCCGGTTGTGCCTTGCAGTCGCTCCGAGGCTTCCACCAGGAGTGGTGCAATGGCTGCGGAGTTCGGCTGCACGAAGGAAGCCAGCAATTCGAGGCTGAGCTGCAGTGGATTGGATCGCCATTCACTTGCAGCGAGGACGGTCACATCGGTGTCGCACGAGCCGATCACCGTGCCTTCTGCGTCACGGAGAGTCACTTGAACTACGCCTGGCGTCGGGTGCTCGACCGCCAGCATGCGTGCGGGGTCGAGGAGGAGATCGGCGTTGCGAAGCGAGGCGGGGGTGACACCGTCTAGGTCAACGATGACGACCCTCGGGTCGCCAAGCGGTCCCATGTCGCAGATCGCAGCGACTTCGACCGACGCGCCACGCAGTTCCGCGCCCTGGTAGTCGATTACTACTTCGTCCACGACTGGTATCGCGTTACGCGCGTGCGCATAACTCAAGTCGGGAAGCGCGCTCACCGTGATCGATGCTGCGCCACCGAGCTCGGAGCGGTCCGCTTCCGCTATGAAGGGCGCTCCGGGAGGGCCGCTTTCGACAATGTCATCCTGGCCCGACTCGGCTCCCGCCACCGAGAGCGTGGCAGAGGGGACGAGAGTGCCGGATTCGGTCGCCATCTCCGCGAGTACGGGCAGCTTGAGGCGATGGACTCGGTCGGCGAGAGGATCGGCAGCGAGAGCACGCAAGAGCATCTCGGCCGTGTCGAGCGCACGATATGCCTCAGCGACGGTGAAGTCCTCACGATGCGCCCACTTGTTACGCACGGTGCGAAGCTCGCTCGCCCAGTTCTGTGCCTGGCGGTCGAGCCGACCCGCAAACGGGTAGCCGAGAGATCCGAATGGCTCGGTGAAGACACGGAGGATCAGCGAAAGGTCTCGTCGGTTGTACCGTTCGTACGTCCGGCCCGCTTGCCGATCCTTGTGCTCGACGATCTCCGTCCAGTCGAGGATGGTCGGCGCGAGCTCATGCAACCGCGCAGCCACGACGGGCTCGAGGCCCTCCGCCAAAGCGCTGAGCGCCTCCTCGATGTGGCCTCGCAGGTCAAACTCCGGCATCGCACTCCTCCCTTCGGGAAGCCAATCACATCGGGGAGGAAAATTGCGCCTTTCGGCGATGAGCTTATCGGCCTCTGCGTTCAGCGACTTATGGGACGCCCCACCCCAATGCTTCGCGCAGCGGCGCGTTAGCCGCCGCTAGGGTCGGCATCATGGGGTATCAGCCACCGACGACAATCGCCGAAAGTCTTCGCCGCATCCAGCGGGGAGAGCTCATCCTTCCTGCCATCCAGCGTGAATACGTGTGGAAACCAGAGCAGGTCGTTGCGCTCTTCGACTCGATCATGCGCGGCTACCCGATCGGGGGCTTTCTCTCGTGGAAGGTCGACCCGGGTACGGTCCAAAAGTTCCGGTTTTACGGATTCTTGAAGGACTACAACGAGCTGACTCACCGCCACAATCCCGCTCTTGATGTAGACCCAAGCCGTCCGGTCATTGCTGTACTCGACGGGCAGCAGCGACTCACCTCGCTGAACGTTGGGTTGCGTGGCTCGTATGCATGGAAGAAGCCGCGCGCCTGGGCGAACCTAAGTGAGAACTATCCGCGTCGCACGCTTCACCTCAACGTGTTGTCGGAGGCCGAAAGCAACGAGGCCGGCTTGCGCTACGATTTCCGGTTTCTCACCGACGAGCAAGCCAGCGCCGGGAAGGAGGAAGGCAAGTTCTGGTTCCCGGTCCGACAGGTGTTCGAGGCGGAGAAGATGGTGCAGCTGTGGGGTGCCGCGGCGAAGCTCGACCTCGCAAACGACGAACAAGCCACTGAAATCCTTGGTCGGCTCTGGGAGGCCGTGCACACGAACCAGGGTCTTCACTTCTACGAAGAGACAGACCAAGACGTCGAACGCGTTCTGGACATCTTCATCCGAGTGAACTCCGCTGGAACCGTCCTGTCATACAGTGACCTGCTCCTCTCGATCGCAACTGCGCAGTGGAAAGAGCGCGACGCGCGCGAAGCAATTCACGGGCTCGTTGACAACCTCAACTCAACGGGCCAAGGCTTCCGGTTCTCGCAAGACGTCGTTCTCAAGTCAGGTCTCGTTCTGGCGGGCGTTCCCGACATTGCCTTTAAGGTCAGAAACTTCACCGCCGCGAACATGGCCACCTTGGACCGGAACTGGGATGTCATCAGCAGTTCGCTCCAAGTCGCGGCGGGCTTGTTGAGCGACTTCGGCCTCTCGGCTGCGACGCTATCCGCAAGCAGCGTCCTAATTCCGATCGCCTACTACGTCCACAGGCGCGGATTGACCCAGAGCTACCGCGAATCGGTCCGGGAAGCGAAAGACCGGGAACTGTTGCGTTCGTGGACACTTCGATCGTTGATCATGCCCGGTGTTTGGGGTTCCGGACTCGACACGTTGCTCCGTGATCTCCGACAAGTGATTCTCGAATATGGCGAATCGGGCATTCCGGTCGCGGAGATCGAGAAGCGAATGACCGTGCGTGGGAAGTCCCTCATAATCAGCGACGCGCAGGTCGAAGAGATCCTTGATCTCTCGTATGGCTCGGCTCGTACTTTCGCAGTCCTTGCGACGCTGTTTCCGCATGTCAATACTCGCAACCTGCACCACGTCGACCACATCTTCCCGCAGTCCCTTCTCTCAACGTCGAAGTTGAAGGAGGCGGGGCTAGACCCGGCAGCCATCGAGGAGCTGCAGGACAAGCGCGATCGCCTAGCGAATCTGCAGCTCCTGGAGGGTCTAGAGAACGTAGCGAAGTCTGACGTCCTGCCGGCCGTTTGGGCTGAAAAGGCATACCCGACCGAGGACGCCTTGCGCGCTTACAAGGATCGGAATCTGATCGGTTCGCTCCCGAGCGCGCTGACGGATTTCGACACCTTCTACGAAGCGCGACGGGCTGCGCTTGCGCGGCGTATCTCGTCGGTACTTGGAGGAGAGGGTGCGCACACGACTACAGCTTCCCAAAACGGCTCGGAGGCCGTCGGTCTCCGGCTCGACCGCGTGGAATGAGACCCGTGTCATACCCCTCATGGGGAGTCGCACGTGGCCAGAGGTTTACCAGATCGGCCGCATTGGCAGGTGCGTTGCCCGCGGTTCCATGGTCTGCCTCCTCGTTGGATACGCGCGCGTCGGCATCGCCCAAGGTCTTCGACGGCGACCGCTTAACCACCGTAGCCGCCTAGTCCGCTTCATCGAGCGCTTCGAGTCGGCGCCGCAGCGCATGCATGAGAGGAGTCATTTCAAGCCAGGCCTGTATGTCTCCGCCGCCGGGGCCGAGGTCGTACCAATCGGGCGCGCGCGCTCGCAAGAAGGCTACGACCGCGGCCACATGTTCGCCTGACATAGTCGAAATTGCGTGGCTTCTGCGGAAGATGTCGATCCAGATTGCGTCGTTGAAGACGATGCGTTTGTCTAGGCTGCCCGGCGGAAGCGCGTCCAGTTCGGTAAGCGGAGCGTTCACGCTGCCTTCGATCCCAGGGATCCGCATGTATGCGAAGGTGCGTGTGAAGCTGGCGATGATTTCCCGGGGAGAGACGGCTCGTTCGCGCGCCTCTTTCACCAGGCCAGCCGGGTCGAGGTCGAACATGTAACAGAGCTCCGCGACGAGCGCCCAGTCATCCATAGCCCCACCTCTCGATCTGGGTGGGCCCTTTCAGCGACGGTTACGCATAGTAGCTGTAGATACAGCAATCGCGGTAGTCTCACTTTCTGACCGACATTGCGGGCGCCATGGTGAGAACCGTTGCGGGATGCTGCGCTGGATGAAGCGGACGCTGGGGGATGAGTTGTTGGGACGGCTGCGGGTCATGCAACCGCACGCGGTCGTCGTTATCGCTGAAGTACACCTGCTTTGGGGTATGAGGCTGCGTGTTCGCGGTCAGTAGCCTGACACCATCCCATGCCCGTTTCTGCCCTGTTCGCACCGGGAAAACGAATGCGTGGGTCCGCGCAGGGAGGAGCAGCCGGTGGGTAAAAAGCCGCGAGTTCATGAGATCGCAGCGGAACTTCAGGTGGAATCGAAGTTTGTGTTGGCCGCCTTGAAGGAGCTCGATGAGCGGGTCAAAGGTCCATCGAGTTCGATTGAGCCGCCGGTAGCGCGGAAGGTTCGTGCGCTTGTCGCGTCCGGTTGGCTCCCGGTGCAGATAGCGCCGCCGCCGGCTGAGCCGCTGAACGCACCGCCCGAGAAGGTTGCATCACAACGGCCAGCCTCCAATCCCGCCGGTGCGGGCTCGCGCATCGGGCTGCAATTCCAGGAATGTCCCGTCTGTAAGACGAATCGGGCCTTGATGAGAAACGGTCAAGTCTCAATTCACTTCGTAGCGGGGGAGAGATGCCCGGGGTCTGGAACGCCCACCGCGGATCGTGGAGGTGCTCCTCGCGTAGCTCGGCCGACGGCTCAGCTCGCTGGGCCGTCGACGGCAGTGCTCGAGAGGAGCCGCTCGTCGACGGTCGCGCCAGTGCCAGCGACTCAAACCAACCGGGCGGCCGGACGTGCGGGCGCGCGGCCTCAACGCTCGCCTTCGGGCGGGACCACGAATGTCGCAGCATTGGCGAAGCAGATTGGGGTCTCTCCGGAGTACCTCATCCGAATAGCGCGGACAATTCTGCCCGGGACCCCAGCGGTGGACAAGGACTCGACGCTGCAGCCGGAAGTCGTGAGGGGTCTACGCGAATACGCAGCCGCCAATATCGCCCCGAAACGGCCCGGCCGCGTTCCCGCCGCCGCCGCGAAGGCAGATCCGAGTTCGGCAACGAAGTCGCAGCGTCGGAAGCAATCCGGGTCCACGTCGAAAACGTCCACGGTGCGACCGCAGAAGCGCGGTGCGGCCCCCGCGAAGAAGGGATCTTCCAAAGCACCAGCAACAAGCGCCACTCAGCCGACACCTAAATGCCCGCGCTGCGCGCGGACCGTGTCGGTCGGATTAGTCACCCGTAGAGTTCTCGGCCACTTGGCCAAGGACGGAGTGGAATGCTCTGGGACCGGGTTGCCGGAGTCGGTAGCGCTCGATTTTTCGATGCAATCTCAATTGGCAAGGAACGCCGGCAACAAGAAGGCCAAAATGCAGGCCGTTGCCAAGAAAGGGAAATCGAAGTCGAGAAGGGAAAAGAAGGCGAAGAGAGCAGCAGCAGCATCGACCCGCGCGCGTTCCATGAGCATCGATGAGGAGCGCGCCGTGCGCAACGCTCGGTACGAGGATGAGTACGGCGGCCAAAACAGCGTCCGCACTGTTAGGGGCGGTTTGCCGGGACTGGGTCGGCGCTCGTAGACGTCGACGGCGGCAACAGTAGACCGGCCGCCACGACTTCGGTTTGGGGGCGCTTTGCGACAGCTTGGCCGTTGTGAATCGCGAGTTGGCCAGCCTCCCGTACGCCCCGCGCTGAGAGTTGTGCCAGTATCCGTCTGTGGAATCGACCGATGGGGCCGCGCATGGCGAGCGGGCGGAGGGTGACAGCCCTTCCGACGAAACCGGGGCAGCCGATGCACTCAAAGCGCAACTAAGCGATAGTAGTGCCGCGTTGGCTCGCGCCTTGCGGGTCACGAATTCATGGTCCCAAGCGACCAAGCTCGACCCAAGTCTCTTCCTGCGTGTCTCCGACGCCCTGAAGGGGTTCGATTCGTTGGTCGCAGGCCAGAACCTCCTGCGTGGTCTCGACCTGTCCAAGTCCGCGCAGTTCGCGCTGGGAAATGAGCTATCGAAGTCGCTCCCAATTCCGACAGCCGTATGGGCGACACGCATGAATGAGCTCCTTCCCAGGGCCGACTTCTCGCAGCTAGTGCCGAACCTTCCGAATCTGTGGTCGAGCTATCGACTCATCGAGCGGCAACTCAGCCAGCTGAACACACCGACCTACGCTGACGCGACGCAGGCGTTCTTAGCCCAGTCGGGGCAGGTCAGATACCGGGGCCGCCAACGCGTGTGGCATTACACGGGCGCGCACGCTCTCATGCAAATCCTGTCGAAGCACGAACTCTGGGCATCCAGCCCCCATCACTTGAACGATACGAGCGAGCTCACCCACGGCGTGGAGATCATTCGCCAGGCGATCGAGCGCGCCCGCGACGAAAGCAGATCGAGCATCCGCGAGGACGGTGCGCTGCGTGAGCTTCTTGATCCAACCTTCGTCGAGGACGCAATGCACGAGATCTACTTCATCTCTGCGTCCACAGCCAACGACAGCCTGACATTGTGGCGGAACTATTCGACGACCGACGGTTTCGCCATTGGGCTTTCGCCAACCGAAAGGCTTGCTGCCGATGGTCTTGTTCCTGGTGACGGAAGTCCAGGCGAGGACGTATCCGGCTGGTACAAGGTCCACTACATCGACGCTGAGAAAGCCAGATTGGCTGACGCGTTCGTGGACAGCGCGCTCGATGACCTGCGAGCCACATCCGAATCAGATTGGCCGGCGGCGATCTCGGAGCTGCGCAAGCATCTCGTGATTCTGGCGTCAACGATGAAGCACCGCTCGTTCGTGGACGAACGAGAAGTTAGGTGGATCACTACACTTTGGGCGCCATTGGACGTCGTGCACTATGAGGTTACGCAGCGAGGAATTGTCCCGATCGTTCATGCGAGAACCATCGCCTCGGCATATGACTCACACCTGCCTATCCGAGGCGTGCGATGCTCGCCCCGCACGGCTCCGACTATCGTTCACACCATCAAGGGGCTGTTGGAAAAGCGCAAGTACGAACTGGCCGCGAGGGATGTTGTGCGATCGGAACTCCCGTTTCGGGGCTGACTCGTCTGCAGTCAGCGATGAAAGACCTTGAGAGCTAACCGCGCCAGCGCGGGATCGCACCGCGTCGTGGAATTTCCGGGGCCTAAGCCTGGAATACCGCGCGGTATGTTCCCAAATAGCTCAGTCGCCGCATGGGTCTCCAGATTGTGAAAACCACCCACGGACGAGAAGAAGGGCCGGATCCCCGCGGATCCGGCCCTTCTTCGTTCACGCCAGCGCCCGCAGCGCGAGCCACGCCGCGGTGCGGTCGTCGGCGTCGGCCAGCGAGAGGCCCAGCAGGCCTTCGATGCGGTGGATGCGGGCCGTGAGGGTCTGGCGGTGCACGCCCAGGCGTTCGGCGGTGGCACCCCAGGCGCCGTTCTCGGCGAGGTAGGTGCGCAGCGTCTCGGTGAGCTCGCCGTGTCGACCGGACGGGTCGCGCAGCGGGTCGAGGAGGCGGGCGATGCGGCGGGCATCGTCGTCGTCGAGGCGGTCGAGCACGAGCGCGATGGTGGGGATGGAGTGGTAGCGCACGACGCGGCGGCCTTCGGCGCGGGCGGACTCGACGGCGTGGCCGGCCTCGGCGGCGCTGGCGGCCAGTGCGTCGGTCGGGGCGGGGGTTCCGACGCCCAGGAAGATCGCCGAGGCGTACGCCTCCACGCGCGTGGCCACGGCATCCACCTGGTCGTCGCGCAGGAATCCGGTCACCACGCCGTGCCGCTCGGTGTGGAGGTGCGCGGCGCCGAGCTCGTCGAGCCAGTGCGAGACGAGCCGTTCCACCTCGACGGAGGTGGAGCGCGCGGTGAGGGCGAACGCGGTGAGCGAGCTCTCGTGCACGCCCCACTGCCGCAGCAGGGACACCGCGGCCGGGCCACCGGCGAGCAGCGCGTCGATCATCACGGCGCGGCCGAGGCGCTCCGTGCGGGTCGGGTCGTCGGTGCGGAGCACGAGGTCGAGCAGGGCGGCGGCCTGCGAGCCGAGCTCGCGTGCACGGCTCGACGACTCCGTGCGGGGGCTGACGACCAGGCGGGCGGAGAGGTCCTCGCCCGAGCCCACGACGTGCACCTGTAACGCGCGGTGGCGCACGCGCACCGGACGCGACAGGGCGACGGCCCGGGCGTCCTGCACGTGCAGCGCGCCGGCACCGGCGCTCGTGATGACCTGGCCGTGCCGGTCGAGGAGCACCGCCCAGCCGTCGATGCGGTGCGCGAGCTCGGCGACCACGCCGGAGACGCCGCCGCGGCGCGCGGCGAGGGTGAGCACTTTCATGGCGCTCGTGACGGCGCGGTCCTCGGCGGCCTGGTCGACGGCCAGCAGGGCGGTGAGCACGGGTTCGAGAAGGTCGTCGGAGGCGGACGTGCCGACGATCGCGGTCGTGCCGGTGGCCTCCAGCATCCGCAGCAGAGCGGGGTCGGCGTGGTGGGAGACGATGACGGCCCGTTGCAGGGATGCACTCCGGGAGTCGCCCGCTGAGAGCGCGGCGGCGGCGTCCCGCGCGGGTGCGACGACGAGGGTGGCGTACGACGGATGGCCGACCACCGAGAACCCGTCGAGCGTGACGGCGGAGTCGACCGGCATGCCCGCATCCACGGCGCCCTCGACGACGCGGCCGCCCAGGGTGCGGGCGAGGGAGGCGATGTCGCGGGTCACGTGCTCAGTGTACGAAATGTCGAACCAAGACCGCCGCATCACCATTTCTGTGGATGACACGGCTCGAAGGCGGTTCCTACCATCGAGCGAGACCCGCACACGAAGGAGTACCCATGCAGGCCGTCGTCTTCACGGAACCGTCCGCCCCCATCCAGTTCACCGAGGTGGAGCTCGCGGCTCCCGGCCCGGGGGAGGTGCTGGTGAAGATCGCCGCGGCCGGTGTCTGCCACTCCGACCTGCACGTGAAGCGCGGCGAGTGGGATGCCCCGGCTCCGCTGGTGATGGGTCACGAGGGCTCCGGCATCGTCACCGAGCTCGGCGAGGGCGTCACCTCGCTCGCGGTCGGCGACCACGTCGTGCTCAGCTGGGTGCCGCCCTGCGGCGACTGCCGCTACTGCCGCTCGGGCCACGAGGCACGCTGCCAGAAGGTGGCCACCATCGTCGCGCCGAAGGGCGTGCTGTTCGACGGCACCTCGCGTCTGTCGCGCGACGGCGAGACCGTGCACCACTACCTCGGCGTGTCCTCGTTCGCCGAGGAGGTCGTCGTGCCCGCCTCCGGTGCCGTCAAGGTGCGCGACGACGCGCCGCTCGATGTCATCGCCGTGGTCGGCTGCGCCGTGGCGACCGGCGTCGGGGCCGTGCTCAACACCGCGGCCGTGGAGCCCGGCTCGACCGTCGCGGTGATCGGATGCGGCGGTGTCGGCCTCAACGTCGTCCAGGGCGCGAAGCTGGCGGGCGCCGAGCGGATCGTCGCGATCGACGTGCTCGCCGACAAGACCCAGATGGCGTTGCAGTTCGGCGCCACCGACCGCATCGACGCCTCCAAGGCCGACGCGGTCGAGCAGCTCTTCGAGCTCATCCCGGACGGCGTCGACTACGCGTTCGACGCGATCGGCCGCACCTCCACGACCGAGCAGGCCATCCGGATGCTCGGCCTCGGCGGCGCCGCGGTGATCGTCGGCCTGCCCCCGACGGGCGCGAAGGCGTCGTTCGAGCCGCTCGTGCTCGCGGAGGCCGACCAGCGCATCCTCGGCTCCAACTACGGGTCGGTGCGCCCCTCCATCGACATCCCCGCCCTGGTCGACCGCTACATGGACGGCCAGCTCAAGCTCGACCCCCTGATCTCCGGCCGACGACCCCTGGCCGAGGCGGCGGAGGCCTTCGACGACCTCGAGGCCGGTTCCGTGCTCCGCACCCTCCTCATCCCCTAGCCCCCACCCGAACGACTCACTGGAGAGCCATGTCCACCACACAGACCCGGGCGACCAGCCCGACCGACGCGGGCCTTCGGCACGGCGTCATGAGCGGGCCGGAGCTCGCGGCCCAAGCCATCGCGAACATCGCGCCGAGCGCGGTGATCGCCTTCACGGCGATGTCGATCTTCGTCGGCGCCGGCAACGGGACGATCTACTCGTTCATCCTCGCCACCATCGTCATCCTGTGCGTCGGCTACTGCGTCGTCGTCTTCGCCCGCAAGCACGCCTCGGCCGGCTCGCTCTACACGTACGTGGCGAAGGGGCTCGGCCCCACCGGCGCTTACCTGGCGGGCGTCACCCTGGTGATCGGCTGCTGGGGCATCGCGGCCGGTTCGCTCGGCGGAGCGGTGTCGTACTTCAACCAGTTCCTGGTGCTGCTCGGCGTTCCGGCCGGCGGCGTTGGCTGGTACATCGGCCTCGCGGTGGTGCTGGGCGGCCTGGCGACGCTGTTCACCATCCGCGGCATCCGCCTCTCGGCCCGCGTCTCGCTGGTGCTGGAGCTGGTCTCGGTGACGATCATCACCATCCTGCTGATCGCGGCGCTGGTGTGGGCCGGCCCGAACGCGTGGGATCCGGCGCAGGTTTTCGCCCAGGGCGCGCCGTTCCAGGGCGTCGCCGCGGGAATGGTGCTCGGCATCCTCGGCTTCGTCGGCTTCTCGTCGGCGGATGCGCTCGGCCGCGAGGCGAAGAACCCGTACACGGCCATCCCGCGCGCGATCATGTGGAGCGCGGTCGTCGTCGGCGTGCTGTACGTGTTCGCCGCGTACACGCAGATCGCGGTGCTGCACGACGGCCTGGCCACCAGCGCGAGCCCGCTGGAGGACATCGCGAAGCTGATCGGGATGCCGTCGTGGTTCGCGCCCATCCTCACCTTCGGCGTCGGCGCGTCGTTCTTCGCCGTCGTCGTCGCCCCGCTCAACGTGGTCGGCCGGGTCATGTACGTCATGGGCAAGGAGGGCGTGCTGCCGGAGCGGTTCGGCCGCACCCACGAGCGTCACCTCACCCCGCACCGCGTGCTCCTGGTCGCGGGACCGGCGGCGATCGTGCTCGACGTCATCCTGATCGCGGTCGGCGCGAACCCGATGGACATCGTGGTCTGGGTCGACACGTACGGCACCTACGGCTACATGGTCGCGTACGCGCTCGTCGCCATCGCGTGCATCGCCTACACGCGTCGCGCGGGCATCCCGAACCGGCTGGTCTGGGTGTGCGCGGTGGTCGCGGTGGCGGCCATGGCGTACGTGTTCTTCGCGAACGTCTGGCCGGTGCCCGCGTTCCCGCTCAACGTCATCCCGTACCTGTTCCTGCTGACCCTGGTCGCCGCCGTCGCGTGGTTCGTGTACCTGAAGAAGCGCCGCCCCGAGGTCATCCGCAACATCGGCAACACCGAGACCGACGCGCTGGAGGGCGTCGGCTAGGCACGCCTGCACGGCCGGCCCGCGTCGTCCTTCCCCCGGGGACGGCGCGGGCCATTCTCGTATCCGTCAGCCCCGGCGCGGCAGCCGCACGGTGACGATCGCGCCGCCGGCCGGGCGATTGGAGGCGTCCACCGACCCGTGGTGGCGGCTCACCACCTCGGCCACCAGGGCGAGGCCGAGTCCGTAGTGGCGGCCGGCCGCCGCCTCCGTCTGCGCTTCGCGTGCGCTGGCGAAGCGGTCGAAGGCGCGGTCCTCCACACCGGCGGAGAACCCGGGGCCGTCGTCCTCGACCGTCAGCACCACGCGATCCCGCTCGCGCCGCACCGACAGGCGCACGTGCGAGCGCGCGTGGTCGAGGGCGTTGTCGAGCAGGGCGACGATCATGCGCCGCAGCGACACGGGTGCGCCGGAGACGATGGTGCCCTCCTCGGCGGCGACCTCGACGGCGACGCCCCTCTCGGCGGCACGCCCCTCCGCCGCACGCGCGACCGTGCCGGCCAGCTCGCCCAGGTCGACGTCGACCGCCTCGGCCGTCTGCCGCGGGTCGGCGGCGGTCAGCAGGTCCTGCACGATCTCGGTGAGCGCCTTGCTGTCGTCGACGATCTCGTCGAGCCCCGTGCGCACCTCCTCGTCGCCGGCCTGGGCCGCCGCGACGTGCCGCCGGAGCAGCTGCGCTCGCGTGCTCAGCAGCGTCAGCGGGGTGCGCAGCTCGTGGCCGGCGTCGGCGACGAACCGGCGTTGCAGCGCGAGCGCGTCGGCCAGCGGTCGGATCGAGCGGCGGGCGAGCAGCAGTCCGACCGCAGCGGCCGCGAGCGTGGCGATGATCCCGGAGGCGACCAGCGCGATGACGAGGCGGCTCAGCTCCTCCTGCTGCTCGTGGAGGCCGTAGGCGACCTGGACGATCCTGCCGTTGCGCACATCCGTCTCCACGAGGTAGCGCTCGCCGTCGGCCACCACCTCGGTCGAGACGGAGCCGCCGGTGTGCTCCACCTGGGTCAGCGCGCGCTCGTCGGGGAGGCCGTCCGGCATGTCCGGCGAGCTGTCCCGGCCTCCCGGGGTCACCACGGTGACCAGGAGGTTGCGTGGCGCGTCGTGCGGGGAGTCGACCATCGAGGCGTCCGCGAGCACCCGGCGGGCGGCCTCCGCCTGGCCGGCCGCGACCACCGAGTAGAGCACGATGCCGAGGGCGACGAAGAGCCCGAGGATGATCAGTGCGAACTGCGCGGCGAGACGCAGGGAGGCGGTCCGCAGCTCGCGCTCGTCGGCGCCCGTCACGACAGCGACCCCATCCGGTAGCCGACGCCGCGCACGGTCTCGATCAGCGCACGGCCGAACTTGCGGCGCAGGTGGTGCACGTAGGTGTCGACGACGCCGGGGTCGTCGGCCGCGGCGAAGACCTCCTCCAGCAGCAGCGTGCGCGAGAAGACCTGCTCCGGACGTCGGGCGAGCAGCTCCAGCAGGGCCGACTCGCGCTCCGACAGCACCGAACGGGTGCCGTCGTCGAGCGTGACGGTGCGGCTGCCGGTGTCGAGGCGGCCGCCCGGGAAGCGGACGGTCGGCACGACGGCGGCGGCGCGCCGGGTGAGGGCGCGCACCCGGGCCACCAGCTCGTCGATGTCGAACGGCTTCGCCAGGTAGTCCTCCGCGCCCGCGTTGAGGCCGTCGACGCGGTCGGGCGCGGTACCGAGCGCCGAGAGCACGAGGACGGGCGTGGTCACGCCGTGCTCCCGCAGCCGCCGCAGCACGTCCAGCCCCTCAACCGCAGGCAGCCCGCGGTCGAGCACGATCACCTCGAACTCGGCTGTCAGCCCCAGGTGCAGCGCGCGCTGCCCGTCGCCGGCCCGGGTCACGTCGAACCCCTCGGAGGCGAGGAGGCTGCCGAGCATGCCGGCGAGGCGGCTGTCGTCTTCGGCGATCAGCACCCGCGGGTTTGCGCTCACGTCGGCAGTATAGGTCTCGGTCATGCGGCGCTCGCCGGGGGAGCGAAGGTCAGCTCGCCGGCCGCGACGGGGCGGCCCGCCGCATCCACCACCAGGACGCCGCGGGCACCGGCGGCGAGGGCGAGCGGGATGCCCTCGGCGCCCAGCGCGAAGACCGCGGTCGCCCATACGTCGGCCGTGGTGAGGTCGTCGGCCACGACGGTGGCGCTGAGCAGGCTGCGGGCGGGGCTGCCGGTGCGCCCGTCGACGATGTGCTCGCCGCGCTCGTACGCGCCGGAGGTGGCGACGGCGCCGCCGGTGACCTGCAGCGCGGTCAGCATGGCCGCGGGGGAGTGCGGGGAGCGGATGCCGACGGTCCACGGCCGGCCGCCGCCGGGACTGCCGGACACGATCACGTCGCCGCCCGCATTGAGGCAGTAGTCGCGGAACCCCGCGGCGTCGAGCTCGCGTGCGGCGCGTGCGGCGGCCCAGCCCTTCACGACGCCGTCGAGGTCCCACGTCCCGTCGAGGCGGCGGACGCGGAAGGCGCCCCGCGAGGCGACGGCCGCCGCCTCGCCGATGGCCACGACCTCCTCGAAATCCGCGCTGGGCTGCTCCTCCCGCATGCCCGCGTTCGCCCGGCTGACCTCGCTGTCCGGACGGTAGGTGCTGAACCGCCGGTCGGCGGCGCGCAGAACCCCGAACGCCCGCTCGGCGGCCGGGGCGGCATCCCCTCCGTCGCGGATGTCGATGGACATCGGGATGCCCATGACGGTCTCGACGAACCTCATCGCTGGTCGATCGCGGACTGCACCGACTGGATGTATCCCTCGGAGGTGTAGGTCGCGCCGGACACCGTGTCGATGTTGGCCGACTGCGCGGACAGCACCTCCTGCTGCAGGATGGGCAGCGCCTGCTGGTTGATCTCCTGGTCCCGGCCGTTGCCGTTCGGCGCCTGCACGGTGTCGACGGCCGTGATGGTGGTGCCCGAGAAGGTGACCTTCACCTGCACGGGGCCGTAGCGGGTGTCGACGGCCGTGCCCGTGACGACCTTCGTGGCGGAGGCGGAAGCGGAGGACGACGGGCTCGGCGTCGGGGTCGACGAGGGGCTCGACCCCGCGGAGGAGGTGTCGCCGCTGCTCGCCGTGGCGGAAGGACTCGGAGAGGAGCCGGTCGCGCCCGAGCTCGTGCTCGTCGACGCCGCCGGGGCTGCGGTCACCTGCTCGCCCACGCCGTACAGCTTCAGCCCCACAGTCGCGCCCATCACCACGAGGATGACGGTGAAGAGGATGGTTCCCCGCCAGGACTTGCTGTTCATGACATGCTCAGTTCTTCTCGGTGGATGAATCGCTTGGGCATCCGCAGCTGCCGCAGGGAGGCCTCGACGCGCTCGCCCATCCCCTCCGGTCCGCAGATGAACGCCTCCCAGTCGTGCAGGTCGGGGATGAACCGGCGCAGCGACGCCGCCTCGAGCGGGTCGTAGCCGAGCTCGGAGCGCCGGCCGACGACCGGGACCACGGTCACCCCGGGGAGCGCCTGCAGCTCGCCGAGCAGCGCCAGGTGTTGCGGGGTCCGGGCGCGGTAGAGCACGACCGGCCGGGCGCCGCGCCGTACCAGCTCCTCGGCGAGGGCGCGGATGGGGCCGATCCCGGCGCCGCCGGCGACCAGCAGCAGGCGCGAGCGGCTGGCCCGGTCGGCGGTGAAGCGGCCGAACGGTCCCTCCGCGAAGACGAGCGAGCCGGGTCGCAGGGCCGGGAGCCGGCTGGAATGGTCGCCGAGGGCGCCGACGGTGATCCGCAGGTAGCCGTTCGCCGGCACCGCCGATACGGAGTACGGGTGCGCGGTGGCGAGGTGCCCCCAGGTGACGAAGCGGAAGAGGAGGAAGTTGCCCGCCTGCACGCCGAGCCGATCGATGTGCGGACCCTTCAGCCACACGCTGTTGATCCCTTCGCCCTCCGGCACGACGCTGACCACGCGCATCCGTCCGCGCCAGGCGTCGAGGGCGGGGAGGATGAAGCGCCAGGTGAGCACGGCGGAGGCGGTCCCGAGGTACAGCGCGAGCCACAGCACGCGGTTCACCGGGTACGCGACGAAGTGGGCGCCGCCGCTCAACTGGTGCAGGAAGGTGAGGAAGATCGCCACGTACGTGGTCACGTGCAGCCAGTACCAGACCTCGTACGACAGCCTGCGCCGGATCAGGCGCGCGCTGCTGAGCCCGACGGCGAGGAAGGCGATGGTGCCGACCAGCGCCGTCGTCATGTCCGGGTAGGAGGTGAGGATCGAGAGGAACTCGGTCCACGGCGGGTTGTGCGAGAGCAGTTCGCCGCCCAGCACGAGGAACAGAACGTGCGCCACGACGAGGAACAGCACGGAGGCGCCGAGCGAGCGATGCCACGAGACGAGCCTGTCGAGCCCGACCGCGTTCTCGAACCACGGCACGCGCGCGATGAGCAGCACCTGCGCGCAGACGAGGAAGGCGCCGACTATCCCGCTCAGCTCGCCGAGCGAGGTCAGCGCGGAGGCGGGCGTTGCGACGAACGTCGGCGGCACGCTCAGCCACCACATCCCGAGGACGACGACGACACCCAGCACCATCGCCGCCCGCACAGCACGGGCGCCGGCGCGCGCATCGCGCCGTCCCGTGCGCACCCGGCGGGTGGCGGGCGCCGGTACCGTCAGCGTCTGATCCATACCTCCCACGATGCAGGCGCATTCTTTGTGGATTCTTACACCGCCTGGGAGCCCCCTATGCCCCGCCTATGACTTGCTCCCCGTCACGCGCATCCGCTGGTCCCGACACGCCGCTTGCGCGCGTGGGGTGACGGCATGTCGGGACCAGTCGTTCAGCGCGCGAGGGCGAACCGCACGGCGGCGGCCGCGTGCAGCGCGGTCGTGGGGAAGGTGGGCACCGGCGCGTCCTGCGGGCGCACGAGCAGCTCGATCTCCGTGCAGCCCAGGATGACGCCCTGCGCCCCACGGGAGACGAGCGCGCCGATGGCCTCCCGGTAGGCCGAGCGTGAGCCCTCGTCCACGACCCCGAGGACGAGCTCGTCGTAGATGATCCGGTCGAGCTCCGCCTGCGTGTCGGCCGGCGGGACCAGCACATCGAGTCCGTGGGCGCTCAGCCGGTCGCGGTAGAACGGCTCGCGCATCGTGAACCGCGTGCCGAGCAGCGCGACCCGGGAGACACCCGCGTCGCGGACCGCGTCCGCCGTGACGTCCGCCAGGTGGAGCAGCGGGATGTCGACGGCGGCCTGCACCCGGTCCGCGACCTTGTGCATGGTGTTGGTGCACAGCACCACGCACTCCGCGCCCGCGGCCTGCAGCCGCACGGCCTCGGCGGCGAGACGCTCGCCTGCGGCCTCCCAGTCGCCGGAGGACTGCAGGCGCTCGATCTCGTCGAAGTCGACCGAGACCATCACGAGGTCGGCCGAGTGGAGGCCGCCGAGCGCCCCGCGGACGCCCTCGTTGATCGCGGAGTAGTAGAGGGCGGAGCTCTCCCAGCTCATGCCGCCGAGGAGTCCGATCCGCCGCATCCGGTCACACCGCCTTGTTGAACCCCGTCACCGGCTGGCTCTCGTCGAAGGCCGCGACCGGGCGGCGGAAGCCGCGGGTGAGGAACAGCAGGTAGGCGAACCCGATCACGGCCCAAACGATGCCGCCGATGAGCGCGTCCGCGTGGAGGTTGACCCACAGGATGCCGGTCAGCAGCATCCCGATGCCGGGGAGCACGATGAAGCGGACGATGTCCTTCGCGGTCTTGCGGCGCCCCTTGCGGATCGCGAACCAGGCGATCACCGAGATGTTCACGAACGTGAACGCGATCAGCGCGCCGAAGTTGATGAAGGCCGAGATGAGCTCAAGCGAGAAGGCGACCGCGAGGAGCGACACGACGCCGACGAGGACGATGTTGAGCACCGGCGTCTGCGTCTTCGGGCTGATGTAGCCGAAGAAGCGGCGCGGGAGGACGTTGTTGCGGCCCATCACGAGCAGCATCCGCGAGACCGAGGCGTGCGACGCGAGGCCCGACGCGAGCGTGGCGCAGAAGCCGGCGGAGACGAAGACCGCCTGGAACACCGGCCCGCCGACGATGAGCCCGATCTGCGGCAGCGGGTCGTCGGTGAACTCGCCGAAGGGAGCGTTGGTCGGGAAGCGCAGCTGCGTGAAGTAGGCGGCGACCAGGAAGATCGCGCCGCCGATGAGCACCGTGAGCAGGATGGCGCGCGGCATGATCCGCGGCGTCTTCGCCTCCTCCGCGTACATGGTGACCGCGTCGAACCCGATGAAGGAGAAGCACACGACGGTCGCGCCGGTCAGTACGGCGCCCAGCGTCATGCCGTCGTGGGCGAAGGGCTTCACGGAGGCGACCGTGCCGTCGCCGGCGCCGCCGGCCAGCTGCGCGACGGTCATGACGATGAAGACGGCCATCACGACGACGGCGAAGACCAGCAGGATCATGTTCACGTTCGACGTGCCGCGCATGGTGAACGCGATCAGGGTGGTGACGCCGACGCAGTAGATCACGACCCAGATCCAGCTGGGCACCGCGGGGAAGACCTGCTCCAGGTAGAGGCGGATGATGAGGCAGTTCACCATCGGGAGCAGGATGTAGTCGATCAGCGACGTCCAGCCGACCATGAAGCCGACGTTCGGGTGGATCGACTCGCGCGCGTAGGTGTACGCCGAACCCGCGCTCGGGATGGCGCCCGCCATCTTCCCGTAGCTCAGCGCCGTGAACATCATCACGATGAGCGCCACGAGGTACGCCGCGGGGACCGCGCCGTGCGTCTGACCCGACACGATGCCGAAGGTGTCGAACACCACGGTCGGGGTCATGTAGCCGAGACCGAGTCCGACGATCGCCCACAGTCCGAGGCTGCGCCGGAGCGAAGCGCCCTTCGCGGTGGTGGCGGGCAGGGTGGTGGTCACGGGCAACTCCTTCGGGGACCGGTCAGTCTTCGTACGTTAGCCGATTTCGCGGGTCGCCTCCGCCGTCCGGCCGGTGCTGGGATGCTGGTATGGACGAACAGGAGACGACGTGGACGACGTGACGACCGGAGTGGATATCGGCGAGCTGGAGACCGTGCGCACCCTCGACGGACCGCGCGTGCGACTGGTGCCGCTGGGACCGGAGCACCTCGACGACGTGATGCCGTGGCTCTCCGACCCGGAGTCGCTGCGGCTGACCGGGACGCGCGCCACCTTCACCCGGGAGGGCGTCGCCGCCCACCTCGAACGGATCGGCAGCGCCCCCGACCGGGCGGACTGGGCGATCCTCGACCGGGAGACCGGCCGCTACCTCGGCGAGATCGTGCTGAACGACCTGGATGAGGACAACGCGGCGATGAACGTCCGCATCGCGCTCGTCCCCGGCGCGCCGGGCCAGGGGTACGGGACGGAGGCGATGCGACTCGTCCTCGACCACGCCTTCGACGCGATCGGCCTGCACCGCGTCTCCCTGGACGTGTACGCGTTCAACCCGCGCGCGATCCGGTCCTACGAGAAGGCCGGGTTCGTCGTGGAAGGCCGGCAGCGCGACACCCTGCTGTGGGACGGCGAGTGGACCGACTCCATCCTCATGAGCGTCCTGAGCAGCGATCCCCGCCCGGCGCCACCCCGTTGACAGCCGGACGGCATCCGGGGAATATCGCGGGGATGGCCGAGAAGGATGCGCGGGCGATGGCAGGCCAGATCGACGCGAGCGAACTGTCCCGGGCGATCGCCGCGCACGAGCTCGAGATCCACGTGCAGCCGCAGATCGACCTCGCCACCGGCACCGTCGTCGCGGTGGAAGGGCTGTCCCGCTGGACGCATCCCACCCTCGGTCCCATCCCGCCCGCGGAGTTCGTGGCGCTCGCCGAGGCGAGCGGCAGCATCCACGAGCTCGGGCTGTTCGCGCTGCGGGAGTGCTGCCGCATCGGCCGGGACTGGCGTGCGCGCGGCATCGAGCTCGCCGTCGCCATCAACGTCTCCCCGCTCCAGCTGCAGACAGCGCGCTTCTTCGACGAGCTGGAGCGCCAGCTGGAGGACTCGGGGCTGCCGCCGGCCGACCTGATCGTGGAGGTCACCGAGGCCGAGCGCATCGACGACTACGCGGTCGTCGCCGGCCGGCTCGACATCATCCAGCAGTGGGGTGTCACCGTCTCGATCGACGACTTCGGCGCGGGGCACTCCTCCATCGACCGGGCCGTCGCCGTGCACGCGCGCGAACTGAAGCTGGACCGCGCACTCGTCGGCACCGGCGACTGGGATGCGGTCGGGGAGGCGGTCGCCCTCGCGCAGCGCGGAGGCATGCGCGTCGTCGCAGAGGGGATCGAGACCGCCGAGCAGCTGGAGCGCATCCGGGCCTCCGGATGCGACCGCGCGCAGGGCTACTACATCGCGCGGCCGAGCAGTCCAGCCGTCTTCGAGGAGTGGCTTCGTACATCCGTACGATAGGTTCGGAGTGGTATCAACCGCCGCCTCGCGGCCCCGAAGCAGTATCGAAGGAGAGTGCGGTGCGGCCTTTCGCTGCTGACGACATGCCCTGCGCTGTCGTCGCGCTCGATTCCGGGGGCGCCATCGTCGACGCCAACGCCGTCTTCGAAGACTGGACCGGGCTCACCGCGACCGAGCTCGTTGGCCGTCCGTTCACCTCGCTGCGGACCAGGATCGCCGCCGTCGGCGGCCGCTCCGACGGCTTTGTTCGCGTGGCGAACATCGACGGATCGACGCGTGCGGCGATCGTCGGACGCCGCCTCTCCGACGACGGAGAGGTGCTGGTGCTGGTCGATGCGACCGAACGCGCCGAGCGGGAGGAGGAGCTCGTCCGCTCCCAGGCGCTGCAGCAGCGTACCCGCAACCGGCTCGAGCTGATCATCGACTCCTCGATCGCCTTCTCGGCGGCCACGACGGAGCAGGAGCTGATCGACATCCTCGCCTCGACCGTCGCGAAGGCGTACCAGGCGGAGCAGTCGGCGGTGTTCCTGCTCGACGAGACCGGCGGGTTCACCCACGGGTCTGGGAGCAACCCGCTGCGCGACATGCTCCAGACCGCGGCGCTCGTCTCTCAGGCCTCGTCCCTCCGCTCGGTGATCGCGGTCAGCGGGGTCGTCGCCGGCGACGAGTTGTCGCCCGTGCTCGGCCAGGCGATGCGCGACGCGGCCGTGGATGCGCTGCTCGTGGCGCCCATCCAGCACGACGACGTGCTGTTCGGCGTCTTCGTCGCGTTCTTCCTCCACCCGCGCCGGTTCGACTCCGAGGCGGCACCGCTGGCCGACGCGCTCGCCGGCCAGGCCGCACAGGCGATCACCACCCTCCGGCTGCAGCGTCGGCTGGAGCACGCGGCCATGCACGACGAGACGACCGGGCTGCCGAACCGCCGCCGGCTGGAGACCCAGCTGCTGGAGTACCAGCGTTCGGTGTCGACGCTCGTGGCGACCCTGTTCATCGACCTCGACGGCTTCAAGCGGGTCAACGACGGTCTCGGCCACCACACCGGCGACCTGCTCCTGCGCGAGGTCGGCCGGCGGCTGCAGACCGCCGTGCGCCAGGAAGACCTGGTCGCCCGCTACGGCGGCGACGAGTTCGTCGTCGTGTGCGAGGTGCCCGAGGTCGCCGCCGCCGAGGAGGTCGCCGACCGCATCCGGCAGGCGATCGAGCAGCCGTTCGAGGGCATCCCCGAGGGCTTCCCGATCAGCGCGAGCATCGGGATGTCGATCGCCCGCACCCAGGACCCGGGCTGGAACCCGGACCGCCTCATCCGCGAAGCCGACCACGCCATGTACTCGGCGAAGAACGCGGGCGGCAACCGGGTGGTGGGCACCCCGGTCGCCTGACCCGCGTCCCTCCCGTCAGTCGGCGTCCTCCCGCAGGTCGCGGGACTCGTCGACAAGGGCCTGCTCCTTCTTCTCCGCCTTCTCGCTGAGCCGGGTGTCGCGCGGCGGCAGCTGGATGGTCTCCTCGGCCTCCATGCCCGCCTGCAGCTCCCGGCCGCGCTCGACTTCCGCGTCGAACTCGGCGCCGAAGAGCAGTGCCAGGTTGGCGATCCACACCCACAGCAGGAACACGATGACGCCGGCCAGCGGCCCGTACGTCTTCTCGTAGTTCGCGAAGGTGGCGACGTAGAAGGCGAACAGCAGCGTCGCGACGGCGAGCACGACGATCGCGATCACCGCGCCCAGGCTGATCCACTTGAACTTCGGCTGTTTCGCGTTCGGCGCCGCGTAGTAGAGCACGGCGATGATGATCACGACGACGATCAGCAGCAACGGCCACTTGGCGATCTCCCACGCGATCTGCGGGGCCGTGCCGAGTCCCAGCGTGTCTCCGACCGCCTTCGTCACCGGGCCGGAGATCACCATGATCAGGCCGACGATGGTCACCAGCACCACGGTGATGACGGTCACCAGCAGCTGCTGCGGCTTCAGCTTCCAGAACGGGCGACCCTCGTCGATCTCGTAGATGCGGTTCATCGCACGCGAGAACGCGCCGACGTATCCCGACGCCGACCAGATCGCCAGCACGATGCCGAAGACCAGGGCGAAGCCGGAGGCCGGCGAGTTCACCGCGTTCTGGATCGGGCCCTGAAGCAGCTTCGCCGTCGAGCCCGGCGCGACCCCCTTGATGATGTTCATCATCGCGTCGGTGGCCGACCGGCCCTGGCCGAAGACGCCGAGCAACGAGACGAGGGCGGCGTCCGCCAGGCGCTTGCTGGCTCCGATGTCGCTCATGGTGGTCCTCTCGTGACGGCGATCGGGGGTGGAGACAGAGAACGCGGCGGAAGGCCGGGGGGAGGGCCTTCCGCCGCGTGATCGAGGGGGGTGCGCGCTACTGGTCGGACTGCAGGCGCTGCCCCGATTCCTTCGCTTCGTCGGCGACATCGCTCGCGCGGTCGGTGGCCTCCTCCTTGACGGTGGACACCCCCTCCTGCGCGGTCTCCTTCACCGACTGCACGGCCTGCTGGGCCGGCTCCTTGAGGTCGTTCGCGACCTGCTTGCCGACGTCGGCAGCCTCCTGGAGCAGCGGCTGCGCGGCGTCCTTCACGGTGGACGCCAGCTCCTGCTCCTTGCTGCTCGCCGGGATGAGGGAGGCGACGAGCGCGCCGACGCCGAAGGCGATGAGGCCGACGGCGAGCGGGTTGCCCTGCGCCTTGTGGACGACCGTGCGCCCGGCGTCGGCGACGGAGTCGCCCGCGTCGGAGAGGGCACCGCCTGCGCTGCTCGTCATGTCGTCCGCCGTTCCCATGATCTTGTCGGTGATGGAGTGGAAGGCGCCCTTCACCTTGCGCGTCTGGCGCTGGGCGATCTTGCTGGGCGTGACCTTGTCGGCCAGGGCGTCCACGTCGCCGCTCAGGTTGCGGCGCGTGGCTTCGATGTCGGCGCGGATCGCGTCGGGGTCGTCGCTCATCGGTTGTCTCCGTTCGGTTTCAGTGTCGGTGGGATCTCCTTGACCGTCTCGACGGTCTGCGGAGCGCCCTTCACGGTCTTCAGCTGCTTGCGCCCGATCAGGTAGAGGACGAGCGCGACGATCGCCCAGATGATGGCGACGATGACCGCCGACCAGGCGTTGCCGACCAGGTAGCCCAGCGCCCACCAGAGGGCGATGGACAGGAAGAACACGGCCATCAGGCCCGCGTATCCGGCGCCGCCGAGCAGCCCGGCGCCCTTGCCTGCGCGGGTGGCGGTCTGCCGGATCTCGGACTTGGCGAGTTCCATCTCCTGGCGGATCAGGGTGGAGAGGTCACGGCTGACCTCTCCGAGGAGTTCGCCAAGCGAGCTGTTCGCTGCGCGCTCCTCCGCGGGGCTGGGCTGATCGGTCATGCCCGGCCTCCGGTGTATCCGGCCCCCGGGATCTCGGGGAGGTCGTTGCCGGTGCCGTCGTCGTACAGGTCGTCGTCGCCCATGGCGCCACCCGTTCCGATGCCGGAGGATCCGACGAGACCGTCGCTGCCCGGGGTTCCCGCGGTGCCTGCGACATAGCTGGGCGTCTCGGGGACACCGGTGGTGCCGACGCTGCCGCCGGACGCGCCGTACGCGCCGGTCGTGCCGACGCCCGTTGCGCCGCCGGAGCTCGCCGAGCCTCCCGAGCCTCCCGAGTCGCCGCCGCTCGCCAGCGCCCGCGTCAGCCGGCCGGCCAGTGCGCCGGCGATGGCCGCCGCGGCGATGAACGTGCCCGGGTTGCGCCGGGCGTACGACTTCACCTCGTTGAGGAGCGAGCCGGGGTCGCGCTGGTCGAGCCAGCTCGCCACCGAGTGGCTGCGCTGGGCGGCCTGGCGCACAAGGTCGCTGGCGACGCCGCCCTGCTCGGACGAGGAGGCCATCTGCTCCAGCTCGTCGCCGACCGACCGGAGGCCGCTTGCCACGCGCTGCTGCTGCTGCGCCGCCTGATCGCGGAGCTCCTGCTGGGTCTGCCGGTAGAGGTCCTTCGCCTGCGACTTCGCCTCGCCTGCGACGTTCTTCGCCTGCTCAGCTGCCGTGGCGGCGACGTCCTTGCCGGCGTCGGCGGCAGAACCGGCGACGCGGCCTGCCTCCTCCTTCACGCCACCCTGGCCGCCACCGGCCGAGTCGCTGCCCGCGTAACTCCCGGTGCCGGTCGCCGCGCTGCCGGGCAGCACCGTCTCCGGCAGACCGGCCTCCGGCTCCAGCGCGTCGCGCCGGCTGTCGAAGATCGGTGTGTCCGCGGACTGGTCGTCTGACATGGTCATGACTGACGTTTCCTTTCGATGGATGTGTCCGGTTGTGTGCGATCCACTGAAGACACCCGGTGGAGGCGGGTCGAGAGATTGACACGACCCTTCCGACGCGCGTATCCGTGGGTGCGGGGTCTGTTCGCGGGGCGGTCCGGCGGCTACCGTGGCGCCCGTGGACACCCTCGACTGGCTGCTCGATTCCGACCCCGCCATCCGCTGGCAGGTCCTGTCCGATCTCGTCGACGCGCCTCCCGAAAGGGTCGCCGAGGAGCGCGCGAAAGTCGCCACGGAGGGCTGGGGAGCCCGGTTTCTCGCGGAACAGGCGGAGGACGGCCTGTGGGACGGCGGGACGTACCGACCCGGGTGGATCCCCCCGGAACGGGACGGGTTCGACGCGTGGAGCGGCACCCACTTCAGCCTGCAGCAGCTCGTCGACTTCGGGCTCGACCCGCAGAGTCCCGAGGCGCGGCGGGCGATCGGGCGCGTCCGGGAAAATGTTCGCTGGGAGCACGCCGGCGAACCGTACTTCGAGGGCGAGACCGAGCCGTGCATCAACGGCGTCGCCCTGACGATCGCCTCCTACTTCGGTGAGGGCGGCGACCGGATCGCCGAGACGCTGGTCGGTTCACGGCTCGACGACGGCGCGTGGAACTGCTGGGCGGAGTACGGCGCGCGCGTGTCGTCGTTCCACTCCACCATCTGCGCCGTCGAGGGACTGCGGGCCTGGCAGCGTGCCGGCGGCGACGACCCGCGCGTCTCCGAGGCCGCAGAGTCGGGGGAGGAGTACCTGCTCGAACGGGGGCTGTTCCGGCGGCGGTCCGACGGCTCCATCCCCGACCCGCGGATGACGATGCTCTCGTACCCGGTGCGCTGGTACCACGACGTGCTGCGCGGCCTTGAGCACTTCCGGTTGCAGGACCGCCGCGACCCACGGCTCGCGGAGTCGGTGGAGCTCGTCCGCGGGAAGGCCGACGATCAGGGGCGCTGGGTGCTGGAGAACCTCCACGACGGGTCCGTCATCCTGGAGTTCGAGAGGGAGGGCGCCCCGAGCCGGTGGCTGACCCTGCGGGCGCTGCGCGTGCTGCGGTGGTGGGATGCCGCCTGATCAGGCGCGGTCGACGGCGTAGTGCAGCGCGACCGTCCCGTTGCCGAAGCGCCTCTGTTCGAGCAGGTCGAGTGCGACGAACCGGCCCAGC
>Ga0209563_100155_pt1 | contig 64311 bp, 52 predicted proteins | sample AraplaCvi_mMF_r2_FD_184271 | JGI IMG/M metagenome (GOLD analysis project Ga0209563, IMG submission 184271) | Arabidopsis root microbial communities from North Carolina, USA - plate scrape CL_Cvi_mMF_r2 (SPAdes) (version 2) | ecosystem: Host-associated > Plants > Roots > Endosphere | place: USA... | reverse complement strand
AGCGTGAGGTCGTTCCGGATCGACCCGGTCTCGACCGTCGCGGTCGGCTCGGTCACCCTCCCCGTCGGCGTGGCACCGTCGGAGCCGGCCGTGGAACCGCTGAAGAACGCGAGCTTCAGCAGGGCCACGGCGATCGCGGCGAAGACGACGATGCGGAGGACGGGGAACACCCAGCGGCGCACGACACCGGGAGACGAGGTACTCATGACCCCCAGTCTGGCCGAACCCTGAGGGCCCTCTCATCCTCCGTGGGGATGACTCCCGCCCCGCGATTCGTGCCGAATGTGCGTTCCGACGCGGCCATTGCGTACATTCGGCGAGAATCGGCGGGGGTTTACCCGCCGAAGCGGCGGCCCTATCATCGTGCAGAGTCACCCCAGACCCCGGCGGCTCCGAACAGGACAGCGATCGCAGGGGTGCAGGAGCATGCAGTACAGCCGGGCGTGGGCGACGACCCAGCCGGAGGAGGCGGAGGAACGCCTCGCCGAGATGTACGGCGGCTTCCGCCTGGAGACCGGCGATCCGCGGCGGTTCGGCGTCTCGGTGGCCGAGGCCGGCGACGCCACGGTGTCGTTCGCGAGCATGGAGTGGACCGGCGACGGGCACGCCCGCACGGATGGGAACCCGTTCTTCCTCGCCGGCGACGTCTACCGCGGCGACGTCTCGCTCCGGTCCGGCGGCGAGACGTTCGACGTCGGCGGCGTCGTCCTGCTCCCCCCGCACGCAGTCGAGGCGCGTTGGACGCGCGCCCACCGCACGCGAGCAGTGCGGGTCGAGCGCTCCGGGCTGCTGGCGTTCGCCCGTGACCACCTCGGCTCGGCGGGAGGCGCTGTGACCTTCACCGCCGCACGGCCGATCAGCCCCGTGCACGAGCTGCTGTGGCGGTCGGCGGAGCGGCACATCCGCGAAGACGTCGCGGCCCACGACGAACTGCTGCACAACGACCTGATCTGGGAGGCCGCCGCCCGCCACCTCGTTGGCACCCTCCTCACGGTGTTCCCCAACTCCACGCTCGGCGTCGAGCCCGCCGCCGACGGCGCCCATGCGCTCCCCGCGACGATCCGGCGCGCGATCGCGTTCATGGAGGAGCACCTGTCCGAGCCGATCTCCACCGCGGACATCGCGGAGGCGGCGCGACTGTCGCCGCGCGGGCTGCAGGACGCCTTCCGGCGGATGCTCGACCGCACGCCGACGGAGCAGCTGCGCCTGCTGCGGCTGGAGGCGGCCCGCTCCGACCTGCTGAACGCCGACCCGGCCGACGGGGCGACGGTCGCGGCGATCGCCCGGCGGTGGGGCTTCGCCCACGGACCGCGGTTCTCGGCGGCGTACCGCGAGCGCTACGGCGAGACCCCGCGGGAGACGCTGCGACGCTGAACCCGGCGTCGGCACCCCGTTGCAATCGTCTCTCCGCTGGGCCACAGTCCGGAGTGGCGCGCGGAACGCCAGGAGCGTTGCGCGAAGCGGAGCCGCGTGCCGACGTCTGAGGAGGCATCCATGGGTTCCGTGGTCGGGGGTCCGCCGCACTCCGACGACCCCCTGCAGGGCGCGACGGATGAGGCCATAATCGAAGCGATGGCCACCGACGACGAACGTTTCGCGCAGGCGATAGAGGTCCTGCGTGGGGACGTGCCGTCGGAGCGCGAGCTCGGGCGTCCCTTCGTGGAGCTGTTCCCGGTCGAGGGCACCTCGATCTCGACCATCGGCGACCTGCTCGGCTCGGAGACCGTCTACGCCGGCGACCCGCAGGCGGCCCGGCTGGACGAACTCCAGTTCGACCTCGGGATCGGCCCCTGCTGGGATGCGCTCAGCACAGCGCGCCCGGTCATCGAGCCGGACCTGCGCGACCGGCCCCAGACCGTGTGGCCGGTGTTCAGCGAGGCCGCGGGCGCCGACGGCGTCGGATCGCTGTTCGCGTTCCCGATGCTCGTGGGCTCGCTGCGGATCGGCGCCGTCGACATGTACGCGCGGCAGCCGATGACGCTCGATCGGGTGCAGACCCGGCAGGCAGCCTCCCTGGCCGACCTGGTGGGGCGCCAGGTACTGCGCCGCGCGCTCGTCCAGGCCGCGATCGACGGACCAGAGGAGCCCGCGGGCCTGTTCTCGCGCCGGCTCATCCACCAGGCGAGCGGGATGGTGCTTGCGCAGCTCGGCATCAGCGCCGACGACGCGCGGCTCGTCATCCAGGGCCACGCCTTCTCGACGGGACGCTCGATGATGCAGGTCTCGCGCGACGTCGTCGACGGCGTGCTCGACTTCAGCACGGACGAGCAGGGGATCGCACAGGACCGGGGACGCACGGACGAGCAGGGGGGGAGACGCACGATGACCGAGAGCACACGCGAGATCGAACTGCTCCGCGCCTTCGCCGGCCTGGCCGACACGCTGGTCGCGGGATACGACGTGGTCGACCTGATGCAGCGCCTCGTCGACACCTGCCGCGACCTCCTCGAGGTCACGGCCTCGGGCGTCCTGCTCGCGGACGAGACGGGCGAGCTCGACCTGATGGCCTCCACCAGCGAGGCCAGCCGGTTGGTCGAGCTCTTCCAGCTGAGCGCCTACTCCGGGCCGTGCATCAAGAGCTACACGACCGGTCAGGTCGTCGCCGTCCCGGACATCGAGGCGGTTCCGGAGCGCTGGGCGCAGTTCCGCGACCGTGCGACCGCCCAAGGTTTCTCGTCGATCGTGGCCATCCCGTTGCGGCTCCGCGACCAGACGATCGGGACGCTCAACCTGCTCCACGAGACACGCGGGCTGCTGCCGGAGAACGACCTCGTCGCCGCGCAGGCCTTCGCCGACGTGGCGACCATCGGCATCCTGCACCAGCGCACGCTGCACGAGAGCGATACCATCCGGGAGCAGCTGCAGTCGGCGCTCAACAGCCGCATCGTGATCGAGCAGGCCAAGGGCGTCGTCGCCCAGCTGCTGAAGGTAAGCATCGACGAGGCCTTCACCATCATCCGCGACCACGCCAGGCGGACGCAGCAGGGGCTGACGACCGTGGCGACGGCGATCGTCGAGCGGCGGCTGATCCCCGAACGGGACTGACGGCCGCCCCGTTCGTGCGCGCCGCCCTCAGGAGGCGAGCGCGAGCTGCCGGAACCGGATCACGGACGAGTCGGCGCCGTGGTCGGCGCACTCCTGCGCGGCGCGGAACGGGTCGACGGTGCGGCCGTTCGGCAGCACGACCTGGAGCCCGGTGCCGTCAGGCGCACCCCGGTGGCGGGTGGCGTTCCAGTGGCCGCCATCCGTCCGCACCAGGATCTCGCCGATCAGGCAGCCGAGGCTCTGCACCGTGAAGGCATCGCCGACGAAGCCCTCCTCTGTCCTCAGGTCGACGAACAGCCGCTCCACGTACACGAGATCCTCGGCGACGTAGGTCACCGTGTGCCCGTAGATGTCGCGGATCCCGCCGGCCATCGCGCCGGCCAGCAGCGAGCCGACGGCGGGGTCGGGCCGCCGCCGGCTCGCTGCGCGGGGGAACCGGAACATGGCCTACACAGTAGGCCTCCCCCGCAACCCCCCTCGCGCCCCAGTTCGAGTGCCCCCGCAGCGGGTGACGGGCGGGCGCGGGCAGCGCAGGGACGCGCTGCTTCCCGGCGCTATGCTGAGCCCGACGGCGGGGGATGCGCAGGCCGGATCCGACCACTCCGATAGTAAAGTTCACCCAGGCCGGTTCGGCGGCCGAGGAGGAGGCGCTTGTGGCGAAGCGGACGCGCGCGACAGCGACCACGAGCACGCTCGCACGCGTCAACCAGACGGCGATCATCGAGGCGCTCCGGGAGTCCGGCGCTCTGTCGCGGCAGCAGCTCGGCGCGAAGACGGGGCTGAGCCCGGCGACCATCAACCGGCTGACGGCCTCCCTCATCGAGGACGGCCTCGTCGTCGCCGCGGGTCAGGAGCCGTCCACCGGCGGCCGGCCCTCCGTTCTGCTGCGGTACGCCGGCAGCTCGCGCCTGGTCGCGGCGATCCAGCTGCGCGCGGAGACGGTGACCGGCATCCTCGTCGACTTCGACGGCAAGATCGTCTTCCGGCGCTCCGTCCCCCTCGCCACCCGATCGGGCGACGACCCGGCGCCCGACCAGGAGCGCCAGCTGCGCAAGGTGTTCCGGCTGTTCGACGACCTCATCACCACGGCCGACTCGATGGGGACGCCGTGCCTCGCGGTGGGCATCGCCGTCCCCGGGGTCGTGCAGCAGCCGGAGGGCGTGGTCGGCACGATGCCCGAATTCGGCTGGACCGGCGTGCCGTTCGGGACGCTGCTGCGCGAACGCACCGACCTGCCGGTGGTGGTCGAGAACGACGCCAACGCCCTGGCCTACGGCGAACTCCACACCGGCGCAGGGCGGGGCCTCTCGAGCCTGGTCGCCCTGTTCCTGGAGAACGGCCTGGGCGCCGGCATCGTCGCGAACGGGGAGCTGCACCGCGGAGCCCGCGCGGAGGCCGGCGAGATCGGCTACCTGCTGATGGAGCGGTCGTCGCTCGAGCGCTCGTACGACGCGCGCGGCGACCTGGAGGACCGCATCGGCTCGCTGGCCCTGACGCAGCGCGCCCGGGAGCGCGGGATGCCCATCCCCGCATCCGGGTCGCTCACGGCCGAGGACGTGTTCGAGCTGGCGCGCGACGGCTACCCGGACGCGAAGGAGCTGGCCGACGAGATCCTCGACATGGTGGCGATCGCCGTGGCGGCGCTCGTGATCGTCCTCGACCCGGAGCTCGTCGTCGTGGGCAGCAGCTTCGTCGGCAGCTCGGACACCGTGATCCCGGGCATCCAGGAGCGGCTGCGCGGGCGCATCATCCGCGTCCCGCGCATCGAGCCGGCCACGCACCGCGAGGACGCCGTGCTCCTGGGGGCCGCCGAGCTGGCCGCCGCCGAGGTCAACGGCTTCGCCTACCTCGCCTTCTGACCCCTCACGATTCGTGCCGAATCTGCGCTTCGGCGGCGCCAGAGCGCACATTCGGCACGAATCTGCGGGTGCTCCTCTTGACACGGGCGCGGGCACCACCCTAGGTTGGGGACACTTCTTATCAGTCCGATAGGAAAGAAGAAGTCCCCTTCAGCGACGCAGAGGAGCAGACGTGATCGTCGGAATCGACATCGGCGGCACCAAGACGCACGTGTGCGTCGAGGACGACGCCGGCGCCGCGCTCCTCGACCGCTCGGTGCAGACCGCCGACTGGCAGCACGGCGGCCACCTCCACTCGGACGACAACGTCCGCTCGCTCCTCGCGCTGTTCGCCGAGGTCCCCGGCTCCGAGCACGCCGCCCTCGTCGTCGGCGCCCACGGCCTCGACAGCGAAGGCCAGACGCTCGCCTTCTCCGAGACGCTCGACTCGCTCCACGACGGCCCCGCGCTCGCGGTCAACGACGTCGAGCTCGTCGGCCCCGCCGCCGGCTTCGACGAGGCGATCGCGGTCATCGCGGGCACGGGAAGCAAAGTCGTCGGCCGGCGCGCCGACGGGACGCTGGTCAGCGCGGGCGGGTACGGCTACATCCTCAACGACCCGGGCAGCGCGCCGGCCCTCGTGCGCGACGCCGTGCGCACCCTGTTCGACGCGGTCGACGAGGACGAGCCGCAGGACGCCCTCGCCGACGCCCTGTTCGCGCACTTCGGCGTCGACGAGATCGTCGGCCTCTCCAACGCGCTCACCGTCCGGCCGCGCGTCACGACCTGGGGCGCCGCCGCTCCCCTGGTCTTCGCCGCCGCCGACGCCGGAAGCGAGCGCGCGGCCCGCGTCATCGCGAACGCCGCCGACGAGCTCGCCCGCAGCGTCGAGCTCGTCCACCGCCGCGGCGCCGCCGGCGACGACGTGGTCTGCGCGGGCGGCGTGGTCAGCCACCAGCCGCGCCTGTTCGACGCCCTCGGCGAGCGCCTGCGCGCCCGCGGGCTCACCCACTCCATCCACCTGCTGGATGTCGCCCCGGTGCGCGGCGCCCTCGCGCTCGCCCGGCGGCTCACGGAGGCGGCCAGTGTCGTCCCCTTCGCACCATCGAACACACGGAGGAAGTCATGAGAATCACATCCACCGGGCGCCACCGGACGATCGCGGGCCTGGCGCTCGCGGCCACCGCGGCGCTCGCGCTCAGCGCGTGCAGCGTCACCGGCGCCGGCGGCTCGTCGGGGAGCGAGGGCGACGGCACGGGAACGATCAACGCGCTGTTCATGAAGCAGGCCGGGTACTCGGAGTCCGACATCAACACGATGATCAAGGACTTCGAGGCCAAGAACCCCAAGATCACCGTCAAGCCGACCTTCGTCGCGTACGAGGCGCTGCACGACAAGATCGTCACCTCCGCTCCCGCCGGGACGTACGACATCGTGTACTCGGACGTCATCTGGCCCGCCGAGTTCGCCTCCAAGGGCATCATCACCGACGTCACCAAGCGCTTCCCGGAGAGCTGGAAGAAGGACATGCTCGGCGGCGCGCTGACGAGCGCCGAGTACAAGGGCAAGTACTACGGCGTGCCGTGGGGCCCGTCGACGAAGCTGTTCTTCTACAACAAGGACATGCTGGCCAAGGTCGGCGCCACCGCCGACGACGTTAAGACGTGGGATGGCGTGCTCGCGGTCGCGAAGAAGCTCAAGGACGCCGGGGTCGTGCAGTACCCGCTGGCGTGGAGCTGGGCGCAGGCCGAGGCGCTGATCTGCGACTACGCGGTCATGCTGGGGGCCTACGGCGGCCAGTTCACCGACTCCAGCGGCAAGCTCGACATCAACAAGGGCGCGGGCGTGCAGGCGCTCGAGTTCATGAAGAAGTCGATCGACGACGGCCTCACCGACCCGGCCTCGACCACGTTCCTGGAGGACGACACCGACAAGTCCATGGCGGCAGGCAAGACCGCGATGGAGCTCAACTGGGAGTCGACCTTCCGCGACCAGAACGACCCGTCGATCTCGAAGGTGGTCGGCCAGATCGCGGTCACCACTCCCCCGGCCGGCCCCACCGGCGACAACCCGGGCGTGAACGGCTCGATGGCGCTCGCGATCGGCGCGAAGTCGAAGCACCAGGCCGCGGCGTGGAAGTTCATCGAGTACCTCACGAGCGAGGCCGTGCAGGACAAGTACGTGAAGTCGTCGATGACCAACTGGAAGGCGAGCTACACGAAGCCGGAGATCACCCAGTCGAACCCGGAGGTCTTCGCGGCCGCGGGCAAGACGTACGACTCGATGATCCTGCGCCCGCCGGTGGCGAACTACAACACGGTGTCGCAGGCCCTCCAGGTCGAGATCCAGAACGCGCTCCTGGGCAAGAAGAGCCCGCAGCAGGCCCTCGACGACGCCGTGAAGACCGCGAACGAGTCACTCGGATGACCGGCGTGTCGGTCGCCGGGGTCGAGACGGAGCGGCGCGCGCCGGCCCCGGCGCCCGCCCCGCGCGGGCGCAGGAACCGCCGCAAGCGCGACAACCAGGGACGGCTCGCCTTCTGGCTGCTGCTCCCCGCCGCGGTCGCGGTGTTCGGCGTGATCGTCTACCCGATCCTCCGCACCCTCCTCATCTCGTTCTTCGAGGTGAACTCGGCGCTGGCGACCGACACCCCGTTCGTCGGCCTGCAGAACTACGTCCAGATCCTCACCGCCCCCGGCTTCTGGTCGGCGATGGGGAGGACGCTGTACTTCACGCTGGTGTCGACGGCGCTGGAGCTGGTGTTCGGCCTGATCGTCGCCGGCCTCCTCAACGCCAAGCTGCGGGCGCGGTGGCTGTTCCGGGCCGTCGTCATCATCCCGTGGGCCATCCCGACGATCGTCAACGCGGCGATGTGGAAGGGCATCTTCAGTGCCCAGTACGGCGCACTCAACGCAGCGCTCACCCAGCTCGGCATCATCGACCAGTACCAGGCGTGGCTCGGCGACCCGACGCTCGCGCTCAACATGGTCATCATCGCCGACGTGTGGAAGACCACACCGCTGGTCGCCTTCTTCCTGCTGGCCGGTCTGACGTCCATCCCGGACGAGCTGTACGAGGCGGCGAAGATCGACCGCGCCGGCTGGCCGCGCATCTTCCGCTCGATCGTGCTGCCGATGCTGGTGCCGTCGATCTCGATCGTGCTGGTGCTCCGCACGGTGGAGGCGTTCAAGGTGTTCGACATCATCTACGCGATGACCCGCGGCGGGCCCGTCAACGGCACGCAGACGGTCGCGTACTACGCCTACACGACGGCGTTCTCCGACCAGAACTTCGGCGTCGGCGCCGCGCTCTCGTACATCATCGTGCTGGTCATCCTGGTGCTGACCTTCGTCTACCTGCGCATGCTGCGCCGATCCGAGATGAGCCTGCTGTGAAACGCGCCACCCGCAACTCGATCCTCATCCACCTGGCCGCGCTGTTCGTGGCGGTGCTCATCCTGCTGCCGTTCGGCTGGATGGTGATCGCCAGCGTGACGCCGCAGCGCATCCTGATCTCCACGCCGTTGCAGTGGATCCCGGACACGCTCGACTGGAGCCGCTACGAGCTGATCTTCCGCGGCGGCGCCGACAGCGTCGGCGCGACCTTCCGGGCGGCGCTCGCGAACACGACGATCGTCGCGGTCGGGACGGTGGCGGTGTCGATGATCGTCGGCATCCTCGGCGCGTACGCGTTCGCCCGGCTGCGGTTCCGGTTCCGGCAGGCGGTGCTCATCCTGTTCCTGGCGACGTACATGCTGCCGCAGATCGCGCTGCTGATCCCGCTGTACCTCATCCTCAACTCGCTCGGGCTGCTGGACACGGTCACGGGCCTGATCATCGTCGACTGCTCGCTGGTCGTGCCGTTCGTGCTGTGGATCCTCAGCAACTACTTCCTGACCATCCCGGAGGAGCTGGAGGAGGCGGCCCGCATCGACGGCGCCTCGCGGCTCGGCGCGCTGTTCCGGGTCGTGCTGCCCGCGGCCCGGCCGGGCATCTTCGCCGCGATAATGTTCGCGTTCCTGCTCGCCTGGGACGAGTTCATGTACGCGCTGATCTTCACCTCGTCGAACGCGGCGAAGACCCTCCCCGTGGCGATCAGCGAGTTCGCCGGGCGGTACACCACCGACTTCGGCCTCGTGGCCGCCGGCGGCATCCTCGCGGCGCTCCCGCCGATCGTCGTCGCCATGATCTTCCAGCGCTACGTCGTCAGCGGCATGGCCGCGGGCGCCGTGAAGGGCTGAGAGACACCGGCCAGACCACCCCAGAAAGGACACACACCCCCATGGAACCCAGAGCCTCGTTCGTCGACGCCATGCGCGCGCAGCCCGAGAACCTCGCCCTCGCGCGGGAGACGGTGCTGCGCGACCTCGCCGCGGCCGACCTCGCGCGGTGGGGCGCGGAGGACAGCGCAGCGGTCGTCGCAATGGGCGCGTCGCTGAACTCGTCGCACGCGCTGGTGGCGGCCCTCGCCGCGGCCGGGCACCCGGCGGCCGGCGTCGTCGCGTCGGACGTGGCCGACGGCCTCGCCGTGGTCCGCGCCGACCACCACATCGTCGTGTCGGAGTCGGGCCGCAGCCCCGAGCCGCTCGCCGCCGCGCGCACGCTGCCCGCGGGCAGCCGCATCGGCATCAGCAACTTCCCCGGCCAGCCGATCAAGGACGAAGTGGATGTCGTGCTCGGCCTGGGCGGCTTCCCCGACTCCCCCGTCTACACCAGCGGCTTCACGGCCACCATCCTCGCCTACGCTCTGCTGCTGGACAATGTCGGCGCGGTGGACGCGGCCGCGGAGGCGGAGCGCATCCCGGGCCGCGCGGCCGACGCCCTGCGCGACTACGCCGCGGCGGCCGAGACCGTCGGGCGCGTGCTCGCCGATGCCGCCACGATCGACGTGGTGGGGCGCGGCGGCTCGCTGACGGCGGCCAGCGAGCTCTCGCTGATGGTCCGCGAGGGGCTGCGCATCCCGAGCACGGCGTTCGAGACCTTCCAGTACCTGCACGGGCCGATGGAGGTGCTCTCGTCCGACGACGCGCTCGTGGTGTTCGGCGACGGGCGCGAGCTGAGCATCCCGTCGTCGGTGCTGGACGCCGGAGTGCGCGTCGTGCTGGTGACCGCGGCGGACCCGTCGACCGTGCCGGGCGCGGGGCACGCCGGCCTCACGATCGTGCCGCTGCCCCCCGGGCTGGGTGCGTTCGAGCGGGCGGTCGTCGAGACCGTCATCGGGCAGCTCGCGATCGCGGCCGCGATCGAGCACAAGCCGTACCCGCTGGAGGAGTTCCTGTACCACCAGGACGACACCAAGCTGCCGGTGCGCTAGGCGCTGCCACAGTTCGCGAGGCCGCGCAAGGCCTCCCAGGGAACATTGACGGACGAGCGGGAGAGGGGTCAGATGAAGTCATGATTGCTCTCATCGTTATTCTGCTCGTGATCTGGGCGGTGCTCGCCATCCTCGGCTTCGCCATCAAGGGTCTGCTGTGGCTCGCGATCCTCGGCCTGGTGTTCTTCGTCATCACAGCCATCGTGGGCTGGATGCGGCGCGGCGCGAACCGCACCTGACCCCCGCACAGGACCGCACGGCGGTCGCTCCCCTCGGGGTGCGGCCGCCGTCGTGCGTTCCCGGGCGGCCGGTCAGCCGAGCGCCCGTGCGACCGGTCAGCCGAGCGCCGCTGCGGCCGCGATCAGCACCGCGGCCAGCGCGACGACCGCCATCAGCCCGAACAGCACCGCGAGCGTCACGAGCCGGGCCCGGCGGCGCGGGATCGCCGCGCGCGCGACACCCATCGCGATCAGGAGGAGGAGCACGAGCCCGGCGCCCGCGAGCGGCACGTCGACGTGCATCCCACTGAGCGGGAGCAGCACCGCCAAGCTGACGACGGCGAGCACGGCGCCGAGGATCAGCCACTCGCGGCCGGTCGACGAGGTCAGCGCGGGCTGCTCCGTGACCTTGGTCGGGTCGGGGCGGTGCGTGGTGCCGGGGCCGTTCGTCACGGCTGCTCCTCGTCGGCCAGCGCGTCGTTCTGGAGGGTGTCGGCCGTCTCGTCGTCGGCCGGCAGCTCCGGGGTGGCGTCGAACGCCCCTCCGGTCGGGGCCTGACCGGCTGCGGTCGGCTGGTCGTGCACGGGCGTGTCGGAGGGTGCGGGGGCGCCCTGCGGGGCGCCGTCGGTCAGGGAGTCGTCGCTGGGGGTGGTTTCGTCGGTCATGGTCCCAGCCACGGCCTCCGCTGCGGGTGCGGCAAGGGGTTGACACCGGGCGGGCGGGCGGAGGCTCGCGGTGTACGGAGGAGAATCGGCGTGTTCCCTCCCGCGGATACCTCCGTTCGCGGCCGACACGCCGGGGCCGAGCCCGGGTTGCCTCCCTAATTCGCAATTGCAGCGAAGGGAGGAGTTCGGCTGCGACGCGCCGGGGCGAGGCGTGGAACGGAGGAGGATCGGCACGATCCCTCGCGAAGAGACCTCCGTTCGCGACAGGCGCGCCCGGTCCGTGCCGGGGTCGCCACCCTCTCGGCACGGCGTCTCGGAAAAGTGTCCACAGGATCGTGCGACGCCGGCGATTGCACAGATCGGCGCAGGTTGTTGGACAGGAGGGCGGCGACGGGCGATGGTGGTGTCATGCCCTACATCGCCGCACCCTCCCGCTATGACGACATGATCTACCGCCGCACCGGCCGCAGCGGGCTCGACCTGCCCGCGCTGTCGCTGGGGCTCTGGCACAACTTCGGCGACGACCGTCCGTTGGAGACCCAGCGTGCCATCGTCCGGCGCGCGTTCGACCTCGGCATCACGCATTTCGACCTGGCGAACAACTACGGGCCGCCCTACGGCGCGGCCGAGATCAACTTCGGCCGGATCGTGAAAGAAGACCTGCGGCCCTACCGCGACGAGATCATCGTCTCGAGCAAGGCCGGGTGGGACATGTGGCCCGGCCCGTACGGCCAGGGCGGCGGCAGCCGCAAGTACCTGCTCGCGAGCCTCGACCAGTCGCTCGACCGGCTCGGGCTGGACTACGTCGACATCTTCTACTCGCACCGGCCCGACCCGTCCACGCCGCTGGAGGAGACCATGCAGGCGCTCGACACCGCGGTGCGGTCGGGCAAGGCGCTCTACGTCGGCATCTCGTCGTACGGAGCGGAGGAGACCCGGCGCGCCGCCGAGATCCTGCGCGCCCTGGGCACGCCGCTGCTCATCCACCAGCCGTCGTACTCGATGCTGAACCGCTGGATCGAGACGGAGGGGCTGCTCGACACGGTCGGCGAGCTGGGGGTCGGCGTCATCGGCTTCACCGCTCTCGCCCAGGGCATGCTCACCGGCAAGTACCTCAACGGAATCCCGGAGGGGTCGCGCGCCAGCGCGGGCTCGTCGTTCGACGCCGACTGGCTGACGGACGAGGCGGTCCAGCGGCTGCGCGCGCTCAACGCGATCGCCGAGAAGCGCGGCCAGACGCTCGCCCAGCTCGCGCTCGCGTGGGCGCTGCGCGACGACCGGGTGACGTCCCTGGTGATCGGCGCGAGCAGCGTCGACCAGCTGGAGCAGAACGTCGCCGCGCTGAGCAACCTCGCGTTCACCGACGACGAGCTCGCCGCGATCGACGAGCACGCCGTCGACGCGGGCGTCGACCTGTGGGCGGGAGCACGCCGCGGCGAGGCCTGAGCCGGCTGGGAGCGGGCGGAATACCACCGTCTGATGGTCGCTCCTGCAGCGTTCCCGGCGAATGCGGTGGATGATTCCGGCCACATCGCCGAGGTCCGCTTGTACCGCCCGAATGCAGTCGGGCTCGACCTCGACCGGTTCGCGGCCGCCCGGCAGGGGAAGTTCTTCGAGTTCGAGCGCAGCCTGTTCGCCGGCCAGGAGCACCACCCGCGGCTCTCCCCCACCTCGCACGTTCACCATCTCGTCACCTTCACCCCCGTGGAGTCCGCCCACCATCGAGTCCGCGAAGACTGCACACGACACGCCGTGCGGGCGTGCAGTCTTCGCGGAGTCGATGGCGGGCCGGGGTCAGGCGGCGGGTGGGAAGGAGGCGGGATAGGGCTGGTCGGCGTCGGCGGAGCGGGAGACGGGCGCCCAGGCGAGGTCGGAGTCGAGGAGGCGGCGGTCCTGCGCGACGCTCATCTCCGCGGCGGTGGCGCCGAGCGGGAGGTTGGTGGGCAGGTCGTCGCGGCGGGAGAGCGCGACGAGGATCTCGGCGGCGCGCACAGGGTCGCCCGCCGGGCCTTGGTCGGCCTGGCGCACGCGCCGGTTCATCCGCCCGACCGTGCTGTCGTACTCGGCCGGGATGTCGGCCACCTCCATCGAGCTGCCCGCCCAGTCGGTCCGGAAGCCGCTCGGCTCGACCACCAGCACCCGGATGCCGAACGGCGCGGTCTCCGCGCGCAGCACCCGGCTGAAGCCGTCGATGGCGAACTTCGCCGCCTGGTACGAGGCGATCCCCGGCGAGCCGCCGACGCGTCCACCGACTGACGAGAACTGAATCACGAGGCCGCCGCCCTGCTCGCGCAGCAGCGGGATCGCCGCCTTGCTGACGTGGTAGACGCCCCAGAAGTTGGTCTCGAACTGGGTGCGGAAGTCGTCGTCGGTCGTGGTCTCGATCGGCGAGACGTTGGCGTAGCCGGCGTTGTTGACGATGACGTCGAGCCGGCCGAAGCGCTCGTGCGCCTCCCGCAGCGCCCCGGCGGCGCGCTCGGGGTCGGTGACGTCGAGCCGGAGCGGGAGGATGCGGTCGCCGTACTGCGCGGCGAGGTCGTCAAGCTGCTCGGGGCGGCGGGCGGTGGCCGCGACGCGATCGCCCGCTCCGAGCGCGGCGACGGTGAGGGCGCGGCCGAAGCCGCGGGTGGATCCGGTGATGAACCATGTCTTCTGCATGACGTTAATGAAACACCGTTTCTTTAACTAATGCAACTGTGTTGCGATAAACTGTCGGCATGACCGCGACCGGTGACCACGACACGATGTTCCTGCGCGCCCGCTCCCCCGAGGCGAAGGCCGCCCGCGAGCGCGCGATCCTCGACGCCGCCCGCGAACTCGGACGCGACCGGGGCACGCGCGCTGTGACCCTCACCGACGTGGCCGAGGCGGTCGGCATGCACAAGTCGGCGATGCTGCGCTACTTCGAGACGCGCGAGGAGATCTTCCTGCGGCTCACCGCCGAGGGCTGGCGGGAGTGGACGCCGGTGCTGTGCGACCGCCTCGCCGCCGCATCCACCCCCGACGAGGTGGCGGACGCATTCGCCTCCACCCTCGCCGCGCGCGGACCGTTCTGCGACCTCCTGGCGCAGGCGCCCCTGAACCTCGAGCGCAACGTCTCGGTGGAGGCGGTGCGCGCATTCAAGCTCACCACCGGCGAGAGCCTCGCCCGGATCGCGGATGCCGTGCAGGCGGCGCTGCCCGGCATCTCCGCCGAGGCCGCCCGCGACCTGGTCGCGGCGGCGACCTCGCTCGCCGGCACCTTCTGGCAGATCTCGACCCCCACACCCGAGGTCGCGGAGCTCTACCGCTCCGACCCCCGCCTCGGGCACGCGCTCATCGACCTGGAGCCGCGGCTGCACCGCATCCTCGCCGCCTTCCTGCGCGGCACCCGCGCCTGAGCGACGCGCTCAGGCCACCGGGTCGACGGGGTTCGTCCGCCCCACGACCAGCGGGTCGACCGGGGTGAACGGGAACCGCGGCAGCTGCGCCTCCGGGACCCCTGACGCCGACGACAGCACCTCGCGCGAGAACGCGGAGGCGGTCGCGCGGTAGCCGATGGCACCCAGCGTCGGCTAATCGAAGAGGATGAGGACGTGGATGCCTTCCTCGCCGAGCGCCTCGACGTGGTGCGGGTAGGCGCGCGGAAAGAAGTAGTCGTTGCCCGGTGCGCGCGGCGAAGCCTCACTCCGACTCGGCGCGCTCCCGGCGCGCGAAATACCACCGCCCCTCGCACGCGTCAGCCCCCTGCCGGTGGAGGCGCCGGTCGCCTACCCTTGCCAGCAAGCACGTTGGATGTGACGTGGCCGCTATTGCAGCGCCCGTGTTCCCGGCGTGTGTGGGGCGGATCCCGGGCGCCCGGCGACATGCCGGGCCGCCCGGGGTCCGGTGAAAGGGGGCGCATGTGAGTTCAGGCAGTGCTCACCCACGCGTCGCCCAGGGTTCTCTGCTTAGCTCGACGGTGTTCCCGTCCGACGCCTAGAAGCCAGAGATATGACCATCCTCGTCGAACCGGAAGTCCGGGCGGGCCAGCCGCTCCGAGCGGTGCGGCCCTGGACGATCGCGCTCGCGGCAGGTCTGGTCGCCACCATCCTGTGCGCGGCGTTCAGCTGGGTGCCGTCGCTCTGGGGCGACGAGGCGGCCTCCCTGCTCTCGGCGAAACGCTCGGTCGGCAGCCTGTTCGGGATGCTGTTTCACGTGGATGCCGTCCACGGCGTCTACTACCTCTTCATGCACGGCTGGATCCGCCTCGCCGGCGAGAGCCCGTTCGCCCTCCGGCTGCCCAGCGCCGTCGCCGTCGGCGCGGCCGTCGCCGCCGTGACCCTCATCGCCGGGCGGCGCGGAGGCGCGCGAGCGGCGGTCGTCGCGGGCGTGGTGGCCTGCGTCCTCCCCCGCCTGACCTACGCGGGCGAGGAGGCGCGGTCGTTCGCGTTCACCGCCGCTGCCGCCGCCTGGCTGACCCTGCTGCTCCTATGGCTCATCGACGGACGCGGACGCGCGCTGGCACCGGCGCCGCGGCGGCTCGCCTGGGCACTCTACGCGGCCGGGATGGCCGTCACCTCCTACCTCTTCCTCTATGCCGTGACCCTGCTGATCGCCCACGGCGCCCTGCTGCTGGCGACTAGGGCCTCCCGAAGCAGGCTGCGCGCCTGGGCCGTGTGCGCGGGCGCCGTCGTGGTCTCCCTCGTCCCCCTGGCGGTCCTGGCGTTCCTGGAGCGCAGCCAGATCGCGTACCTCGGCGCCACACCGGACGACCCGTCCATCTGGTACTACTTCCTCTGGTTCGGGATGCCGTGGGTCGCCGTCGCCGCCTGGGCCCTGATCGCGATCGGGCTGTGGCCGGCCTGGCGCGCCTGGCGGCTGCACCGCACCTTCCCCGCCGTGCCGGGTGCGCGCGCGCCGTCGACGCGGCTGGTGGCCGCGACGTGGCTGTTCCTGCCGACCGGGTTCCTGCTGCTGGTGAACCTCGCGTACCCGATGTACACCGGCCGCTACTCGACCTTCGCCGCGCCGGCCGCCGCGTTGCTCATCGCCGAGGGCATCCTCGTGCTCGGGCGGATGATCGGCGGCGACCCGCGCCGCACGGTCGCCGCCACGGCGGGGGCGACGATCCTGTTCGCGGCCCTGTGCGCGCCGGTCTACGTGCAGCAGCGCGGGCCGTACGCCAAGAACGACAGCGACTGGGCAGAGGTGAGCGCGGCGATGGCGGCGAACGCGGGACCAGGGGATGCCGTGGTCTTCGACGAGTCGGCCCGGCCGTCCCAGCGCCCGCGGCTTGCGATGCGCACCTACCCCGCGGGGTTCGAGGGAGTGCGCGACGTGACCCTGCGCGTCCCGTACTACCGCAACACGTGGTGGCCCGATCAGGCCTACTCGGTGACCCACGCGGCGAAGCTCGGCCGGTTCGACGGGGTCGAGCGGGTGTGGCTGATCGAGCTGGACGCGGACGGCGTGCCCGGCGCGCAGCCGCACGACTGGGGGCTTGCGCCGCTGCAGGCGCTCGGCTTCAGCGAGACGGGGCGGCGCATCCCGACGCACCGCAGCGTCATCATCGAGCTCACGCGACCGGCTGGATGAGCTGCGGCCCGTCGTCGCTGGTCTTGAACGGCGCGACCTGGTCGAACCGCAGGGTCTCCGCCTCGGCGACCCCCGCGCGCACGGCCTCGTCGACGAGCGCCTGGTCGCCGACGATCGATGGGTCGATCCAGTGCTGCCACATCTCCTCGGGCAGGATGACGGGGTTGCGGTCGTGGATGTCGGCCAGCGTCTGCACGGCGTCGGAGGTGAGGATGGTGGCCGTCAGCACCCAGCGGTCGGGATCGTCATCGGCCTTCGTCTTGTCGCGCCACCACGAGTAGAGGCCGGCGAAGCCCATCAGCCGGTCCTCCGGGTAGCGGATGAAGAACGGCGTCTTGCTGCCCTTGGGCCCCTGCCACTCGTAGTAGCCGCGGGCGAGCACGATGGCGCGGTGCGACTGCACGGGCTTGCGCCAGGTGGACTTCTCGGCGATCTCCTCCGCGCGGGCGTTGAAGGTGGGGAACTTCAGCTTCAGCGTGTCCGACCAGGAGGGCACGAGCGACCAGTGCGCCCGCTCGAACCGCAGCTCCCGCGTCTTCGCCGAGTCGATCAGCACCGGGATGTCGTCGGTCGGGGCGATGTTGTAGTCCGCCTCCCAGTTCGCCGTCCACTCCTCGGGCCGTCGCCCGGTGGCCTCCACGAACTCGGTGATCTCGGCGTTGACCTTGTCGTCCATCGCGAACCTGCCGCACATATCCCCACCCTAGGCCGATCCACTGACGCCGTCGCCTGCACCGGGGTGCACGACGTGCATCTCAGCGAAGGTGAGGATGCCTCACCCCCCAAAAGCGGGTGACGCGAAGCTGAGAAAACGATGTATTCTCACTTTTGTGAATTGGTGAGGAACAGTCACTTTACGGTACCCGAACTCGCCGGAACACATCCACCCGAAAACAGCACCAACCCGACCCGCAGGTGACACCCGTGTACCCGATTCCGCCGCGCCGAGCGCTTCCCGCACTCAACCCCATCCGATGGGGGAGCGCCCGGCGCGCGCGGACCCACGGGAGTCGCCCCTCGAGCGGAGTCGGCGGCGGTGAAGCCGTTCGAGACCACGGTTTCCCCCCAGCCGCCGTCGGCTCCCCGGTCGCGGTCCCCGCGGTCGTCGCGACCGCCGCCTCCCGCACCGGGAGGGCAGCACGATGACCGTCGTCCGCCCCCGGCTGCACGCCCCCGTCGCACCGACGGCCCTCCGCGGGCTCAGCTCCGAGCGCACCTGGGCGCGCCTCTACCGGTACCGGCTGCTCGCGACCGACACGCTCATCATCCTCGCCGCCACCACCGGCGCCGTGTTCGTCCGGTTCGGCTTCGACGATGTCGCGGCCCCCACCCCGGGCTTCCACCTCGACTACCTCTACGTCTCGCTGATCATCGCCGCGACCTGGCTCTTCACCCTCTCGGCGTATCACACGCGCGACCCGCGGGTGGTCGGCCTCGGCGTCTCCGAGTACAAGCGGGTGGTGTCGGCCACCGCCACCACGTTCGGCCTGCTCGCCATCCTCTTCCTCATCGCCAAGATCGACATCGCGCGCGGCTACTTCATCGTCGCCCTGCCCGCCGGGATGGCCGGCGTGCTGTTCTCGCGCTGGCTGTGGCGGCACTGGCTCATCCGCCAGCGCACCTTCGACCACTATCTGTCGCGCGCCCTGGTCGTCGGACGCTACGACGACGTCGACTACGTCGTGCGGCAGATCCATCAGAAGTCGGGAGCGGCCTACAACGTCGTAGGTGCCGCTCTCGACACCGGTAAGCGCAAGGGCGCGAAGAAGGACGCCGAGCTGCGGCGCCGAATCGCCAGCCCCGAGCGCGAGGTCCCGATCGTCTCCGACCTGTCGGGGGTCGCGGACGCTGCGGCGCGGCTGGGCGCGGACACGGTCATCGTGGCCGGCCGCGCCCTCAGCAGCGGCGACTTCGTCCGCAGGCTGGCGTGGAAGCTGGAGGGGACGGCGACCGAGCTCGTGCTCGCCTCCCCGCTCACCGATGTGGCCGGCCCCCGCATCCACTTCCGTCCGGTGGAGGGGCTGCCGCTCATCCACGTGGAGATCCCGCAGTTCGAGGGCGGCAAGCACGTGCTCAAGCGTGCGTTCGACTTCTTCGCGTCGGGCCTCGCGCTCGTGCTGCTCTCTCCGCTCTTCCTCGCCGTCGCTGTCGCCATCAAGCTCGACGACAACGGGCCGGTCATCTTCCGCCAGGAGCGCGTCGGCCGCAACGGCGAGCGCTTCACGATGTACAAGTTCCGCTCGATGGTCGTGGATGCGGAGGCGCGCCTCGCCGCGCTGCAGGCGTCCAACGAGGGCCAGGGGCTGCTGTTCAAGATGAAGCACGACCCGCGCGTCACCCGGGTCGGCCACTACCTGCGCAAGTTCTCGCTCGACGAGCTGCCGCAGCTGGTCAACGTCTTCCTCGGCGACATGAGCCTGGTCGGCCCGCGCCCGCCGCTGCCCTCGGAGGTCGAGGGCTACGAGAACCACGTCCATCGCCGGCTCTACATCAAGCCGGGGCTCACCGGCATGTGGCAGGTGAACGGGCGGTCCGACCTCTCGTGGGAGGAGAGCGTCCGGCTCGACCTCTACTACGTGGAGAACTGGTCGCTGACCGGCGACCTCGTCATCATGTGGCGCACCGTGAAGGTGCTGACACATCCCGTGGGGGCGTACTGATGCGCCCCCGCCCCCATCCCCCGATCGCAGCACCCCACAACCCCTATCCCGACCACACAGACAACGAGGTTGCCATGCGCACAACATCCCGCCCGCGCTCTCGCTCACTGGGCATCCTGACGGCGGCCATCACGGCCGTCGGACTCGTCTTCGGCGGGCTCGCCATCGCGCAGCCGGCCGCAGCGGACACGCAGCCACCGGACCCGACGAATCCCGCATCACCGCCGACGGTGAGCGCCGACGTCCTCCCGACCACGCAGATCGACGGCGTCGCGTGGGCGCAGGTGGTCGTCGGCAACACGGTGTACGTCGCCGGCAAGTTCACGACGGCCCGCCCCGCAGGCGCGGCGGCCGGCACCAACACGACCCCCCGCAGCAACCTGCTGGCGTACGACGTCACCACCGGCAACCTCATCAGCAGCTTCAACGTGCCGCTCAACGCGCAGGGCCTCGCGATCGCCGCATCGCCGGACGGCTCGCGCATCTACGTCGGCGGCGACTTCACCACGGCGGGAGGCGGCAACTACTATCGCATCGTCGCGATCAGCACCGCGACCGGCCAGGTGATCAGCTCGTTCCGGCCGATCATGGAGAGCCAGGTGCGCGCGCTCGCGGCGACGAACACCGCGGTCTACGCCGGCGGCACGTTCTCGTCGACCAACGGCGTCTCGACCCCGTACCTCGCGAAGATCAACGCCTCCGACGGCTCCACCAACACCGCCTGGGCGGCCAGCGCCGACTACGTCGTCGACGCGATCGCCGTGAGCCCCGACGGGTCGAAGGTGTACGCGGGCGGCCGGTTCCAGCACGTGAACGGCGGCAACAACGCGTACGGCCTCGCCATGTTCGACGGCACGACGGGAGCCTTCCAGGCGTTCGGCGCGAACTCGGTCGTCCGCGACGCGGGCACCCAGGCCGGCATCACCGCCCTCGTGGCCACCAACGACCGGGTCTACGGCTCCGGCTACGTGTTCGGCTCCGGCGGCAACCTGGAGGGCAGCTTCTCCGCCGACCCGTCCACGGGCAACCTCATCTGGATGGAGGACTGCCACGGCGACACGTACTCCGTCTGGCCGATGAACGACGCCCTCTACGTCGCGGGCCACCCGCACTACTGCGGCAACGTCGGCGGCTTCCCGCAGACGAACCCGTGGACCTACCACCACACCATCGCCTTCTCGAAGGCGCAGACCGGCACGCTGACCAACAACGGGGACGGCGCCTACGCCAACTTCACCGGCCAGCCCTCGCCGACCCTGCTCAACTGGTTCCCGCAGTACGTGACCGGCTCGTTCACCGGCCAGGGCCAGGCCGCGTGGTCGGTCTCCGGCAACGGCAGCTACCTCGTCGCCGGCGGCGAGTTCCCGTACGTCAACGGCGTCGCCCAGCAGGGCCTCGTCCGCTACGCGATGGACAACGTGGTCAAGAGCAAGCTCGGCCCGAACGTCAACACGGCCCTGGTGCCGAACGCGGTGTCGTTCAAGGCCGGACAGGCGCGCGTCTCGTGGACCGCGACCTACGACCAGGACAACGTCAACCTCCAGTACAAGGTGGTCCGCGACGGCCAGACCGCGACGCCGGTCTACCAGACCACGCAGATCTCCAACTTCTGGACGCGTCCGTCGATGGGCTTCGTCGACACGGGCCTCGCTCCGGGATCGACGCACTCGTACCGCGTGTACGTGACGGATCCTGACGGCAACCAGATCTCGCGGCTCGGCAACACCGTCACGATCGCGGCGAGCAACACCGGCGGCGCCTACTCCGACGCCGTGACCAATGCGGGCGCGAGCGCGTACTGGCCGCTCGACGAGTCCAGCGGGACGGCCGGCTACGACCACGCCGGGTTCAGCGACCTGCAGGTGCAGAGCGGGGTGACCCGTGGCGCGGCCGGACCGATCAGCGGCACCACCGCCTCCACCTTCGACGGATCGAGCAGCGGCTTCGCGGTCACTCCGTCGGCGGCGAACGGGCCGGACACCTTCACGGCGCAGGCGTGGTTCAACACCACCTCCACCAGCGGCGGGAAGATCCTCGGCTTCGGCAACTCCAACACCTCGACCACGTCGGGCAGCTACGACCGCCACATCTACATGGACAACAACGGTCAGATCTGGTTCGGCGTCTACCCGGGCGGTGTCCGCACGGTCAACAGCGGCCCCGGATACAACGACGGGCAGTGGCACCAGGTGACCGCCTCCCTCGGCGCGAACGGCATGCGGCTGTACATCGACGGCAAGCAGGTGGGGTCGCGCACCGACACCACCTCCGGCCAGGGGTACTCCGGCTACTGGCGGGTCGGCGGCGACAACCTGGGCGGCTGGCCGAACCAGCCGGCGAGCAACTTCTTCGCCGGCAGCATCGGGCAGGTCGCGATCTACCCGACGGTGCTCGACCGCACCACCGTGGTGAACCAGTACGTGGCCTCGGGCCGTCCGTCGCCTCTGGCGCCGGCTCCCGCCGACTCGTACGGGGCAGCGGTGTACAACGCGAACCCGGACATCTACTGGCGACTGGAGGAGACCAGCGGCACGACCGCGAACAGTGCGGACGCGTACAGCAACAACGGCACCTACTCCGGCACCGCCACCACCAAGGGCCAGTCGGGTGTGCTCCCGGGCACCACGGACAAGGCGGTCAAGTTCAACACGAACAACAGCGGGTCCAGCGGCGGCATCGTCAGCAGCAACCAGCAGTTCTCGAACCCGACCACCTACTCCGAGGAGATCTGGTTCAAGACCGCGACCACGAAGGGCGGAAAGCTCATCGGGTTCGGCGACGCGAAGACGGGGCTGTCGAGCAACTACGACCGCCACATCTACATGCAGGACGACGGGCGCATCGTGTTCGGCGTCTGGACCGGTCAGGCCAACACGATCACCTCGCCGACGCCGCTGAACAACAACCAGTGGCACCTGGCGGTGGCGACGCAGGGCGCCGACGGGATGAACCTGTACGTGGACGGCCAGCTGGTCGGCAGCAACCCACAGACGCAGGCGCAGTCGTACGACGGCTACTGGCGGATCGGCGGCGACAACACCTGGGGTTCCACCGGCCCGTACTTCAACGGGACGCTGGATGAGGCGGCGATCTACCCGAGCGTCCTCACCTCCCAGCAGGTGGCCAACCACTACGCGCTCGGCACCAGCGGCACCCTGCCGAACCAGACGCCGACCGCGGCGTTCACCACCACGCAGAACAGCCTGACGGTGAACGTGGACGGCTCCGGCTCCAGCGACCCGGACGGCACGATCGCGTCGTACGCCTGGGACTTCGGAGACGGCGCGACCGCGAACACCGCGACCGCGAGCCACACCTACGCGGCCGGCGGCACCTACACCGTCGTCCTGACGGTGACCGACAACCAGGGCTCGACCAACACGGCCACGAAGCAGGTCACGGTGGTCGCCAACCAGCCCCCGGTCGGCTCCTTCACCGCCAATGTGTCCAACCTGAACGCCTCGTTCGACGCCTCGGCGTCGTCCGACCCGGACGGCACGGTCGCCTCCTACGCCTGGGACTTCGGCGACGGGACGACCGGGACCGGGGTGAACCCGACGCATACCTACGGGAGCGCAGGCTCCTTCACGGTGACGCTGACGGTCACGGACAACCAGGGTCTCGCGGGCACGCCGGTGCAGCAGCAGGTCACCACGACGCTGCCGCCGAACCAGCCGCCGGTGGCGAGCTTCACCGCCACGCCGAACGGGCTGACGGTCGCGGTCGACGGGAGCGCGTCCAGCGACCCCGACGGCACGATCGCCTCCTACGCGTGGGACTTCGGTGACGGCGCGACGGCGACCACCGCGACGGCCAGCCACGCCTACGCCTCGGGCGGCACCTACACGGTCACCCTGACCGTGACGGACAACCGCGGCGGCACGAACACGGCCACCAAGTCGGTGACCGTGACGGCCCCGCCGCCCGCGGCCATCGCCTCCGACACGTTCGAGCGTACCTCGGCGAGCGGCTGGGGGACGGCGGACCTGGGCGGGACGTGGACGGGCGCAGGATCGGCGACGGCCTACACGGTCGGCTCGGGCGTCGGGCAGATCGTCGGGGCCGCCGGCTCCACCAAGACGGAGCTGCTGAACGGCGTGTCGAGCAACAACACGAGCACGACCGTCCAGTTCTCGACCGATCGCACCTCCACCGGGGGCGGGATCTACGTCTCGGCCCTCGGCCGGGTGGTCGGGACGGCCGAGTACTCCGCCCGCGTCTGGTTCCAGAGCAACAACGTGGTGCAGCTGCAGCTGCTGCAGGGCTCCACGGCGATGCAGCTGGTCACCGTCACCGGCCTGACCTACGCACCGGGCACGCAGTACCAGCTGCGGCTGCAGGTGTTCGGCACCTCGCCGACCACCATCCGGGCCAGGGTCTGGAAGGTCGGGACGACGGAGCCCACCACCTGGCAGGCCTCGGTGACCGACTCGACCGCCGCCCTCCAGGCAGCGGGTGTGGTCGGGCTGCGCGCCTACCTCTCCGGAACCGCGACCGATGTGCCGCTCACCACGAAGTTCGACAACTTCGCGGTGACCCCGGCTCAGTAGGATTCGGAGGATGACAGAAGCCAGCCGTCGTCGACCCTCGCACACCGTCCTCGTCGCGCACCCCAGCGCGGAGCTCTACGGCTCCGACCGGGTGATGCTCGAGAGCGTGAGCGGACTGGTCGACGACGGCTGGCGCGTCGTCGTCACGGTGCCGACCGACGGCCCGCTGCTCGCCGAGCTGCGGGCCCGCGGTGCGTCCGTGGAGCTGTGCCCCAGCCCTGTGCTGCGGAAGAACGTGCTCACCCCGCGCGGCTTCGCCCGGTTCGTGCGCACCTCCGTCGCCTCCACGGTGCAGGGGATGTCGCTGCTGCGCCGCGAACGGCCCGCCCTGGTGTACGTCAACACCATCACCGTTCCGCTCTGGCCCGTGCTGGCGCGGCTCGCCGGGGCGCCCGTCCTGACCCACGTGCACGAGGGCGAGGCGAGCGCGTCGCGACTGATGCGCCGGCTGCTGGCCCTCCCCCTCTTCCTGTCGCAGACGCTGCTGGTGAACAGCCGGTTCAGCGCCGGGGTGCTCTCCGCGTCGTTCGGGAGCCTCGGCCGGCGCGCGCAGGTCGTCTACAACGCGGTGCCCGGGCCTGCCCGCCGGACACCGCCGCGCGCGCAGCTGGCGGGGCCGCTGCGCGTCACGTACATCGGCCGCCTCTCGCCGCGGAAGGGCGTGGATGTGGCCGTCGACGCCGTCGCCCGGCTGCGCGACCGCGGCGTGCACGCGGAACTGGATGTGGTCGGCTCCGTCTTCCCCGGCTACGAGTGGTACCAGGAGGAGCTCGCCGCGAGCGTGGGGGCGAAGGACCTCGGCGAGCGTGTGCGCTTCCACGGCTTCCAGCCGTCGGTGTGGGACATCGTCGGCTCCGGCGACGTCGTCGTCGTGCCCTCGCGGGTCGACGAGCCGTTCGGCAACACCGCGGTGGAGGCGCTGCTCGCCGCCCGGCCCGTGATCGCGAGCGCGACCAGCGGCCTCCTGGAAGCGACCGCCGGCTACCGGGCCGCCGTCACGGTGACCCCGGACGACGCCGCGGCCCTCGCCGACGCGCTGGAGCGCACGGTCGGCGCGTGGGAGGCCACCGCTGAGGCCGTCACCGCCGACGCCGCAGAGGCCGAGCGCCGCCACAGCGTCGCCGCCTACCGCACCCGCATCGCCGCCCTCGCCCGCGCCGCCGCCCGCCGCTAGCCTCCCCCCACTCTCTCCCCCGCGCTCTCTCCCCCGCCTCCCCAGCCATCAGCTCCTGAGTTCTTCGAGCGACACGCCGGTGCGCGGTCGAAGAACTCAGGAGCTGATGGCTGGGGGCCGGGGCGGGGGCCGGGTCAGCGGCGGGGAGGCTTGCGGTCGGCGGCGGCGAGCTGCAGGTCCTCGTCGTCGTCGGTCTCGGTGAGGTCGTCCTCGAACTCGGCGTCGAGCGGAGCGTCGTCGACCGAGGCATCCGCAGGCGCGGGGGCGGAGGCCCCGGCGGCGTCCGCCTCCGCGGCTGCCGACTCGGACGCCGGGTCGAGCGACGCCGGGTCGAGCGGCGCCGGGAGGGGTGGCGCCGACGGACGAGCCCGACGCATCGTCAGTCGGCGCCACCAGCTTTCGCGGCTCGGGGCCGCCTGGCGGTAGTACGTGCTGGAGGTCTTGGTCGGCGCGACGCGGTTCAGCACGAGGCCGAGCACGCGGACGCCGGACTTCTCCAGCAGGTCCATGGTCGAGGTCAGCTGCGACCGGGAGACGCGGGTGCGGTCGGCGACCACGAGGGCGCCGTCCACCGCGCGGGCCACGATGGCCGCATCCACCACCGCCGTCATCGGCGGGGTGTCGAACACGACAACGTCGTACTCGCGCGATACCTGCGCGATGAAGTCGGCCATCGCGCGCGACGACAGCAGCTCGCTCGGGTTCGGCGGGATCGGCCCGCTCGTGACCACGTCGAGCCCGTTCCAGGTCTGCACCACGTCGGCGAGCGCCGCGCGGCCGACCAGCACCGAGGTGAGGCCGGAGCCGCCGGGCAGGCCCGTGGAGGCGGCGAGCGTCGGGCGGCGCAGGTCCGCATCCACCAGCAGTACGCGGCGGTCGCCCTCGGTGAGCGCCAGCGCGAGGTTGAGCGAGATGAGCGACTTGCCCTCGTCCGGGATGGAGGAGGTGACGACGAAGGCGAGGCGGTCGGAGTCGACGCTGACGAACTCCAGGCTGGAGCGCAGCCGGCGGTACCCCTCCGCGGCGCTGGACAGCGGGTCGGTCAGCAGGATCGGCCCCGGCTGCTTCCTCCGCAGCCGCTGGATCTGCGCCAGCAGCGGCACGCCGGTGACGCGCGAGGCGATCTCCGCCGATCGCACCCGCGTGTCCAGCAGCTCGCGCAGCACCACCACGAGCACCCCGAGCAGGATGCCGATGACGAAGCCCGCCACGAGGTTCAGCCGCACGTTCGGCGACGACGGGGAGTCCGGCGTCACGGCCGGCTGGATGGTGCGCACCGACACGGTCGCGGCCCCGCTCACGCTCTTCGGCGCGATCTCCTCCACCTTCTTGCCGAGGGTGGCGGCGACCGCGTTGGCGATGTCCGCCGCCTTCGCCGGGTCGCTGTCGGTGACCGAGAGCTCCAGGATGACGGTGTTCTGCGGGGTGCTGACCGCGATCGAGTCCCCGAGCTGCGAGGGCGTCTTCTGCAGGTCGAGCTGGTCGATGACCGGCTGCAGCACGAGCGCGGACTCCGCCAGTTGCGCGAACGACAGCATCTGGTTCTGCGTGTAGGTCGACCCCTGGTTGAGGTCGTTGGCCGACCCGCCGAAGTTCAGCGAGAAGTACAGGCTGCTCGTCGCCGTGTAGACGGGCGTCGCGATCTGCGCGAGCCCCCACCCTCCGATGAGGCCCGCGAACGCGCCGACGGCGATGATGTACCAGAACCGGCGGAAGGCGGCGACGAACGAGTGCTGGGCGGTGTCGCCTCCCTTCCCCTGCTCGGCGGCGGGGCGGGACTCGGGAGTGTGTCGGGCTGGCGCTGACATCAGCGTGCGCTCCTTTCACGCAGGGGGACGGCCGCGGGCGCCGGCGCCGCGACGGGTCGCGGGAGGCGCTGCGGGACGAGGAGGGAGGTCTCGGTGGCCGTCGGCCGGAGGTGCTGGGTGGAGGCCGCGAGACCGACGACCACCCACAGGAAGATCGAGTACTGCGTGATCAGGGCCACGGTCGCGAGCGCCGGGATCTGCGCCACGACCGCGATGGTCGCCGGCGTCGCCCGCCGGGTGACGACCAGTACGATGCCGACGAGCAGCGCCACGACCACCAGCGCGAGCGCGAGCGCCCCGCTGGAGAGCCCGGTGAGGATGAGCTGGCTGTCGATCGAGCGGAAGTTGCCGAAGTACACCTGGCCGGTGGAGTTGCGCTCCGCCGAGTCGGCGACCCCGACCACGTTCATGCTGCCGATCAGCGAGGTGAGGTCGCCGCGGTAGTCGGCGCTGCCGGTCGCCTCGGATCCGGCGTCGTCGAAGACGGTGGTCACCAGCGGGAACACCACGGCGGCGACGACGACGATGGCCGAGGTGAGCACGATCCGGGCGCGGCGGGAGATCGCGTCCCGCATGAACAGGATGGACAGCAGCAGTCCGAGCACGGCCCCCACCATCCCGATCCGGCTGAAGGTGAGCACCGTCGCGAACATCATCAGCAGCACCATCCCGGCCCGCACCAGCAGCGGGAAACGGGCGGCGAGGGTGAGCGGGATGGCGATGGCGAGGCTGGAGCCGAGCGCGATCGAGTGGCCGAAGGCCCCCTCCGAGCGTGCGACGCCGCCGCGCTCCTGGATGGTGCCCCACGTGGTGTACATCGAGTTGGCGGCCTTGATGTCGACGAACGGGTTCCAGTGGGCGAAGAACTCCAGCAGCACCAGGAGGCTGACCACGCTGAACGCGACCGCGATCGCGCCGTAGATCCAGGTGGGCTCGACCCGCAGCGGGGCGACGCGGCCGAAGATGTACCCGGCGACGAAATAGGTGAACAGCGAGAACGCGAAGCCCAGCGCGATGGAGGCGTTCTCGGTGATGAGGGACGCCAGCGCGAAGACGATGAGCAGCGCGACGAGGCCGTCCATCGCGCCGAACCGGAAACCGTGGGCGGGCAGCAGCGCGACGGTGGCGAGGAGCGCCATCCCGGTCACGGCCGGGAGGTAGTAGTTGCCGTTGAAGCCGATCCCGAGGCCGATCCAGACGGGGACGAAGCAGAGCACGGCGATCCAGACGCCGACCGCCGTCCGCGGCATCCGCCGGAGCACGATGAAGGCCGCGACCGCGACCGCCACCCCCGCGACGCTCACGAGCGTGCGGTCGACCGCCGGCCCGCTGAGCGGGGAGGCGGCGATGAGGGGGGCGGCGGCGGTCACGGTCGGCTCACTTGAAGACGGTGATCGGGGTCCCGGCGGCGTCGGTCACGGTGATGACCGCGGAACCGGACTGGCCGTCCGGGACGGAGAACAGGTACACCCCGGTGCGGGTCTCGCCCGCCTTCAGGGTGCCGAGGAGGGGCTCGGCGCCGTCGCTCAGCTCGGTCGCCGGCGCGGAGCCGGAGCCGTAGTAGGCGTTGACGGCGAGCTGCGAGAGGGCGACGTCCGAGCCGCCCGGGTTGGTCAGCTCCAGCCGCACCTTGATCGCGGGGCCCGCGACCTCGCCGGCGCGGACCGCGGTGGCCTTCGTGTCGTCCACCTGCAGCTTCGCCTTCAGGCCGCCGGACAGGGTCGCGGTGCTGTCCTTGGCGACGACGGCGGCGACCGCGGCGCCGTAACGCTTGTCGACCTTCGCAGCGGGCGCGGGCGCGCCGGGCGTCGACGACGAGGACGCGGACGGGGACGGCGCGGCCGACGGAGGCGGCGGCGAGTTGGGGTCGGGGGCGGGCAGCTGGAACGCGGCCTGCTTGTCCCCGGCCTTGGCGTCGGCGTTCTGCGCGCCGCGCACGGCGGCGACCGAGACGCCGACGGCGATCAGCGCGGCGGCGACGACGGCTCCGGCGACGAGGAGGACGCGGCGGCGGCGCGAGGCGGGCCGCTGCTTCCCGGCGTCCGCGCCGGTGTCGTCCGGGCGGGGGTCTTCTGGGCGATCGACCTTCGTCATCGGAGGTCTCCCTTCTGTTCGGGTCGGGCGGGAGTCCAGGAGCGCAGCTCGCGGAACCACTTGGCGGCCGCGAGGAGCAGGAACGCCGTGGTCGCGAGGGCGATCAACGTGTAGAGGGTGGTGAAGACGGGGATGGCGCCGAGCGTCACGAACGAGAGGCACAGCACCCCGTAGTCCATCGGGAGGACGGCGAGCGCGCGCAGCCACGACGGGCGTCCGGGCGCATCCTCGGCCAGGGGCACCGCGCCGCGGGTGCGGCGGCGCAGCTGCTCGGTGAGGATCATCCCGAAGAACAGCACGGCCGAGACGATCGCGAAGCCGATCGGCACGAGCAGCCACGGAACGGGGACGACCTGGAAGCGGTAGAAGCCGACCGCGAGCGCGAGCGGCATCGTCGAGACCTTGGTGGCGTCCACCATGTGGTCGAGCCACTCGCCGGCCGGGCTGGACGTGCCGAGCAGCCGGGACAGCTGGCCGTCGGCCGAGTCGAAAGCGTAGCCGACGAGCAGCAGCACGGCGACGATCACGCCCAGCAGCCAGGACGGCGGGAACAGGATGAGCAGCAGGATGGCCGCGAACGTCCAGACGGCGCTGATCGCGGTGACCGCGTTCGGCGTCAGCCGTGCCGTGTACGCCCAGGCGGCGAGGACCCGGCCGATGCGCCGGTTGACGAACCGCGAGTACGCGGGCGCGGACCGCGCGGGCGGCTTCTGCGCGGCGCGCAGACGGCCGAGCGCGTCGCCGAAGCCGCCGCCGAGCCGCGTCGCGCCGGCGCTCTGCCCGGTCATCGGACCGCTCCCTGCGCGCTGCCGCCGGCCGGGTCGGCCACGGGCGGCCGGGCGGTACGCTCCTCGGCGGCGCGGCGGCCGGCGGCGCCGGTCCGCTGCCGTCCGAAGGGCCGCGCGGGCTTGACGAGCTCGCGGGCGGCGAGGCGAAGGCAGAGGCGCTCGTAGCGGTCGGCCACGTCGCCCCAGTCGTAGGCGGCGGCGCGGGCGGTCGCGGCGGTGCGGCGCGCCTCCAGCAGCTGCTCGTCGGCGTCGGCCGCGTCGATCGCGGAAGCGACGCCGGCGGCGTCGGAGAAGTAGGCGGCGGCGGAGCCCGCGACCTCGCGGTTGAACGAGACGTCGTACGCGATCACGGCCGTCCCCGCTCCGAGCGCTCGCAGCAGCGAGGGGTTCGTGCCCCCGACCGAGTGACCGTGCAGGTAGGTCGCGGCGCCCGCGTAGAGCTGGTCGAGCAGGCGCTGGTCCCAGACGCCGCCGAGGAAGCGCACCCGGTCGTCGGCGGCGGCGCGGACGCGGGCGCTGTACTCTTCGGCGTAGGGCGCCGATCCGACCACCACCAGCGGCTTGGCGGAGCGGCTGCGGACATATCCTTCGACGATCAGGTCGACGTGGTTCTCGGCCTCGAACCGCGCCACCACCAGGTGGTAGCCGTGCGGCGTGAGCCCGGCCTCGGCGAGCAGGTCGGACTCCCGCGAGACGACCGGGGCGCCGTAGGCGATCAGCTCGGTGTCGGCGGCGAACTCGTCGCGGTAGTAGTCGGCGATGCCCTGCGCGTCGGCGATCAGGGCGTCGGACCAGCGCACGGCGAGCGATTCGGCGGTGCGGTAGTAGCGCTGCCCGGTGCGTCCCCACTTGGCGCGGCGCCACTCCAGGCCGTCGACGTGTGTAGCGACGGGGATGCGCGCGGCGCGCAGGGCCGGCAGGTACGGCGCGTTGGCGGCGTTGAAGACGATGGCGGCATCCGTCCGGTGGCGCAGCAGGTGCGCGACCGAGAGGCCGGTGTGGCTGAGGGTTTCGAGGCTCCTGCGGCGCATCGCGCCACGGTGCACCAGCCGCATCCCCTGGTATTCGGCGGGACGCTCGTCGTCGCCGGTGCTGCGGCAGTAGACCAGGACGTCGTGGCCGCGGGCGGCGAGGCGGGTGCCGACCTCTTCGACCGCCGTCTCGAAGCCGCCGTATCGGGCGGGCACGCCGCGCGTGCCCACGAGTGCGACGCTGATGCGCCTTCCCCCATCGACCATTCGGATGCTCGCTCTCGTTTCACGGACTCGACGGCTCGGCCAACGATGTCTCCGCGAACCTCCCTCGGGCAGGAGGACGGAACGTGAAACGGGTCGCATCAGGGGTCGGGTCGCTGTTGCTGCCCACAGCCTAATACGAGAATTCCTCACCTGTCGCCCCCCTCAACAGGGGGTCACGGCTCAGTCCCAGGAGGCCGCGGTGCCGATGGGCTTCGCGGGGTTGCCTCCCACGATGTCCCCGGGGGCGACCGAACGGGTGACGACCGAGCCTGCGGCCACCACGGCGCCGTCGCCGAGAGTCACGCCCTTGAGCACCATCGCGCCGGTGCCGATCAGCACGCGGCGCCCGATGACGATGGGAGCCGTGTGCGGGAGCACCGCGCCGTCCGGCCGCGTGATCGCGTGGAAGTCGGTGTCGAGCAGCTGCACCTCCCAGGAGATGCGGGTCGCCTCGCCGATGGTCAGCCCGGACTCGACGTTGACCGTGCTGCGCGGCCCGATCGCGCTCCCGCGCTCCAGCCGCAGGGTCGCGCCGGGCCCGACCCAGATCCGCACGCCCTTCTGGAGGTGGCTGCCCCGGGCGAGCCGGTAGGTGCCGGGGCCGCCCATCCTCACCCCGGAGGCGATGCGTGCGCCGGGCTGCCCGCGCAGCACGCCGCGCGCCAGCTCGGTGTACCGGCGGAGCCGTGCGGTCAGTCTCATCGGCGCTCCCCCTTCGCCCGGGCGGTCAGCTCGGCCCGCGCGATGCGGCGGCCGTCGCGGACCCCGCGCGCCGCGGCCCGCAGCGGAACCAGCGGGCGCAGGAACTGGCGGCGCCCGCCCTGCAGCAGGATCTCACGGGCGACGGCCGGCGACGTGCGCAGCCAGTGCGCGAGGTCGTCGTCCGACAGGTGCAGAGCCGCGAACAGCATCCGGTTGCGGATGTTGAAGTAGTAATACCCCTCCGACTTCGCGGTCGCCGCGCTGTGCGCGCCCGCCTGCTGCGTGCCGCCCTCGGCGTGCGTGACCGTCACGTCGTCGAGCACCGCCAGCGCCCCGCCCGCGGCGCGCACGCGGAACGACAGGTCCACGTCCTCCCAGTACAGGAAGTAGCCGTCGGCGAACCCGCCCGCCTGCTCCCACAGCGACAGCGACAGGCACAGGCACGCGCCGCTCAGCCAGGGCTCGGCGCGGCGCTCGGGAGGCTGCGGGCGGCGGCGGGCGGACGTCATCCGTCCGTCGACCAGCGACACGTCGGAGCCGGCCGACCACACCGTGCCGTCGGGCCGGAGGATGCGCGGCGCGACCATCGTCTCGGGCGCCGCGGCGACCGCGTCGAACAGCGCGCGCGCCGCCCGCGGCTCGATCGCGGCGTCCGGGTTGAGCAGGAGCACGCGCTCGGCGCCCGCCTCGGCCGCCCGCGCGACGCCGAGGTTCATGCCGCCGCCGAAGCCCGGGTTGTCGGGCGGGAGCACCATGAGCCAGCCCTCGCGCGCGCCGAGCGCGGCGACGGCGTCCCGCTCGGCGCCCGAGCTGAAGCTGTCGACGACGACCACGATCAGTCCGGCCGCCCCGCGCGACAGGGCCGCGAGGTTCTCCGCGAGCAGGCCGGACGAGCCGTAGTTGACGACGACGACCGCCTCGCCCGCGAACCGCGGCGAGGGGTCGGCCGGGTCCGCGTGACTCGCGGGGGTGGGCTCTGGCATAGACTTCCGCTCTGACGGGAGGGGGTGGCCGTGCGACCGGAGGAACCGGTGACAGTGACCATAGCCGTGCCGACGTTCCATCGTCCAGCCGAGCTGCGCGCGCTCCTGCCGATGCTGCTCGCGCACGCGGCGGAGGTCGGAGACGCCTTCCCGACGACGGTGCTGATCGTCGACAACGACCCCGGCGGCAGCGGAGCGGCGGTCGTGGACGCGCTCGGCGACCCGCGCGTGCGGGCGGTCGTGGAGGCGCATCCCGGCATCTCCGCGGTGCGCAACCGGGCGCTCAGCGAGGCCGGGACGCGGCTCCTCGCCTTCATCGACGACGACGAGGTGCCGCACGAGGGCTGGCTCGCGCACCTCCTCGACACCTGGCAGCGCACGGACCGACCAGCGGCCGTCTCCGGCCGGGTGGTCGCGTCGTTCAGCGGCGAGCTGGACCCGTGGCTCGCGGCCGGATCGTTCTTCGTGCGCCGCCGCCTGCCCACCGGATCGGCCATCGACGTCGCCGCGGCCGGCAACCTGCTGCTCGACCTCGACCAGGTGCGCGCGGCCGGAGTGCGCTTCGCCGACGACCTCGGGCTGAGCGGCGGCGAGGACACCCTGTTCAGCCGCGAGCTGCACGCGCGCGGCTACCGGATGACGTGGTGCGACGAGTCCGCGATCACCGACCTCGTCCCGCCCGAGCGGATGACGCGGCGGTGGGTGCTGCAGCGCGCCTGGAGCCACGGCAACTCGGCGAGCACCATCCGCATCCGCCTCGCCCGCTCGCGCGGCGGCCGGCTGCGGGCGCGGGCGTCCGGCGTCGTCGGCGGTGCCGTACGTGTCGTCGGCGGAGGCGCGCGCTGGCTGTTCGGGGTGCTGACCCGCTCGCTGCGGCATCAGGCCCGCGGCGCGCGGGCCGTCTGGCGCGGCGGCGGGATGGTGACGGGCGCGCTGGGCGTCGTGTACCAGGAGTACGCGCGGGGCGCGGCCGTCGATGCCGGGGACGCCGGGGATCCCGGCCGCGGGACCGCGGAGGCCGGCGCATGACCGCGCGGGACCTCGCCCGCGAGACCGTGCGCCGGGCGACGGCGGCCGCGGGCTCCATCGTGTCGGTGCGCACGACCGCGGACGATGTCGTGCTGACCTACGACGACGGACCCGTCGCCGGCACCACCGACCGGCTGCTCGACCTGCTCGCCGCGCGCGACGCCTCCGCGACCTTCTTCGTGCTGCTCACCCGGGTGCGGCGCGACCCGGGCCTCGCCCGCGCGGTCGCCGACAGCGGCAACGAGGTCGCGCTGCACGGGATCGACCACATGGATGCGACCACCCTGCCCCCCGATGTCTTCCGCCGCCGCATGCACGACGGGCGGCGCGAGCTGGAGGATGCGATCGGCCGCGAGGTGCGCTGGTACCGGCCACCCTACGGGCACCAGACGCTGACCGCCTGGCGTTCGGTGCGGGAGGCCGGGCTCACGCCGGTGCTGTGGAGCGCGACCGTGCGCGACGGCGCGGCGAGCGCGCGTCCGGAGGACCGGCTGGCCAGTGCGGCGAAGGGGCTGCGGCGCGGGGCGATCCTGCTGGCGCACGACAACTTCGCCTCCGCCCTGGACGGGGTGGACGACGGCCCGGAGCCCGACGTCGACCGCCTGGGCCTGGCGACGGCGGTCCTCGACCTCGCCGCGGAGCGCGGCCTGCGCGCGTGCTCGCTCGCCGCCGCGCTGGAGCGCGGGCGCCCGGTCAAGCGGGGCGTGTTCGTCCGCGCCCGCGCCGCCCGCGCCTGAGCTCGATCGCGCGCCGGTACGCCGCGACATGGCGGCGGCCCGTCTCGTCCCAGCCGCGGGCGTCGAGGTCGGGCCGGTCGCCCGGGTCGCGCGTGCGGACCGCGGCGAGCGCCGCCTCCAGGTGCTCGGGCCGCAGCGGCGGCGCGTAGCGCTGCACCCAGACCTCCCCCACCTCGCGGGCGAGCAGGCGGTTGACGTCGTTGTCGGGCACCAGCACCGGCCGGTCCAGCGACAGGCTCGACAGGGCACCGCCGGAGTTGTGCATCTCGCGGTACGGGAGCACGATGAGCTCCGCCTCGGTCACCGCCGCGACCAGCTCCTCGTCGGTGAGGAACGCGAACCGGAGGAAGATGCGGTCGTCGCCGCGCGCCTCCTGCTGCAGCTGCTGCACGAGGTCGTCGGAGGAGGGTCGGCCCGACACGTTGAGGCTGGCCGGCGGCTCGTCCGGGCGGTCGCGGAAGGCGTCGCGGAACGCGGCGACCAGCGCCTCCACGCCCTTGTACCGCCGGACCAGGCCGACGTAGGCGAGCCGTCCGGGGATGGCCGCGTGCCGGGGATAGCGCGCGAACCACTCGCGGTAGTGGCCGTGCTCGATCGTCTCGACGGGCGACCCCTCCGGCACCGGGGTCAGCGGGTTGAGCCGGATGCGCAGCGTGGTCCAGCGGTCGATCAGCTTCAGGAGCCAGCGCTCGCGCCGGCCGATCCCGGTCGGCAGGTCGAGGTTGTGCGCGGTTCGCACGATCGGCGTCCGTGTGACGCGCAGCTTGACGACGAGCCCGAGGGTGAGCACCTGCCGCACCAGCTTCTTGAGCGGGCTGTGGCCCGAGACGAGGATCTCCGGCCAGTGCACGTGGAACACGTCGTACCGTCCGAGCAGGGCGCGCCGCCAGGTGAAGGTGCCCACCTCGACATCGGGCTGCGCCGCGATCGCGTCGCGCAGCATGATCAGGTACGGGTTGGTGGTCGGTCGCGGGTCGGGGAACGACTGCTGGACGACGAGCCTGCCCATCCGTCCCCCTCTCGCTCGGCCTTCGTCCACTCTGGCACGTCGCCTGCGCCGCCTCACGCGCCCTCAACTGGGGTCACGCGGCGACGCGACGGTAGCTAAGATACATGAGTAAGTCTCACCTAGCGCGCGAGCACCCTCCACCCGACCCGACCTTGGAGCGCCGATGCGAACACTGATCCTCTGGGCCGACGACGCGTCGCCCAACCTCGGGGTGCGCGCGCTCGGCGCGGGCACCGCCGCCCTGCTGCGGCGCGTCGACCCGGAGGCGGAGATCGTGTTCCAGAACTACGGGATGCGGGCTCCGCAGCTGCCGATCGGCCGCCTCCGCTCGCTCGTCAAGGAGCGCGTGGTCGGCAGCAAGGGCATGCAGCGCTGGCTCGCCGGCTTCGACCTCGTCATCGACACGCGCTCCGGCGACAGCTTCGCCGACATCTACGGCACGCGCCGGCTCATGGTCATGTCCACGGTGGCCGAGTTCGCGACCCAGGCGGGCGTCCCCGTCGTGCTCGGGCCGCAGACGATCGGCCCCTTCGGCACCGCCTCCGGGCGCGCGATCGCCCGCCGGAGCCTCCGGCGCGCCGACCTCGTGATGGCGCGCGACAGCCAGAGCGCCAAGGCGGCCAAGGCGCTCGGCCGCCCGGTGGATGTGCTCACCACCGACGTCGTCTTCGCCCTCCCCCGCCCGCAGGCGGAGAAGAGCCGGGACGTGGTGCTCAACGTCTCGGGGCTCCTCTGGTACCCCAACCCGCACGTCGACCACACCGCGTACCGCGCCACCGTGCACCGGCTGCTCGACGGCCTCGCCGCCGACGGACGCGAGGTCACGCTGCTCGCCCACGTCCTCGAATCCGACAACCCCGACTCCGACATCCACGCCATCGCCGAGCTGCAGGCCGCGCGCTCCGGGACGCTGGAGGCGGTCACCCCGCGCGACCTCGACGACGTGCGACGCACCGTCGCCTCCGCCCGGGTCGTGCTCGGCTCGCGCATGCACGCCTGCCTGAACGCCCTCTCCACCGGCACCCCCGCCGTGCCGCTCGCCTACTCGCGCAAGTTCTCCCCGCTGCTCGGCGACCTCGGCTGGACCCGCTCGGTCGACCTGCGCACCGCCGCCGACCCCGCCGCGGAGGCGCTCGCGCACGTCGCCGACGGCGCGCTGGGCGGGGAGGCCGCCCTCCTGCTCGGGGTCACCGAGAGCCGCCTCGACCGCGCGACCACGGCGCTCGCGACCAGCGTCGACCGGGTCGCCGCATGACCACCGACGCCCGCCCGGCCCCCGCGACCGCGGTCCCCGAGGGGACCGCCGCGCTGCGGGCCGCCGTCGCGCGGGTCGTCGCGTCAGGCAACTGCAGCGGATGCGGCGCCTGCGCCCTGCTCGACCCCGGACTCCGGATGCGGCTCGACGCAGAGGGCAACCTGCGCCCGACACCGGTCGACGACGCCGAGCCGCCCGCCCCGGTCGAGCCGGATGCGGTGCGGCGGTTCGAGGACGCCTGCCCCGGCGTCACGGTCCGCGCCGTGCAGCCGCGCGTCGGCCGCCGCCACCCGACGATGGGCCCGTACCTCCGGGTCTGGATGGCGTGGGCGACCGACACCGACGTGCGGTTCCGCGGCAGCAGCGGCGGGGCGCTCACCGCCCTCGCCGGCTGGCTGCTCGAGACCGGGCAGGCGACGCGGATGGTGGGAGCACGCGCCGACGAGACCGAACCGCGACGGACCGTGAGCGTCAGCATCCTGTCGCGCGAGCAGGCGCTGGCCGCGGCCGGCTCCCGGTACGCGCCGACGGCGAGCGCCTCCGTTCCCGAGGCCCTGCTGCCCGGGACCGTCATGGTCGGCAAGCCGTGCGAGGTCAGCGCGATCCGCGCGCTCACGACCGGCCACTCCGACCGCCCGGGCGACGACGACCCCGTGCTGCTGTCGTTCTTCTGCGCGGGAACGCCCAGCCAGCACGCCACCGACCGGCTCGCCACCGAGCTCGGGTCGCCTCCCGGCACCCCGCTGCGCGACCTCTGGTACCGCGGGCGCGGCTGGCCGGGGCGCTTCACGGTGGAGCGGCCCGACGGCACCTCCAGCGACGCCAGCTACGACGAGTCGTGGGGCCGCGCGCTCGGGCCGGCCGCCCAGTGGCGCTGCAAGATCTGCGCGGACGGCGTCGGCGAGTCCGCCGACATCACGGCCGCGGACTTCTGGCGCTCCGACGAGCGCGGCTACCCCGTCTTCGCCGACGGCGCCGGCCGCAGCGCGCTGATCGCCCGCACCGAGCGCGGCTACGACATCATCGTGCGCGCCGTCGAGGCCGGCGTGATCTCGGTGAGCCCCATCGAGATGGAGGACCTCGCCGCAGTGCAGCCGCTCCAGACGACGCGGCGCTCCACCCTCGCCGGGCGGCTCGCCGGAGCGACCCTGGCCGGGATGCGCGTGCCGCGCTACCGCGGGTTCGGACTGGTCGGGCTCGCCCTCCCCCGGCTGCGTGAGGTCGTGCGGGTGGCGCGGGGCACGTACCGCCGGGCCCGGGCCCGGGCTCGGAGCGCATCCACCATGGGAGACCGGCCGTGACCATCCGGACGCCGCGCACGCCCGCGCACCGCCGCGACGACGCGGACGGCGCCGGGCGGGCGGACCGCGAGGCCCGCCCCGACGACGAGCACGGCACGCACGACACTGACGCAGGCCTCCCGCAGCACGATACGCACGACACCGACGCAGGCCTCCCGCACCACGGCACCGCCGGCCTCGGCGCCCGCGCCGCCCGCGGCGCCGCCGTCACCCTCGGCGCGCAGGGCGGCAAGGTGCTCGTCCAGGTCGCGTCCGTGGTCGTCCTCGCGCGGCTGCTCAGCCCGCACGACTACGGCCTCATCGCGATGGTCGTCGCCATCATCGGCGTCGGCGAGCTGTTCCGCGACTTCGGCCTCTCCTCCGCGTCCATCCAGGCGGCCACCGTCACGCGCGGGCAGCGGACCAACCTGTTCTGGGTCAACGCCGCGATCGGGGCGGTCCTCACCGCGGCGGTGTTCGGCGGCGCGGGCGTCATCGCGCTCGCCTTCGGCCAGCCGGATCTCGTGCCGATCGCGCACGCCCTCGCCTTCACCTTCCTGATCAACGGGCTCGGCACGCAGTACCGCGCCGACCTGGTGCGCAGGATGCGCTTCACCGCGGTCGCCGCGGCCGACGTGATCGCCCCGGCCGTCGCCCTCGCCGTCGCCATCGCGACGGCCCTCGCCGGCTGGGGCTACTGGGCGCTGGTCGCCCAGCAGCTCACGCAGGCGCTCACGCTGCTCGCGGTGCTCGTCGTCGCCGCCGGCTGGCTGCCCGGGCTCCCCCGGCGGGATGCGCCCATCGGCGCCTTCATCGCCTTCGGCTGGAACATGCTCGCCTCGCAGCTGGTGAGCTACGTCAGCAACAACATCGACAACGTGCTGGTCGGCGTGAAGTTCGGCGCGGCCTCCCTCGGCGTCTACAGCCGGGCGTTCCAGCTGCTGATGACCCCGCTGAACCAGGTGCGCATCCCGCTGACGACCGTCGCACTCCCGGTGTTCTCGCGGCTGCAGAACGAGAAGGAGCGGTTCGGCGAGTGGCTGTGCCGCGGCCAGCTCGCCCTCGGCTACACGATCGTGGCCGGACTGGCACTCGTCGCCGGCGCCTCCGACCCGCTCACGGCCCTGCTGCTCGGGCCGCAGTGGCACGAGGCCGCGCCCATCCTGCGCTTCTTCGCCATCGCGGGCATCTTCCAGATCCTCGCGTTCGTCGGCTACTGGGCGTACGTGTCGCGCGGGCTGACGAAGGCGCTGCTGCACTACTCGCTCGTGAGCGCCGGCATCAAGATCGTCTGCATCGGGATCGGATCGTTCGGCGGCGTGCTCGGCATCGCGATCGCGTACGCGGTGGCGCCGGCGATCTCCTGGCCGATCTCGCTGGCGTGGCTGGCGTGGAAGACCGAGGTGCCGACCGCGCGGCTCTACTCCGGAGCGGGACGCGTGCTCGCGTGCGCGGCCCTCGCCGCCGCCGCCGCGTGGGGCGCATGCACGACGGCCGCCGCCCTGTGCTCTGTGGCCCAGGTGGCGGCGGCCGTCGTGGCGCTGGCGCTGGTCTACGGGGCGGCGGTGCTGCTCATCCCCGCGATCCGGCGCGACCTGTCGGGAGTGCTCGCCGCAGCGCGGCTGGTGCGCTCCCGCTGATCGCGCGCGTCCGTCACTTCCACGCCCCGAGCTGCAGCGAACCGGCGGGCTTGCCGGTCAGCTGCGCGGCGGCGGCGGGGAGCGGCTGGGCGAGCGCCGAGGTGAGGTTGCTCACCACCGACAGCGGCTGGAACGAGCCCGAGAGCACGTTCTGCCCGTCGAAGGAGCGGCCGGTGCGCTCCTGGCCCGTCGCCGACTGGAAGTCGGCGAGCGTGGTGAACACGGCGGGGTTGCCCGCGCCGCGCGACCACACGATCAGCCAGTTGGGGCTGCCCGCGGACGTCCGCTGGTAGACGTTGCCCGCGATGGTGAGGCCCATCTGCTCGACCGAGTGCCAGTGGCTGTAGTCCTCGACCGCGAGCACGGCGTTGCCCGTGGAGTTCGCGAGCACGTTGTTCACCACCGTGATGTTGCCGGTGATCCAGGTGACCGTCGGGTCGGGCAGCGTCTGGCGCGGGTCGTGTCCGGCCGTGGAGAGGTTGCTCGCCCGGCGGTCGCCCTGCGTGATGTTGATGTCGCGCGAGTTGCCCGAGATCGTGTTGTTGCGGATGTCGGCGCCGTTGGTGTCGCTGACCAGGATGCCGGCGATGCCGTTCTGCGCGATCACGTTGTTCGCGATGGCGAACTTCGCCGAGATCTCGGCGACCAGGCCGTTGCCCGAGTTGCCGACGATGTCACTGTTCGCGACGGACACGTTGTAGACCGACTCGTCGAACCACAGGGCGTTGCCCGCGTTGTTCAGGAAGTTGCTGCCGGTCACGGAGATGCCGCGGGCACGAGCCACCTTGAACCCACCGGCCACGGGGGCGCGGTTGAAGTGCTCGGTGTTGTTGTGGTCGGCCAGCATCCCGGTCACCTTCAGGCGGTCGGAGTACGTCGCCTGCGCGCCCAGCATGCCGTTGCGGGCGACGGTCACGTTGGCGATGGTGCCGTCGGTGCCGCCCCAGGCGAGGCCGGTCGTCGCGTTGTCCGTCACGGAGACGTTCTCGACGCTCACGCCGTTCGCGTACACCTGCACGGCGCCCATGTCGGGCACCGAGGGCGAGTAGCGGCGGATGCCGATGCCCTTCAGCGCGCTGCCGTCGCCGAGGATGACGAACGCCTTCACGGTGTCGCTCGCGCGCAGCTCGTGACCCGACGGGTCGGAGCCGAGCACCAGCTGGTGGGCGCCCTCGTCGACGAAGAACGTCCCGGCCGTCACCGCGGACCGCGACGCGACCTGCTTCAGCGACGTGCCGTCGAGGAACAGCTGGTCGGGGTGCGCGGCCATGGGGTACGCCGGGTCGACGAACTGCCAGCCGAACGCGGTGCCGTCGGGCGCGCCGCGCGTGTAGGTGGGGCTGTCGTCGAAGACGACGTTCCAGTTGCCGGCGACCCACGCGGAGCCGGAGCGCGACCAGTTCGACACCGTGCGGCTGCCGTCGAACCAGACGGCCTCCTTCGGGTACGACTGGATGGTGACCTTCTTGCCGCGCGGGATCGTCACGGTCTCGTGGTAGGTGCCGCCGCGCACGACGATCGTCGAGCCGGACGGGACCGCGTCGACCGCGTGCTGCACGGTCTTCCACGGGGCGGCCTGGGTGGAACGGCTCACGCCGTCGTCACCGCTGGTGGCGACGAAGTACGCACCGGAGGGCACCGCGTAGGAGGTGCTGCCGATCGGCGCGGCGCCGGCGGCCGTGCGTGCGGTCGACTGGTCGATGCTCGTGTCGGCACCGCCGGTCGGCGCCGGGTCGGGGTTGGTCACGGGCGGCTGCGGAGTCGTCGTCGGCGGGGCCGGCGTCGTCGTCTCCGTCGGAGCCGGGGTGGGCGTCTGCGTCGGGGTCGGCGGCGTGACCGGGGTGGTCGGCGGCGCCGGGGTGGATGCGTCCTGCGCCTTCAGCGCGCTCGCGCTGAGGTCGTCGAAGCGCACCTTCGCGGCGGTCGATCCGCTGGAGACGTAGCTCCAGAGGCCGATCGAGCCCGCGTGCGTCAGGCGGTTGATCGACGAGTCGCCCGCGGTGACCTGCCAGTCCGGGGTCGCAGCGGAGGCGGCCCAGGCCCGGGCGCTCAGCGCGACCGTGTCGGTGCCGGTCGCCCGCAGCTCCAGGCGGATGGGCGTGCCCGCCGCGACCTTCGGCAGCACGACCTTCTCGCCGGCGACCGTCGTCTGATTGGCGGTGGAGCCGTTGACACGGCTGATCGACAGCAGGCCGCGCTTCAGGGCGTCGACGCGCAGGGTGGCCTGGTAGTACGCGCCGGCGTTCGAGCGCACCTGGACGCCCGAGTAGACGCCGTTGCCCTTGCTGGGCAGCACGTCGAGCAGGACCGAGGCGGCCGCATCCACATCGGACGCGGTCGCGGACGGGAGGGTGGCGTTGAGGGAGGCGCCCGGCCGCGGCACGGCCTGCGTGCCGGAGGCGGAGCCGACGGAGAACGCGGCCGCGCTGTTGACGCTGTATGCGCCGCCGAGCGGTGCAGCGCCCCAGCCGGTGGCCTGGGTGCGATCGAAGCTGTCGGCGGCGATCTGCCGGGACGCGACGTAGTTCGTCGGGGCGGCGGAGGCGCCTGCCGCGGTCACGCCGATCGTTGCGGCGGCGACCGCCGCGGTTGCGGCGAGGGCGATTCCGGTGCGCAGGCGCGCTTTCTTCGCACCTGCCTTCTGATGGGTCTCGAGACGGTGTGAGGGGAGTCGGGACATAGAGAAGTGCTATCCAAACGTCGGGTAGAACAAACGAATGGCAGGGGAGACCAGGTCCTGCCGCAGGTTGAAGGAGACCCTAGCAAACACCAGAGGGCATCTGCCAGAGCAAAATCAACCAAGCTAACAGCGGAAGACCGTAGCACGCTACAGCGAGAATTACCCCCATTCGGGTGTGGTCGGGGTTCGCCGGACGACCGCCGGACGCCCCCTGCAGGCGCATCCGTCAGAATGGTGGGATGGCCTCCACCGACCCGTTCCGGATCATCGCGATCTGCACCGGGAACATCTGCCGCTCCCCCGCGATGGAGGCGATGCTCGTCGCGGATCTCGGGTCCGACCGGGCCTTCTCGGTCGAGTCCGCCGGCACGGAGGCGATGATCGGCTGGCCGGCGGAACCCGCGATGGCGCGCCTCCTCCGCTCCCGCCACGTCGAGCTCGGGCACCACCGGGCGCGCCAGCTCGATCCGGAGCTCACCCGCCGCAACGACCTCATCCTGACGGCGACGTACGCGCACCGCGAGTGGGTCACCACCGCGACGCCCGCGGCCGCGCGGCGCACGTTCACGCTCGCCGAGTTCGCCGAGATCGCCGCCGGCGCGCCGGCCGGGCTCTCGCCGCGCGAGCTGGTCGCCTGGGCCGCCGAGCACCGTCCGCCGCGGCCCGCCGGCCGGGCACGCTCGACCCGGAGGGGCGGCGCGCCCGGCGACATCGTCGACCCCTACGGCCGCTCCGACGCGGTCTTCGAGCAGTCCATCGCGCAGATCGCCCCGCTCACGGCGCGCGTCGCCGCGGCCCTGCGCCCCCGCCCTTAACGCGGCCCGCTCTCGCTGGTGACAAATCCTCACTAATGCACCAGAATAGGTGAGGATATCTCAACCAGAGGGGGAGCCCGTGACCCGACGCGTCGGCTACGCCGCAGGGGCGTTCGATCTGTTCCACATCGGACACCTGAACATCCTGAAGCACGCCAAGAGCCAGTGCGACCACCTGATCGCGGGCGTCGTCTCCGACGACATGCTGCGGTTGACGAAGGGGATCACCCCCGTCATCCCGCTGGCCGAGCGGCTCGAGATCGTCCGCAGCATCGAGTATGTGGACGAGGCGGTCGCCGAAGACGTGCCCGACAAGCTCGACATGTGGCGCGAACTGCGGTTCGACGTGTTCTTCAAAGGCGACGACTGGCGCGGCACCGAGAAGGGCCTCCGCCTGGAGCGCGAGTTCGCGGCCGTCGGCGTGGAGGTCGTGTACTTCCCGTACACGATGACCACCTCGTCCACCCAGCTGCGGCAGGCCCTCGCGGCGCTCGCGGGCTAGCGCCGCCGCCCTCCCCGTCCGTCCGCTGGGCCAGCCGGGTCGCGACAAACCACGTCGCCGTGCGGCGGCAGCGGGCCGCCGCGTCCCATCACGCGTCGGCGAACCGGTCGGTCGCCTCGATCAGCGCATCCAGGATGCCCGGCTCGTCGAACGCGTGGCCCGCATCCGGGATCATCCGCAGCTCGGCCTCCGGCAGCGCCCGGTGCAGCGCCCAGGCCGTCATCGGCGGAGTGCACACGTCGTAGCGGCCCTGCACGATCACGGTCGGGATGCCGGCCAGTTTCGGCGCATCCCGGATCAGCTGCCCCTCCTCGAACCAGCCGCCGTTGACGAAGAAGTGGTTCTCGATGCGCGCGAAGGCGACGGCATGCGTCGGCTCGGTGAACTCCTCCACCAGCTCCGGCCGGGGAAGCAGCGTGATCGTGGACGACTCCCAGCGCGACCAGGCGACCGCGGCGGGCACGTGGACGGCCGGGTCCGGGTCGGTCAGCAGCCGGTGGTAGGCGCGCATGAGGTGACCGCGCTCCGCCTCCGGGACCGGCTCGAGGAACCCCTCCCAGAGGTCGGGGAACAGCGCGGACGCACCGCCCTCGTAGAACCAGTCCAGCTCCTCCGCCCGCAGCGTGAAGATGCCGCGCAGCACCAGCTCGGTCACGCGCTCGGGATGCGTCTGGGCGTACGCGAGGGCCAGCGTGCTGCCCCACGACCCGCCGAACACCTGCCAGCGCTCGACGCCGAGGTGCTCGCGCAGCCGCTCGATGTCGTCCACCAGGTGCCACGTCGTGTTCACGGCGAGGTCGGCCTCCGGCTCGCTGGCGTGCGGGAGGCTGCGGCCGCACATGCGCTGGTCGAAGAGCACGATGCGGTAGCGCTCCGGGTCGAACAGCCTGCGGTGCGCCGGGCTGGTCCCGCCGCCGGGCCCGCCGTGCAGGAAGACGACCGGCTTTCCCTCCGGGTTGCCGCTCACCTCCCAGTACAGCTGCTGGCCGTCTCCGACGTCCAGCATGCCGCTCTCGTGGGGCTCGATCTCGGGGTACAGGCTGCGCATCCCCCGAGGCTATCCGCATCCATGGGTCGCAACACGCCGTTACGACCGGCGGCTTGACGGCGTGTTGCGACCCATGGATGCCTTACAGGTGCGCCGCCGGCACGGAGAAGGTGTCGCAGGCGGCGGCGCCCTGGCGGTAGCCGATCGTGAACCAGCGCTGCCGCTGCTCGGATGAGCCGTGCGTCCACCCCTCCGGGTCGACGCGACCGGTGGCGGCCTTCTGGATGCGGTCGTCGCCGACCGCGGCGGCGGCGCTCAAGGCGTCGGCGATCTGCGCGTCCGTGATCGGCTCCAGGAAGCGGTGGCCCTTGCCGTCGGCCGTGGTGGAGGCGGCGCCCGCCCAGCTGCCGGCGAAGCAGTCGGCCTGCAGCTCGGTGCGCACGCTGTCGGAGGCCGGGCCCGTGCCGCGGTCGGTGTGCTGCTGCATGATGCCGCCGATGTTCTGGATGTGGTGGCCCCACTCGTGCGCGACGACGTACATCTCGGCCAGTGGGCCGCCGCTCGCGCCGAACCGGCTGCGCAGCTCGTCGTAGAACCCGGTGTCGACGTACAGCGTCTGGTCGGGCGGGCAGTAGAACGGGCCGACGGCGCTGGTCGCGGCACCGCATCCCGTGTCCGTCTGGTCTGTGAACAGGATGAACTGCGGGGATACGTAGCGGCCGCCGAGCTGTGGCAGCTCGCCCTCCCAGTACGTGTCGAGGGAGGCGGCGGCCCCCTTCATCCGGCAGTCGATGCTGGCGTTCGCCTCGGCCCCGGTGGTGCACTGGACGGCCTGGTCGCCCGTCCCGATCTGCTGCGTTCCCCCGGAGGCCGCTCCCCCGCCGACCAGCCCCGACAGGTCGACGCCGAACAGCTGGGCGATGAGGAAGACGGCGACGGCCCCGAGGCCGACGCCGCCCGCGGCGATCCCTGTCGTGCGGCCGCGGCGGCTCACCTTTCCCCGGCTGATATCGGCATTCGGATCGAACGTCATGCCGCACACCGTACGCCCGGTCTAGGCTCGCCTCGTGAGCGCAACCACGACCCCGGTGACCGTGACCGTGACCGGCGCAGGCGGACAGATCGGCTACGCACTGCTGTTCCGCATCGCGTCGGGGCAGCTGCTCGGGAGGAACGTGCCGGTGCGGCTGCGGCTTCTTGAGATCCCGGCGGGCCTGCGCGCCGCGGAGGGCACCGCGCTGGAGCTGGAGGACGGCGCCTACCCGCTGCTGCACGGGGTCGACGTGACCGACGACGCCCGCGCCGCCTTCGACGGCGTGAACGTCGCGCTGCTGGTCGGCGCCCGCCCGCGCGGCCCCGGGATGGAGCGGGCGGACCTGCTGGAGGCGAACGGCGCGATCTTCGGACCGCAGGGCGAGGCGATCAACGCGGGGGCGGCCTCCGATGTGCGCGTGCTCGTGGTCGGCAACCCGGCCAACACCAACGCACTGATCGCGAGCGCGCACGCGCCCGACGTGCCCGCCGAGCGTTTCACGGCGATGACGCGGCTCGACCACAACCGCGCGGTCGCCCAGCTGGCGCGGCACCTGCACGTGCCGGTGCGGTCCGTGGACGGCGTGATCGTCTGGGGCAACCACTCGGCCACACAGTACCCGGACCTGTCGCACGCGACCGTGGACGGCCGTCCCGCGACCGAGCTCGTGGACGAGCGCTGGCTGGTCGACGAGTACATCCCGCGGGTCGCGAAGCGCGGAGCGGAGATCATCGAGGTGCGCGGGTCGTCGTCGGCGGCGTCGGCGGCGAGCGCGGCGATCGACCACATCCACGACTGGGTGAACGGCACGGGCGAGCGGTGGACCAGCGCGGGCGTCCTGTCCGACGGGTCCTACGGCGTACCTGAGGGGCTGATCTCGTCGTTCCCTGTGCGGTCGGAGGGCGGCGCCTGGCGGATCGTGCCGGACCTCCCGATCGACGACTTCTCGCGCGCCCGCATCGACGCCTCCGTCGCGGAGCTCGTTGCCGAGCGCGACGCGGTCCGCGCCCTCGGCCTCCTCTAGCTGTACATCCAGCCCAACCCTCCCACGCCAACAGCTCCGGACTTTTTCGAGCGAATCGCCGGGAAACGGTCGAAAAAGTCCGGAGCTGTTGGCTTGGGGACGGCGGGAGGGGTCAGCGGGACTTGCGGGACTTCTCCGGGGTGGGGAGGGTGCCGGCGGCACGGCGCTCCGCGTAGTAGGCGCGGGCCTCGGCCTGGCGCTCCGCCTCGGCGCCGGACGCGATCTTCGCGCGGACCAGCTCGGGGCCGTACCCGAACGCGTCGACCAGGTCGACGGCGTGCGGGCGGATGCGCGTGAGCAGCCGGTCGATGTAGGCGGTCACCGCCTGCGCGCGCTGCGGCGACAGCCGGCCGTTCATCAGGTACCACGCCAGGTGCTTCTCGATCAGCCCGAACCCGAACAGGTCGCGCAGCCACGTGAGCACCTGCTTGGTGCCCTCATCCGGAGCCTGCTCCAGCGCATCCGTGAACGCCTCCCACTGCAGCAGCTCGCCGTGGGCGCGTGCGGCCTCGATGAGCTCGTTCTGCTGCGAGTTGAACAGGTCGGCGGCGGCCTTCTTGCCGAGCTTGGATGCGGGACGCAGCCGGCCGGCGATCGTCGCGATCATCGTCTCGACGCGGTCGGTGAGCAGTTCGCGCTGCGTCGCCGGCTCCTGCAGCCAGTTCACAGAGCGGGCGGTCGAGCCGAAGTCGCGCACGGTCTGCGCCACGCTCCGGAGGCCCGAGCCGTGATACGCGCGGCCCGCCGCCTGGGTGACCACGTAGCGCGCGAGCGCCCCCGCGTCCGCCTTCGCGAACTTGCGGCTGTAGTCGGTCAGCAGACGCTTGGCGACCAGCTGCAGCAGGACGTTGTTGTCGCCCTCGAAGGTGACCCAGATGTCGAGGTCCTGACGGAGCGAGGTGAGCCGGTTCTCGGTGAGGAAGCCGGCCCCGCCGCACGCCTCGCGCGCCTCCTGGAGGGTGTCGAGCGCGTGCCACGTGCTCAGCGGCTTGAGCGCCGCCGCGATGGTCTCCAGGTCCTGCCGGTCGGCGTCGGTGTCGGTCTTGCCGCTGAACACGTCGTCGAACTTGCGGAGGAACACCTCGTGCGCGAAGCCCGCCGCGTACGTCGTGGCCAGCAGCGGCAGCAGCCGGCGCTGGTGGCGCTGGTAGTCGAGGATGACCTCCTCGTCGGTCGGGCTCCCCGCCGTGAACTGGCGGCGCTGATCCGCGTAGGTGATCGCGATGTCGAGGGCGATCTTCGATGCGATCACCGCGGAGCCGTCGAGCGAGACGCGGCCCTGGACGAGCGTGCCGAGCATCGTGAAGAACCGGCGGCCGGGGCTCTCGATCGGCGAGGTGTAGGTGCCGTCCTCGGCCACATCGCCGTAACGGTTCAGCAGGTCGGTGCGCGGGATGCGGACGCCGGTGAAGTGCAGCCGGCCGTTGTCGATGCCGTTCAGGCCGCCCTTCTGGCCGTCGTCCTCGCCGCCGATGCCGGGCAGGAAGTCGCCGTTCGCATCCCGGATCGGCACGTAGAAGGCGTGCACGCCGTGGTTGACGCCCTGGGTGATCAGCTGGGCGAACACGACAGCGGCCTTCGCATCCACGGCCGCGTTGCCGAGGTAGTCCTTCCAGGCACCGCGGAACGGGGTGTCGATCACGAACTCGTGCGTCTCGGGGTCGTACGTCGCGGTGGTCCCGACGCTCGCCACATCCGACCCGTGGCCCGTCTCGGTCATCGCGAACGCGCCGGGCACCTCCAGCGACATGATCGCGGGCAGGTACTTCTGGTGGTGGTACTCGGTACCCAGGTGCAGCACGGCGGAGCCGAACAGGCCCCACTGCACGCCGGACTTGATCTGGACGGACGGGTCGGCCGCCACGAGCTCCTCGAAGGCGGCGATGTTGCCGCCGTTGTCCTCGCCGCCGCCCAGCGACTTCGGGAACGCCCGGTGCACCTGGCCGTGCTCGACGAGCAGCTTGAGCTGCCCGAAGACGCGCTTGCGGTGGTCGGCGACGGAGAGCCCCTCCTGCTTCTGCATCTCCGGTCGCGCCGAGAGCTCACGCGAGGCGAGGCGGGCCTCCGCCCACTGGCCGAGCAGCTGACGGCCCAGCGCTTCGACGTCGATGCGGGGCGACGCTCCGGCGGGTGCGGGTTCGGGGACGGACGGCGCCGGGGATGCGGCGGGGGTCGCGCTCGGGACGCGTTCGGCAGTGTCGACCATGACCTCTCCTTCGGAAATCGCGGGATGACGTCACGCTACGACGCCGGTCCGCGGAGCGGAAACCCACGGTGCGCCGCCTACAAACACCCGTCGCCACGTCCCCCGCCCCCACTGTGGAACCCTCCAAAAAACCAGAACGCCCACCGTCGAGTCCGCACAGACTGCACACTGCCCGGGGGCGTTGCGTGCAGTCTTCGCGGACTCGGCGGTGGGCGGAGGCTGGGACGGGGTGGGTCAGGCGGCGCGACGGGGTGCGCGGGGGGCGCGCAGGTCGCGCTGCTGCGGGCGCGGGGCCCGGAGCGGGGTGGTGAGCGCGGCGCGGGCCGCGGCGGAGCCGTGCAGCTCGATCACCGCTCCGGCCGGGACGCGGGTGTCCCGCTCGACGCGGGCGCCGTTCCCGACCATGGCGTTCTCGCCGAGCTTCACGCCCGAGCCGATCTTGACGCCGCTGCCGACGACGCATCCGGCGCCGACGTGGACGTTCGCGCCCACGAAGGTGCGGTCGCCGACCGTCGCGCCCGTGTCGATCCAGCTCCCGGCTCCGACGTACGCCTCCATGCCGACGCGTGCGTCGGCCTCCACGTAGGCGGTCGGCTCGATGTAGGCCGACTCGGCGACGCGGGCGGTCGGCGAGACGAGCCCCCGGCCGTTCGCGTGACGCTTGTACTTGATGACGGCGTCGCTCTCGTCCTCGAGCTCCTCGATCATTCGTGCCATCTACTGCTTCCTCCTTCGAGCTCGCCGCAGTAATCGTTCAATGTCATAACGCCGGCCGGCCGCAAGGAATTCCTTGATCGTCCGGCGGAACGACGCACGGTATACCCGTCTCCCGCCCGGGAGAAGGGGAGGCGACGCGATCGCGGGCCGCGACTCGTGACGAATCGGGCGGAGGCATGCCCGAGCTCGGCGAGTGGGCGCGAGCGGGCGCGCGGGCGGGAGCGGGCGCGCGGGCGGGAGCGGGCGCGGGCGCCCGGGCGCGCGCGCCGCGGCGGCTCAGCCGGCGGCGGCCGGCGCCTGCGCCTCGGCGACCACCGCGAGCAGCGCGTCGCCGTAGGCCTCGCGCTTCTTGGCGCCGATGCCCGGGATGCCGTCGAGGTCGGAGAGGCTGGCGGGGCGGGCGGAGGCGACGGCGCGCAGCGTGGCATCGCCGAAGACGATGTAGGCGGGGACGCCCTGCTCTCGCGCCTGGCCGGCGCGCCAGGTGCGCAGCGCCTGGAACAGCGGCTCGTCCTCGGCCGAGACACCGTCGGGGACGGCCGAGCGCGAGGCGCGCGACGCCCGCTCGGGGCGCTCCGGCTCGCGGCGCAGCACCACCCGACGCTCGCCCGAGAGCACGGAGGCGCTCTCGGGGGTGATGGTCAGCACGCCGTACTCGCCTTCGGGCTTGAGCAGCTCCTGCGCGATCAGCTGACGCACCACTCCGCGCCACTGGCTCTCGCTGAGGTCGTCGCCGATCGACCAGGTGGCGAGCCTGTCGTGCTGGTACTGCTCGACCCGCGGGGTGCGCTTGCCGCGCACGATGTCGATGAGGTGCCCTGCGCCGAAGCGCTGGTTGCGCTCGCGCTGCAGGCGCACGACCGTGGAGAGGAGCTTCTGGGCGGGGACCGTGCCGTCCCAGCTCTCGGGCGGCGTGAGGCAGGTGTCGCAGTTGCCGCACGGCCCCGACTGCTGGCCGAAGTAGCCGAGCAGGTTGATGCGGCGGCACTGCACCGTCTCGCACAGGGCGAGCATCGCATCCAGGTGCTGCGTCATCCGGCGGCGGTGCGCCAGGTCGCCCGGCGAGTCGTCGATCATGCGGCGCTGCTGCACGACGTCTTGCAGGCCGTAGGCGAGCCACGCGGTCGACGGGAGGCCGTCGCGGCCCGCGCGGCCGGTCTCCTGGTAGTAGCCCTCGACCGACTTCGGCAGGTCGATGTGGGCGACGAACCGCACATCCGGCTTGTCGATGCCCATGCCGAAGGCGATGGTCGCGACGACGATGACGCCCTCCTCGCGCAGGAAGCGCGCCTGCGTGGCGGCGCGCCGCCCGGCCTCCAGGCCGGCGTGGTACGGCAGCGCCGTGAGGCCGCGCGTGGAGAGGAACTCCGCCGTCTTCTCGACGGAGTTGCGCGAGAGCGCGTAGACGATGCCTGCATCGCCGGGGTGCTCGCGCGTGATGAAGTCGAGCAGCTGCTTGCGCGGCTCGACCTTCGGCACGATGCGGTACTGGATGTTGGGCCGGTCGAAGTCGGAGACGAAGTGCTCTGCGCCTTCGAGCCGGAGGCGGCTGGTCAGCTCGCGATGGGTCGCCTCGGTCGCGGTCGCGGTGAGCGCGATGCGGGGAACGTCCGGCCAGCGCTCCGCCAGCTCGGACAGCGCCAGATAGTCGGGCCGGAAGTCGTGCCCCCACTGCGAGACGCAGTGCGCCTCGTCGATGGCGAACAGCGCGACCGTTCCGCGCTCGAGGAAGCGCTTCGTCGCCTCGGACGACAGACGCTCGGGCGCGACGTAGAGGATGTCGAGCTCGCCCGCCAGGTACGCCCGCTCGACCGCGGCGCGGGCCGCGCCGTCTTGCGTCGAGTTGAGGAAGGCGGCGCGCACGCCGACCGCGGTCAGCGCGTCGACCTGGTCCTGCATCAGGGCGATGAGCGGCGAGACGACCACCCCGGTGCCTTCGCGCAGCAGCGACGGGATCTGGTAGCAGAGGCTCTTGCCGCCGCCGGTCGGCATCAGCACGACCGCGTCTCCACCGCCGGCCACGCGCTCGATGATCGCCTGCTGCTGACCGCGGAAGGCGTCGTACCCGAAGACCGTGCGCAGCGCCTCCGCCGCCGATCCGAAGCGCGGCGGCGTCGCGCGGACGACCGGGGCGACGCGCGCCGCCGCGGCACCCGCCGACGCTCCCGACGCTCCCGACGGGCCGCCCGCAGGCTCCCCCGCCGCACCGGCGTACGGGTCGTCGAACTCGGGGAAGGGCGGCTCCTCGTCGAGAGGAGGCGCGTCCCGGTCGTCGGGCACCCAGCCGTCGGTGTTCCAGCTCATTCCTCGATCGTAACGGCGGCCGCTGACGGCCGGCCGGGAGGGACGACATCTGTGGATAACCCGTTCATCCGCTCCCGGGGGTCGGGTACCATCGCGGACATGCGGCGGCTCATCGTGACCGAGTTCATGTCCCTCGACGGAGTCGTCGAGGCGCCCGGCGGCGAGCCCACGCACCCGCACGCGGGCTGGACCATCCCCTTCGGCACCGACGACCTCTTCGCGTTCAAACTCGACGAGGTGCGGGAGGCCGGCTCCCTGCTGCTCGGCCGCCGCACGTACGAGCAGTTCGCCGAGGCCTGGCCGCCGAGGGAGGGAGTCTTCGCCGACGTCATGAACGCGCTCCCGAAGACGGTCGTCACCTCCCGCCCCTCCGAGCTCGCCTGGAACGCCACCGCGCTGGAGCAGCCGGTGCGGCCTGCCATCGCCCGGCTGAAAGAGGAGGACGGCGACCCCATCCTGGTCGCGGGCAGCGCCTCCCTCGTCCGCTCGCTGCTGGTGTGGGGCCTGGTCGACGAGCTGCGGCTGCTGGTCTACCCGGTGATGATCGGCGGCGGCCTGCGCATCTTCCCCGACGACCGCGAGAAGTGGACGTTCGAGCTCGCCGACCTTCGCCGGTTCGCCGCGGGCGCCGTGCTGCACACCTACCGGCTGGCCGGGAGCTGATGCCGGCCGCAGTCCTGGGGCTGCTCGGCGCGATCGTCTACGGCTCTGCCGACTTCCTCGGCGGCGTGGCCGCGCGCCGGATGGGCCCGCTGCGCACGACGGCGGTCGGCGCCGTATCCGGCCTCGCGCTCGTGCTGCTCGCCCTCCCCCTGGTCGGCGGCGTTGTGTCGCCCGCGGCGCTCGGCTGGGGCGCGCTGTCCGGCCTGGTCGGAACGGTCGCCATCGCACTGCTCTACGCCTGCCTCGCGATCGGTCCGATGAGCATCCTGTCGCCCCTGACCGCGCTCGTCTCGGCCCTGGTGCCCCTGACATGGGGGCTGGTGGGCGGCGACCGCTTCGAACCCGTCGGCTACGTTGCCCTCGGGCTCGCGTTGGTCGCGGTCGTGCTGGTCGGGTTCGTGCCGGAGAAGGGCGCGGTCCGTCCGCGACCGCGGGCGCTCGGGATGGCGGTGGCGGCCGGTGCGCTGATCGGCGTGTTCCTCATCCTGATCGACCAGACCCCCGCCGACTCCGGCGTGGTCCCACTGATCGCCAACCGCGTCGCGAACGCCACCGTCATGTGGACCGTCGTCGGCATCGTGGTCGCTCGGACACGAAGCCGGCGGCGCGCCGCCGCGCTCGTGCCCGCAGGCGCCGCCGGCCCGGGCACCCCCGCCCTCCCCGAGCCACTCCGGGGCGGGATGCGCCTGGAGCCCCGCAGCGCCGGCATCGCCGCCGCGGGCGGGATGCTCGACGCGACGGCCAACCTCCTCATCCTGATCGGCCTGCGGCTCGGCGACCTGGCCACCATCTCGGTGCTGACCGCGCTCTACCCGGCGGGCACCATCCTGCTCGCCGCCGTGGTGCTGCACGAGCGGGTCGCGCCGGTGCAGTGGGTCGGTCTCGTGCTGGCGATCGTCGCCGCAGCGCTCCTCGCCGTGAGCTGACGCCCGGAGACGGGTACTGTGGCTCGTCGGACCAGACGGAGGGGATCCATGACAACACCGCACGACCCGGCCGGCGAGCTCGAGAACCGGCGCGAGCAGCTCGGAGACCTGGGCGAGGCCGTCCAGGACTTCTCCAGCGAGCAGGAGGGCTACCACAAGTCGCTCTCGGCCCGGCAGCTGCAGATGATCGCCATCGGCGGTGCGATCGGGACCGGGCTGTTCCTCGGCGCGGGCGGCCGCCTCCACGACGGCGGTCCGCTGCTCGTGCTGGTCTACGCGGTGTGCGGGTTCTTCGCGTTCCTTGTGCTGCGCGCGCTCGGCGAGCTCGTGCTGCACCGCCCGTCGTCGGGATCGTTCGTGTCGTACGCGCGCGAGTTCTACGGCGAGAAGATGGCGTACGTCGCGGGCTGGATGTACTTCCTCAACTGGGCGATGACCGCGATCGTCGACTCCACCGCCGTCGCCCTCTACGTGAAGTACTGGAGTCTGTTCTCCGCCATCCCGCAGTGGCTGCTCGCGCTCATCGCGCTGGTCGTGGTGGTCAGCCTCAACCTCATCTCGGTGAAGGTGTTCGGCGAGATGGAGTTCTGGTTCGCGCTCATCAAGGTGGGCGCGCTCGTCGCCTTCCTGGTGGTGGGGATCGTCGTGCTCTCCGCGGGCTGGCCCACCGACCTCGGCCCGACCGGCGTCGCGATGCTGGCGCAGAACGGGTGGCTGCTGCCGAACGGCGTCGGCACCATCGCGATGGCGATAGTGCTCGTGCAGGGCGTCGTCTTCGCCTACGCGGGCATCGAGCTTGTCGGCATCGCGGCCGGCGAGACCGCGAACCCGGAGAAGATCATGCCGCGCGCAATCAACAGCGTGGTGTTCCGCATCGCGGTGTTCTACTGCGGTTCGGTGCTGCTGCTCGCGCTGCTCCTCCCGGCGAGCGCGTACAGCGGAAGCGAGAGCCCGTTCGTCACCTTCTTCAGCCACCTCGGCGGCCCGCAGCTGAGCGCGGTGGTCGGCTCGGTAATGAACTTCGTGGTGCTGACCGCGGCGCTCTCGAGCCTGAACGCCGGCATGTACTCGACCGGCCGCATCCTGCACTCGATGGCGCAGACCGGAGCCAGCCCGCGCTTCACCGGCCGGATGAACACCCGCGGCGTGCCCTACGGCGGCATCCTGCTGACCGCGGCCATCGGCGTGCTCGGCGTCTTCCTCAACCTGGTGGTGCCGGAGGAGGCGTTCAACATCGTGCTGAACGTCGCCTCCCTCGGCATCGTCACCAGCTGGGCGATGATCGTCCTCTGTCAGATGCAGCTGCGCCGGTGGGCCCTGCAGGGCAAGCTCGAACGGCCGTCGTTCCGACTGTTCGGCGCGCCGTTCACCGCGTGGCTGACCCTGGCGTTCCTGGCCGGCGTGGTCGTGCTCATGGCGTTCGACTACCCGACGGGGACGTGGACGGTCGCCTCGCTGGTGGTCATCATCCCGCTGCTGATCGTCGGCTGGTACGCGCAGCGCTCCCGCATCCTCGCCATCGCCGCCGAGCGCCAGGGCTACACCGGCGCCTACCCCGTCGTCCCCGCACGCCCGCCCCGCCGTCGCTGACCTGCGCTGAGGTGCTCGCCGTTGCTGTCACGCACGGCGTGTCGGGAGCAGGTGCGAGCACCTCAGCGTTCAGGAGGCGGGCGGGGCGACGTGGGCGGCCGCCTCCAGGGCGGGGAGGGCGGCGCGGAGAGCGGCGGTCTGCTCGGGGGTGAGCTCGGCGAGGATGCCGGCGGCGGCCCTGGCGCGGTCGGAGCGGGCCTCCAGCAGCAGCGCGGTGCCCGCCTCCGTGCACGAGACGAACAGGGAGCGCCGGTCGTCCGGGTCCGGCGCGCGCTCGACGAGTCCGCGGGCCTCGAGCTCCGCGACGATCCGCGTGATCGTCGGGGCCGCGGCGACCTCGATCGCGGCGAGCTCGCTCGGGCGGAGCGGTCCGCTCCGCACGATGGTCGACAGCGCCGACAGCTGGCCGTGGCTCAGCCCGCCGGTGGACGACCGGATGCGGCGGTTCAGCCGCCCGACGGCCAGGGCCAGGCGGCCGGCGACCTCGTCGTCCGGTCCGGCCGCCGGCCGCTCGTCAGCTTCATGCGGGGTGGGCACCGACTTCCTCGCCTTCCTCGGCGGCCTCGCGCTGGGGTGCGCCGGCCTCCTCATGAACATACTTTGCTCCGCCGAGGAATGAGGCGACAGCACCGATCACGCTCATGACAGCGGCGGCGAGGAAGACGACGACAAGCCCGTCGTGGAAGGGTCCGGAGATCAGCTGCGGGAAGAACTCCTTGCCGGTCAGCGTCGCCCCGTCGACGTGCGGCGCCGTCAGGATGCCGGTCGGCCCGAGGAGGCTCTGGATGGGGTTGTAGCCCAGGAACGCGGCGAACAGCGACCCGACCGGCGGGGTGTTGCCGACCTGCGCCGCCACACCGCCCGGAACGCCGTGCGAGGTGAGCCCGTTGGTGAGCGCCGAGGGCAGCGCCACCGACAGTCCGGCGATCATCAGCGAGAAGAAGATGCCGATGGAGAGCGAGCTTCCGGCATTCAGGGCGACGCCCGCCATCCCGGATGCCGCCCCGCGCTCGTTGGCCGGGACGCTGTTCATGATCGCCGTGCGGTTGGGCGACGAGAACAGTCCGGAGCCGATGCCGTTGAGGCCGGTGAGCACGGCGAACTGCCAGTACTCGAAGTTCACCGGGATGAGCAGGAGGCCGACGAAGGTCGCCGCGACGATCAGCAGGCCGATCGTGGCGAAGGCCCGCGAGCCGAACCGGTCGGAGAGCGCGCCGGAGATCGGCCCGGCGACCAGGAAGCCGATCGTGATCGGCAGCATGTAGATGCCGGCCCAGAGCGGCGTCGACTCGTAGCTGTAGCCGTGAAGCGGCAGCCAGATGCCCTGCAGCCAGATGATGAGCATGAACTGGAGGCCGCCCCGCCCGATCGCGGCGAGGAGGCCCGCGAAGATCCCGGAGGAGAACGCCCGGATGCGGAACAGCCGCATGTCGAACATCGGCGCGGGCACCCTCCGCTCGACGAAGACGAAGGCGACGAGCAGCAGGATGCCGCCGACGATCGCTCCGAGCACCCACGGGTTGCCCCATCCCTGGCTGGAGTCGCCGTAGGGCTGGATGCCGTAGGTGATGCCGGTCAGCAGCGCGATGAGGCCGATGCCGAAGGTGGCGTTGCCGAGCCAGTCGATGCGGCCCGGGTTCTTCTGCCCGACCTCGTGCAGCGACTTGATGGACCAGATCGTGCCGATCACGCCGAACGGGACGGACACGAAGAACACGGCACGCCAGTCCACCTCGGCGAGCACGCCGCCGAGGATGAGGCCGATGAAGCTGCCCGCGATCGCGGCGACCTGGTTGAGGCCGAGCGCGAACCCGCGCTTGTTGGCCGGGAACGCGTCGGTGAGGATCGCGGTCGAGTTGGCGAACAGCATCGCGCCGCCGACGCCCTGCACGAACCGCCAGACGATCAACCACATCGCGCCCGGCCCGCCGGTGAAGGGGTCGAGGCACAGCGCGATGGCGGCCAGCGTGAAGATCACGAACCCGAGGTTGTAGATCCGGACGCGCCCGAACTGGTCGCCCATGCGCCCGAACATCACGACGAGAACGGCGGTGACGAGCATGTAGCCCATCAGCATCCAGAGCAGGTAGGAGACGTTGCCCGGCTCGAGCGGGTTGAGCTTGACGCCGGTGAAGATGGCGGGCAGCGAGATGATGACGATCGACGAGTTGATCGTCGCCATGAGCATGCCGAGCGTGGTGTTGGAGAGTGCCACCCAGCGGTAGTGCGGGTGGTCTTTGGTGAAGATGCCGGTGCGGGCCACGGGAGTCCTTGTCAGAGTGCGCGCGAGTACGTGACGAACGTAAGTTGTTTATATGCGTCAACTATATATTCACACACCAGGGGACTCACCAACCGATCCGCACAGCGAACCACGGCCAATACGCTTGCCCACGCACATCATCGCCCCCCGGGATGGGGGTATGTGTAGCGCGCGAATCATGATGCAAATCCCTTAAGGTTTCCTCATGATTGCAAGCGGCCGGCTCGTCGTGGCGACGGACGGTTCATGCTTGGGCAACCCGGGGCCGGGCGGGTGGTGTTGGGCAGTCGACCAGAACGTCTGGGGCGCGGGGGGAAATTCGCAGACGACCAACAATCTGATGGAGCTACGAGCCGTTTACGAAGCTCTAAGCGCAATCCCCCACAGCGTTCCACTCTTAATTCAAGCCGATAGCCAGTACGTCATTGGCATCTTCGAATCCTGGCTGGAGGGTTGGCGAGCAAACGGCTGGAGGACTTCGTCCCGCAAGCCTGTCTCGAGTAGAACGAACATCGAGATGATCGCAGACCGCTTGGAAGGTCGAGACGTCAAATGGGAGCACGTCTACGGGCACACCGGGCACCCATTGAACGAATTTGTTGATGCACATGCACGCGAGGCCGCGCAAGCCATGAAAGACCGCCGCCCCATCCCCTCAGTCCCTGACCTGACCCGAGTCGATTGGACCCGTTAATGACCAGCACCGAAGACTTCACCGATTTCCTCACCCAGCGGGGCATCGGGTACACCCTCGAGGACATCGAGTGGGGCAGATGTATACGGGTGTCATCAGGTGAAGTAGTTAACGTGTACGACTCGGGAAAGTCGACAGTTCAAGGCAAGAAGACTGCACTCGCACAGGAGCTGAAGGCTATAGCATCCTCCGGAATGCAGCCCGCGGTTACCGAGGCCGCTCAGGACTCAGCGCCGGTTGCGCCCAGTAGTCGAGTCTTCATTGTTTATGGTCACGACAAGGTAGCGCGAGATGGCCTTGAGCTAATGCTGCTCAAAATGGGGATGGAGCCAATCATCTTGGGAGAGCTGCCGGCTTCAGGCGACACCATTATCGAGAAGCTTGAGTCGCACCTCAAGGCATCCCACAACGTTGGCTTCGCGTGTGTATTGCTCACGCCAGACGATGAAGGTCATCGCGCCGAACACCCAGACGAAAAGAAGGGACGAGCGCGTCAGAATGTGATTCTGGAACTGGGTATGTTTCTATCCCGGCTCGGCCGATCGCGCGTGGCAATCGTGTACAACACGGCGGTCGAACGCCCAAGTGACATCGATGGCCTGCTTTACCTTGCCTTCGCCAAAGAGGTGGACGAAGTGAAGATGCAACTCTTCAAGGAACTGAAGGCAGCGGGGTACTCCCCAAACGTGAACGCTCTCTAGGGTCGCAGCCGCCAAATAGTGGAAACTCTGTGCCGCCGCGGCCGACTAAAGCGACTCACCAAGGAACCGCCAGGAAACTGGCCACACGACCCCCAAGCCGGGATCCGTCCAACTGCCACATGTCGGCATAGCATCCAATTACCGGCGTCGCGATCACTACAGCCGGGCCGCCCCCGCCCTCAGCGCGCGCTCCCCGCGGTGAGCCCCGAGACGAGCCGCCGCTGCAGGAACGCGGCCGCCGCGAACACCGGGATGAGGCCGATCACCGAGGCGGCGGCCAGCTTGCCGTAGTCGGTGATGCGCTCGCCGAGCATCAGCGTGAGCACCACGGGGAGCGTCTGCGCGTCCGGTGACTGGGTGAGGAAGGCGGCCAGCAGGAACTCGTTGTAGTTCAGCACCGCGACGATGATCCCGACCGCGACCAGCGCCGGGGTGAGCAGCGGTGCGACGATGCTGACGAGCACACGCCAGGAGCCCGCGCCGTCGAGCTGGGCCGCCTCATCCAGCTCGGCCGGGATGCGCCGCGTGAAGCCCTCCAGCAGCCAGACCGCCACGGCCACGTTCGCCAGTCCGTAGACGAGCGTCAGGCCCGGCAGCGTGTTGTTGAGCGACAGCGCGCGCAGCAGCGTGAACAGCGGGATGACGGCGACGATCGGCGGGAGGAGCCACGGGCTCAGCACGGTCGAGGCGAGGGTGCGCCCTCCCGCGCGATACCGGGTGATCGCCCACGACGCCGGCAGCGCGATCAGGAGCGTCAGCGCGGCGCCGGCGAGCGCGGCGATGAGCGAGTTGCCGATCCCCTGGAGCAGTCCGCCGGACAGCGCGTTCGCCCAGTTCGCGGGCTGCGGGTGCGCGGGGGCCACGAGTCCGGCGCCGACGTCGGCGCGGGACATGAACGACACCGAGACCAGGTAGGCGATCGGCACCAGCGTGCCGAGGAGCACGAGCGCGAGGACGACGACCGCGGCGGCCGGCCGTCGGGTGCGCGCGCCGGCGAGCAGGCGGTCAGTCATGGTGGAGCCTCCGGGCGACGAGGATGACGGGCAGCGTCACGACGGTGACGACCACCGCGAGCAGCAGGGTGATGGTGGAGGCGCGGCCCAGGTCGAACTGCTGCAGCGCCGCCTGGTAGATCAGGTAGGCGGGGACGCTCGTCGACGTTCCGGGCCCGCCGGAGGTCAGCACGAAGACGAGGTCGAAGACCTTGAACGCGAGGACCAGGCGCACCAGGAACGCGGCGGCGATGGTCCCGGCGATCGCCGGCAGCGTGATGCTCCGGAAGAAGCGGTACCCGTGTGCGCCGTCGAGCGCGGCGGCCTCCGCGACCGACCGGTCCTGCCCGAGCAGCGCGGCGAAGACGAGCAGGGTGATCAGCGGAGTCCACTCCCACACGTCGGCGACGCCGATCCCGACGAGCGCCCACCCGGGCGAGGAGAGCACGGCGAGCGGCTCGCCGGTGCGGCCGAGCGCGGTGAGCACCGTGTTCAGCAGCCCGCCCGACGGGTTGAACACGAGCTTCCACAGCACGCCGACGATCACGGGCGGCGTGATGAGGGGCAGCAGCAGGAGGGTGCGCACGAGCGACCCCCGCGCCGTCGCCGCGCGCAGGGCGAGGGCGGTGATCACGCCGAGCACCACGGACGCCGCCGACACGGCGAGCGCGTAGAGCACGTTCCGCACGAGCGACGCCGTCACGTCGCCGTCGGACAGCACCTCGGCGAAGTTGGCGGTGCCGACCCAGGCCTGCAGCGGACGCCCGAGCGACGACTGCGAGAACGCGGTCAGCACGATGAAGACGAGCGGGTACGCGCCGAGCACGATCGTCGCGAGCACCGTGGGCGCGACCATGCCGCGGCGCGCGAGGGCGCCGCCCGCCCGGCCGCGCGCGCTGCTGCGCGCCGCGGACCGGGGGACGGCGCCGGTGGCGAGGGTGGCCTCCGTCACTTCAGGATGCTCTCCCACTTGGCCTGGATCGCGTCCATCGTCTGCTCGGCCGTCCCGCCCTGGCCGGCCAGCAGCTTCGCGAGTCCGTCGGTCAGCACCTGCGCCAGCTCGGTCGCATGCTGGCCGGTGGGCCAGGCGAGCGTGCCGGTGAGGGTGGCCTTGTTGACGTTCTGGATGGCGGGGAAGTCCTTGCCGTAGGTCGCGTCCTCGAGCGAGCTCTTCCGGTTGGGGTCGATCCCGGTCGGGGGCGACGCGACGAGGAGCTGGGCGTTCACCTTCGACGACGTGGCGAACGCGATGAACGCCTTGGCGAGGTCGGTCTTCTTCGTGTTGGCCGTGATCACCCAGGTGAAGCCGGCCACCAGCGACGCGCGGGAGGTGGTGTTCGAGCCGCCGACCGGCAGCGTGACGACGCCCCACTTGTCGGCGACCTTCGAATCGCTCGTCGGGTCCTGCGAACGGACGCCGAGGTCCGTCCAGTTCTCGATGAAGCCGACCTTCCCGGCGAACCAGGCGCTGTTGCCCGCACCGAAGTCGGTCTCGGCCGGGGTCGGCAGCGCGTACTTGTCCACATCCACGAGAGCCTGCGCGGCCTCGACCGCCGCCTTCGAGTCGAGGGCCGGCCTCCCCTTGGCGTCGAGGAACTCGCCGCCGAAGCCGGCGAGGCGGTTGGCGTAGCTGGCGCCGAGGATGAGCGGCGACTTCTGGCCGAAGACCGCGGCGCCGTAGACGCCGTCGGCCGACTCGTTCGCCGTGATCGTCTTCACGTCCCGGAGGTACTCGTCCCAGGTCTTCGGCGGGTTCGCGATCCCGTTCCTGGCCAGGATCTCCTTGTTGTAGAAGAGCACATGGGTGTCGCCGTCGAACGGCAGGCCGTACCGCTTGTCCCCCACCTTGCTGTATGCGTCGTAGATCGACGGGATGAAGTCGGAGGTGTCGAGCGCCTTGTCGTCCTTGATCCAGCCGGAGAGGTCCTGGATGGCGCCGTCGGCGGCGAGGTCGCCGAGCGACACGTACCAGGGGGCCGCGGCGTCGATGGTGTTCGCGCCGGACTGCTGGTCGAGGGCGATCTTCGAGCCGATCTCGTCGTAGGGGACGATGACGGGCTTGATCGTCGCTCCGGTCTCCTTCTTGAACGCGGCGGCGAGCCACTTGGCGGCGCCCTCGTGCGAGGAGATCATCTCGACGGTCAGCGTCTGACCGGCGAACTTCTTGTCGCCTGCGGCGTTCGAGCCTGCGGCGTCCGAGCCGCTCGCGCAGCCCGAGAGGGCGAGCGCGGTGAGGGCGACGGTGGCGACGGCGGCCGCGAGCGGTCGTCGGGAGGTCATAGGGGCTCCTAGCGGGGATGCGATGAACGGGATTCGGGTGGCGCAAGGGGTGCAGGCTGCGCACGCTACGGTGCGGCGGGCGCCACGGGCAAGCCTGTGTGACGTTGTGCGACGGCAGTGCAACAGACCGTCACACCCGCTGGGCCTGCGCCGGATGCGACCGCTAGAGTCCGGCTCCTATGGCTGCACGAATCATCCTCAATGCGTTCGACATGAGTTGCGTCACGCACCAGGCGCCCGGCCTGTGGCGGCACCCGGACAACCAGGCGCACCGCTACACCGACCTCGACTACTGGACGTCGCTGGCTCAGACGCTCGAGCGCGGCGGCTTCGACGCGCTCTTCCTCGCGGACGTGCTGGGCGTGTACGACGTGTACCGGGACTCGGCGGCGCCCGCGCTGCTGGATGCGGCGCAGATCCCCCTGGGCGACCCGATCGGGCAGATCAGCGCGATGGCGGCCGTCACCGAGCGCCTCGGCTTCGGCGTGACCGTCGCCACCACCTACGAGCAGCCGTATCTGCTGGCCCGGCGGTTCTCCACGCTCGACCACCTGACCAAGGGCCGGATCGGCTGGAACGTCGTGACGTCGTACCTCGACTCCGCCGCACGCAACCTGGGGCTCACCTCCCAGATCGCCCACGACGACCGGTACGGGATCGCGGAGGAGTTCCTCGAGGTCGTGTACAAGCTCTGGGAGGGGTCGTGGGAGGACGGCGCCGTGCAGCGGAACGCCGAGACCGGCGTCTACACCGACCCGTCGAAGGTGCATCCCATCGGGCACGACGGCACGTTCTACCGGGTCCCCGGCATCCACCTGGCCGAGCCGAGCCCCCAGCGCACCCCGGTCGTGTTCCAGGCCGGCGCGTCGTCACGCGGTCGCGAGTTCGCTGCGCGCCACGGTGAGGCGATCTTCATCAACGGGCTCACGCCGGAGCTGACGCGGAAGGCGACCGACGACATCCGCGACCGGGCCGAGCGGCTCGGCCGCCCCCGGGACACCGTCAAGATCCTCACGCTCGCCACCGTCGTCGTCGCGCCCACCGACGAGGAGGCGCAGGCGAAGCTCGACGAGTACCGCTCCTACGTGTCGACCGAGGGTGCGCTCGCCCTGTACGGCGGCTGGTCCGGCCTCGACCTCGCCGACTTCCCCGTCGACGAGCCGCTGAAGTACATCGACACCGATGCGGCCCGCTCGGCGCTCTCGATCTTCACGGTCGCCGACCCGACCCGCACCTGGACGGCGCGCGACATCGCCGAGTATGTGGGCATCGGCGGGATCGGACCGGTCATCGTCGGGAGCCCGGCCACCGTGGCCGACGAGCTGGAGCGCTGGATCGAGGTGGGCGGCGTCGACGGCTTCAACCTCGCCTACGTGGTGACGCCGGGCAGCTTCGAGGACTTCGTGGAGCTCGTCGTCCCGGAGCTGCGCGCCCGGGGCCGGCTCGACGAGCAGCCGGGCACGACGCTGCGCGGCCGGCTCAGCGGCACCGGCGACGCCGCCATCCCGGCGTGGCACCCCGTGCACGCGTACCGCGGCGCGTTCGACGACGGACCCAGCGCCGCGGACGCCCGCGAGCGCGAGACGGAGGGAGCGGCATGACCCGCAGCTACTGGACAGGAACCGCCGACGCGGCCGAGCTGGAGCGCTGGGAGGCGGTGGCCGAGGAGGTCGCCGCAACCCTCGCCGAGGACGCTCTCGCGCGCGACCGGGCCAACGAGGACCCGCACGCCGAGCTCCGGCTGCTCCGCGACGCGGGGCTGGTCAACCTGCTCGACCCCGCCGTCTTCGGCGGCGGCGGTGCGCACTGGCAGACCGCGTTCCGGGTCATCCGGGTGCTGGCCCGCGCCGACGCCTCGGTCGCGCAGGTGCTGGCCTACCACTACATCAACTCGGGCAACATCGGCTTCGCCGTCGACCCGTCCCGACAGGAGGAGCTCTATCGGCGCACCGTGGCGGGCCGCTGGGTGTGGGGCGACTCGGTGAACCCGGTCGACCCCGACCTCGCGCTGACCCCGCAGCCGGACGGCGGCTACCGGCTCGACGGCACCAAGCGGTTCTCCACGGGCGCCTCGGTCGGCGACGTCGTGCTCGCCGCCGGCACCATCCGCGGCGGCGACCGCGACGGCACCGCGGTGTTCGCGCTGCTCGACCACGACCGGGCGGGCATCCGCTACCACGGCGACTGGGACGCGCTCGGGCAGCGCCTCTCCGCGAGCGGGTCGGTGACCTTCGAGGATGTCGCCGTGGCGGAGGACGACATCCTCGGCGAACTGAGCGACGAGCCCTTCTCCACGCTGATCACCCCGGGCATCCAGCTCGCCTTCGGGGAGCTGTACCTGGGCGTCGCCC